>VTLG01000396.1_pt1 | contig 11348 bp, 8 predicted proteins | sample 4694571 | NCBI WGS metagenome assembly VTLG01 (sample SAMN12604809, study PRJNA352737) | marine metagenome | biome: ENVO:00000447; feature: ENVO:00000209|ENVO:00000569|ENVO:01000036; material: ENVO:00002151; isolation source: viral sequences binned using virsorter ... | reverse complement strand
TTACAATGACTGTAAAACTAAAGTATCGTGGTGTCACTTACACTAAAACTATCTAATTTAATTTAATGAAAAAACTTGCACTTGTCCTAACAACCGCCCTTGTTTCTACACCTGCAATGGCTGGACCATATGTTAACGTAGAGTCTAATGCTAATTACACAGGCTCAGATTACACATCAAGAGCTACAGATTTCCACATAGGTTATGAAAACAATATTGGAGATCTTGCATATTATATCCAAGGCGGTAAGACAATTAATGCTGCTGATGGGGTTGATGCTGAGTCTAATTTCTCTGGCAAGCTTGGTGGTAATCTCGCTGCTACAGATAAACTTGGCTTCTATGGTGAAGTATCTTTCGCACAAGTGGAAGACGCTGACAACAACTTTGGTACAAAGTTAGGAGCAAAGTTTAATTTCTAATGACACAGAACGTACGCCACTGGCCAGCTACTACTGGTCGGAAACAAAATCTTAAAAAAACTACAGAAACTACAGAAACTGTAGAAAAAGAAACTTCAAGTGAATCCACTGAAAAAGATTAATGAATTATGGGTAGTAGTCTTTGGACTGCTATCCTTTATTCTATTTATAGAATGGTCTCATGTGAGATATCATGAAAAGGCTGCTCCATATTGTGCAACCTTGCGAGTGCCAATGGAAGAAAGTAGGTTTCCAACCTAACTTAACAGGGGTTCGATTCCCCTCACTCGCTTTGGCTTCTGGCCCTGTACGCAGGATACCCTTTAGCCGTCTAGACGGTGGGATAGACCACAACAAATGATCAAAAAATTTTCCGGAAGAAAGTAAACAATAAACTTATTTTTTAATAATGGCTAATGCTAATCAAGTCGGTTTAGGTAGGATTAATTTATCCACCGGTACTGGCTATGATGGAGCTACCGATAAGTACGCCCTGTATCTCAAATTGTTCAGTGGCGAACTATTTAAAGGCTTCCAACATAATACAATCGCACGTGATTTAGTCACGAAGCGTACATTAAAGAACGGTAAATCTTTACAGTTCATCTACACAGGTCGTATGACCAGTTCGTTCCATACCCCAGGAACTCCAATTCTAGGTAACTCTGACAAGGCACCTCCAGTAGCTGAGAAGACCATCAACATGGATGATCTACTTATCAGCTCAGCTTTTGTCTATAACTTAGATGAGACACTTGCTCATTATGAGTTACGTGGAGAGATTTCTAGGAAGATTGGATACGCACTTGCAGAGAAATACGACAGACTAATTTTCCGAGCTATCACAAGAGGTGCACGTAAAGCTTCTCCAGTTAATGCGACAAGCTTTGTTGAGCCAGGTGGTACACAAATAAGAGTTGGATCAGGTTCTAATGAATCTGATGCTTATTCTGCATCTAACTTAGTAAATGCTTTCTTTGATGCTGCTGCTGCCCTAGATGAAAAAGGTGTAAGCTCAGAAGGAAGGTGTGCTGTAATCAGTCCAAGACAATATTACTCACTTATACAACAAGTTGGTGATAATGGACTAATTAACAGAGATGTTCAAGGTACAGGTCTACAATCTGGTAAAGGCGTTGTTGAAATCGCTGGTATTCACATCTACAAATCAATGAACATTCCGTTCCTTGGTAAAACAGGTGTTAAGTATGGCGGAACAACAGGTGAACTAGCACCTAACAACTTAGGTAGTTTCGTTGGTCCAGATTTAGAAGATGCTGCTAATGACGTAGCTGGTATCAATAACGAGTATGGAGAAGAAACAGAGTTCGGTAAATCTTGCGGACTTATTTTCCAGAAAGAAGCTGCTGGTGTTGTAGAAGCAATCGGACCACAAGTTCAAGTAACAAACGGTGACGTTTCTGTAATATACCAAGGTGATGTGATCTTAGGTCGCATGGCTATGGGTGCAGATTACTTAAACCCTGCTGCTGCTGTTGAGCTTATTGTTGGTGCTGATCCAGCATCTAACGCAAGCGGTGCAACCACTTCAGGTGCTGCTGCATTCTAAATATATTTTATACACATTCAACGGGAGTCTTTATGGCTCCCTTTTTTTTTATGGCTATTCCCACAACAGTTGACACCGATACAGAACTATCCGCAGTGAATTCAATACTGGGAGCTATCGGTCAGTCACCAGTAACATCATTAGGTCCAACAGAGACTGGCACTGGTGATACAATTAACTTTGCTAATCCAGAGATAGCATTCATCTATAACATACTGACCGAAGTCAATAAGGATGTACAGAATGAAGGTTGGATATTTAATACTGAATACAATGTAGAGAAGCAACCAGATGACACAAGTAAATATATAACTATTCCAGCTAACGTCTTAAGATATGATATACATGGTGATCATGAAGATAGGTCAAGAAATTTAGTTAGAAGGAATGGTAGGTTATATGATACACTTGCAGATGATCCTAAAGATGAATTTGATGATAATCTATTTCTAGATATAACTTGGCTTTGGGCTTATGAAGATCTACCACCTACATTTAAAAGATACATAATATCTAGAGCTTCAGTTAGAGCTGCAACTCAGCTAGTAAGTAACCCACAACTTGTACAACTGTTACAATTACAAGAAGCACAAACCAGAGCAACCTGTATGGAGTATGAGTGTCTACAAGGTGATCATTCATATATGGGATTCCCTGATAACAGTAACTATAAATCTTATCAACCATATAGAGCCTTGCAAAGATGACCAATGTTACACAACAAATACCTAACTATGTAGGAGGTATCTCACAACAGCCTGACGAATTAAAAGTACCTGGACAAGTTAGAACAGCTAAGAATGTATTACCTGATGTCACCCATGGTCTATTAAAGAGACCTGGTGGTAGGTTAATTGGTGGAAACCTTGGTGCATTTGATACTGCTGATAGTAAGTGGTTCCACTACTACAGAGATGAGAACGAACAATACATAGGTCAGATTCAGTTGAGTGATGGTGAGATTAAAATGTGGCGTTGTTGTGAAATGACTATCAATGGTACAACACATGCGGCAGGATCATCAGTTACTGTTAACTATGAGTCAGGTCAAGCAACAGCGTTAAAGACCTACCTTAAGCAAACTAATAGTGGTGGTACTATTACTGATGCAGATCTACAAACTCTTACTCTTAACGACTACACCTACATAAATAACAGAAATAAAACTGCTGCTATGGCTGCAACAGTTGAACCTGTTAGACCTCCAGAAGCTTACATAGCTTTAAAAAAAGTAGCTTATGCTAATCAGTATTCAATTAATTTATTTGATAATTTAAACACCACTACTTTAACTACAGCTACAAGAATTAAAGTACACTCATCAAATTTAAACGATCATAGTAGCTGCCCTAATACTGCAACAGAAATTTTTAAAGTTGGAACAGGAGATGACTTTCAGGTACAACTAAATCAAGTATTTTCATTTAATAACTTAGATATTGGTGGTACTGATGCTGCTAATTTCTTTGAAGATGATCAAAGTCATATTTATAAATTAACGTACTGTCCTCCTGCTTGGACAACAAATACTTATTATAGTGTAGGTGATCTTGTAACTGGTAAATCAGATAACACAAAAATTTATAAAGCTACAACAGCTGGTACGTCTACAGGTAGTACAGCACCTTCACATGATAGTGGAGATGCAGCAACAGGTGGTCATACCTGGACTGCAGTTACTACAAATACTTATACGGCTAATACTGATGTAACTGATACACAGATCTATAATGGTAATGCTTGTATTCAAGTTGTGACAGGATCGATTCAAGTTAATTCTTCAACGGCATTAACTACCGTAACAAATGCATGGAAAGCACATTCTCAATATGCTAGTCTTCCTTTTGAATGGGAAAGTCAAACTTGGACAAGTAGCCTAGCGTCTATAACTTTTAATTGGAAAACTGTTGGTGATTATTCAAATCAAATTAGTAGAATAATATTACACAGAGGATCTGGTGGTACTGGAAATCAACATACGATTGGTGGTAATAATACTGTATCAGCAACTGACAGTGCATTAAAAACAAATGTAGGTCAAATAGATATAAGTACATATGGTTGGAATACAGCCGCTAATGAATTAGGTGCAGGTAGATCTGACTTATTCTTTAGATTAACTAATACTGGTCAAGCTGTACCAGATAGTACAGGCGATAATTATATTTGTAGATATACAACAACTGTTGATATTTTACATGGAGGTTCCGGCTGGCAAGTTGGGGATCAAATACGAGTCGCAATGAAAGACGGGTCACATGTAATACAAGTAGAAGAAATCAGTACATCTCAAGTACAAGCTAATTTAGGTTTGATACGTCCTTCACCTACTTCATTTGATACTAAAACAACAGTAACTGCTGAAACTATTCTTGGTGATTTAAGGACCGGAATATTAGGTGATAGTAATGGTGGTGTTAATACACTCTATGAATTTAAAGATGATGTAAACAATGGTTATTACTGTAGACAAGTAGGTAATGGTATTTATATTAGCCGACCGACATCTGAAGGTGTGTTTAATATTAGCTCACCATCTGGGGATTTGTTAAATGTTTTAACTGATTCTATTAAAGATATAGCTGATTTACCTAATCAATGTAAACATGGTTATGTAGTAAAGGTTGCTAATAGTGAAGCTGACGAAGATGATTACTATGTAAAGTTCTTTGGTCATAATGATAAAGATGGTGAGGGTATATGGGAAGAGTGTGCGAAGCCTGGGACACAGATTGCTTATGATCCAGCTACGATGCCTATACAATTAATTAGAGAAGGATCTAATGGTACGTTCACTGTTAAACAAGTTACTTGGGAAAACGCTTTAGTAGGTGATACAGTTGCAGACGGTGGTACAAACCCTAGAGGTTCATTTGTAGGTCAAACTATAAACAAAATGCTTTTCTTTAGGAATAGACTAGTCATTCTCAGTGATGAGAATGTAATTATGTCTCAACCTGGAGAGTTCTTTAACTTCTGGAGTAAATCTGCTATCACACATACAGCTACAGATATGATTGACTTATCTTGTAGTTCTGAATATCCAGCTATTGTCTATGATGGTTTACAAGTTAACGCAGGCTTAGTATTATTTACTAAGAATCAACAGTTTATGTTGACTACAGATAGTGATGTCTTAAGCCCATTAACTGCAAAGATAAATGCACTATCTTCTTATAATTTTAATTCTGAAACTAATCCAGTATCACTTGGTACTACTACAGCTTTCTTAGATAATGCTGGTAAATACACACGTTTCTTTGAAATGCAAAGTGTACTAAGAGAAGGAGAAGTAACTGTATTAGAACAAAGTAAAAATATTTCTAAAGCATTCCCTAAAGATATTAATCTGATAGCTAACTCTAGAGAGAACTCAACTATATTCTTTGCAGTTAGAGGTGCTAATAAAGTATATGGTTTTAGATACTACACAACAGGAGAACAAAGATTACAACAATCTTGGTTTGAATGGGAGCTAAGTGGTGAAGTACAACATTTAGCTATGCTTGATGATGCATTGTATGCAGTGATTAAGAATAGCAGTACATATACAATGCAGAAGTTCAGCATCAAGCTAGACGATAACTCTCATACGATTGTTGAAGATGAGACTTATAGGGTTCACTTAGATAATTCAAAAACATTTCCTCATACCAGTTTGACGTATGTAGCAGATGGTCACTACACAAAGTTTGATCATACTGTAGCTAACTTTAGTGGTTCAAGACAGTTATATGCTGTTGCTGTATCTACAGGATCAGATAAAGATTTCAATGGATTACTAGCACCAGTTAGTACATTCGATGATAACGGTACAACTAAGGTAAAACTTCCTGGAAATTGGACTACAACAGATAACAACAAAGCATTCAATGTTGTACTAGGTTATGACTTTGATATGGAAGTTGAGTTTCCAACTATCTATGTAGGAAGAAGAGAAGGTGAAAGCTATAGATCTGATATACAAGCATCATTAGTATTACAAAGAACTAAGTTTAGTCTTGGTCCTAGTGGTGTGTATAAGGTAACTCTGAAACGAATAGGTAAACCAGATTATTCTGAGACCTATGAATCGATTAAAGCCGATACATATACAGCTAACACCGCTGGTATAGATGGTGAGCAAGTTGTTAATATACCAATATATGAAAAGAATACTAACTTAACCTTATTACTTAATTCCCAACACCCTTCACCTGCAACATTGTATTCAATGAACTGGGAAGGTAATTACTCAGATAGATATTATAAACGTGTCTAACTACATCCATCCAATCACAAAAGAGGCTGCTTTAGAAGTGGCCTCTAATTTACGTCCAGAAGACCGTAGAGAGGTCGAAGAAGGTTATGGGGTAGATTCTACCTTAGCATTATTAGACGCTGTTCAGAAGCCCTCCTGTGTATATTTCACGGTGCCTAGCGGCAAGACTGCCGGAATGGCTGGAGTTGACCCTGGTGGTCAAATATGGATGCTGTGTACTAATGCTATAGAAGAATGTCCTCTTACCTTTGCTAGAGAAGCTAAACGTTATGTCGAAAGACAACCAGATAAGTTACTGTGGAACATTGTTGATAAACGCAACACTGCCCATCTTAAGTTACTTAAATTCCTTGGGTTCAAATTTTTACGGGAATTAAAACATGGACCTAACCAACTAACCTTTATAGAGTTTTGCCGTGTGCTTAGGAGCCCAAGCAAGAGCAGCGAATGAACGTGCTCGAAGAGATTACGAATATAATCTCCAAAAAAGAGAAGCTGATTGGATGCAAACACTTAGTATTACTAATACTGAGAGGATTATGCATGAACAAACTATTGATTCTACCAACTTAGGTTTATCAAAAGTTTATGGTGATTTACAAGAAAAATTTGGAGATCAAATAGGACAAGCTTTACAAGAAGATGAAACCAACTGGAAACAGTTCTTAGAACAAAGTAAGGGAGCTGAACTTTCAGCTGCTGGTAGAACAGGTCGATCCGTTGACAGAATAAGTACATTAGATCTAGCTGAGTACTTAAAGAAAGGTTCACGTAAAGCATATGAACTAACTGAATCTAGAGAAGAACTAACTGAAGCTGGTCAAAAAGCTAAAGGAATGGCACGTGCTGAGCAGATGCAAAGCTTTGCTAAGAATGCAATAATCAAGAACCCAGACCTTGCACCTCCACAACCTGTCTATCAGAACGTAGGAGCTGCAGCATTTATGGATGCTTTGAGTATTGCTAGTTCTGTTGCTACCATTGCTATGCCCTTTAAACCTGGATAACCATGACAATACAATACGATCCACAGAAAGTCACTGACTGGTTGACTCCTTTAGAGAAGGTCTACGCTAGGCAGTCTCGACAATTAGATACATACCATCAACAACTTAGAGAAAGAGATAGGCAGGAAGAAGCTGCTACTTTGAATTTACCTGAGATGTTTAGCAAGTTAGCTAGTTTCTCTTCCAGTATTAAGCAGGTAGTGGAGGCTAGGAAGACTGCACAAGATACAGAATATAAAAAAAAATTAGATAATTTAGATACAGACCAATTGAAATTATTGAACGATGCTTTTAGAACTGGAGATTTAAAAAACTTAAAAGAAGACCATAATCCTTATATTAAAACTGTTGGAAAAGGGAAAGATTTATTATTAGGTAAAAAGTTAAAAGATTTATCTTCTAGAGAGATAATGTTAACTAAAAAATTTTTAGCTAATATAAATACTAAGGGTTATAGTAGAGCTGCTTTTGAAGATGAGATTGAAGGAGATATAGATAGATGGACTACCTATCAAAATGCAGACGATCCAACACAAGCTCTACTGCATGAAGATTGGATGAAGGAGAAAAACTCTCATTTAAGATTAAGTGATGGTTTATTCGCTTCTTCACAAGCTGAAGAAATGCGAAGAATGTCAGAAACTACTAGAACAACTGGTAGATCTAAAGCTAAAGCTCAGATATTAAGTACAGAACAATTACAATTTAAAGAACGTACTAAATTATTTTTTGAAAACCCAGATCCTTATGACGGTGTTTTATTTATAAATCAAGAAATTACTGATCGTGCAGCATTTCTAGAAGATATTCCTGGTGGTAAAACAGCAATACAACAAGCTACTGAATCTATTGTTAATGACATATATGATTTAGGTCAAGCTGGTGAATTCAGTATAGATAAATTAAATAAATTATTTACAGGTGAATTAAAAGATCATCCAGCTGCTAAAAATATACCTGATGCTTTTTTTGATAAAGAAGGTAAATATTATAATCATTTAACTAAAGGTATATTAGAAGGTGAAACTGTTAAACTTAATAAAATTAAAGCTGCTGCTAAATTTGAAGCTACTCAACTTTTAAATAAAGGGTATGAAGGTGGATTTACAAGTCAAGCTGAATTTGATGCTGCTGCCTTACTTTTAAAATCTAGATTAGATTCAGAAACTTGGAAAGAATTAGAGAAGTTTAATTTTGTATCTCAAAGTAAATCAGTTTATAATAGAGAAGCTGAACATTTAAACAACTCTATTTCAAACGGTACATTTCTTACAAAGTCTAATATAGATAGAGTGAATAATAATGAAAACAATGGTATTGTTACAGAATTTGGTAAGAAACAAAAGGCATTAATACAACACCAGAAAGATAATTTATTTCCAAATTTTGAAACCAGAAATACATCTAATAATAATATTGTAAGTCAAGATTCTAAACAACGAACATTAGCTGATGGAGAAGTATTAGGAGAAAATACGTGGCCTGGAAAGTTAAGTCTTGAAATGACAAAATGGGAAGATATATATTATCAGAAGTATTATAACTTAAATCCGAATGATCCTAATATACCAACTAGAGTTGCAACTGATATGAAAGCACTCAAAGAAGAAAAAGGTTTTGGTATTCCAATAGGAGAAAAAGGAGCAGGGGAGTGGAGTAAAGATTCAAATGGTAATTACCCTAACTTTGTCCGTTCTAAAGTCGGTGAAATAACTATTATAGATAATGTCGATACTTGGGATAGAGATTTCACTGCACAATGGATGTGGTCTAAGTATAATGATACACCACAAACAAATAGAGTTGACATTTTTTTAAGTACACCAAATTCAATAGTAACCCCAGAAGCTAATGTTGACATGATAGTATCTGGTAACTTAACTCCTGAATTTATTTATAAAATAGGTAAGATACCTGGTAAAACTGAAGGTGAAGCTTTAATTCAAATAACTGAAGGTTTAATTAATAGCAAAGTACCAGCTCATAAAGACTTAGTTGAAAAGTATGATTTAAAAAATAAATTAAAAGACCTAACTACTCCTAGTACAGATGGTAAAGAAGAAACACCTCTTGCAAAAAAAATTAAAGCAGAACAGTTTTTAACAGATTTAGTAGATGAAGTAGGTGATCCAGATATTTCAAACATTCATAAAATAGGTTTAGATAAAGCATCTCCTAAACAACAAAAGAGATACTTTTATAGACTTCAAATGATTTCAGATATTACTAATGACGAGAATGAAATGAACGCTTATCCAGTAACTCAATGACAGATATTAATGACGTATTTGATGAAGCAGCTAAAGAATATGGTACTGAATTAGAAGCCATAGAAGAATTAGTTGAAGGTTCAGCAGCACCTACGGATGCTACTACCCAACCTGATCAAGTACAACAACCTTCTACGGAAGGACAACAAGAATACATAGCACCAGGAGAAGAGGGATTCGTCCCTAGAGAAGGTGCGTTAGGAGCTGTACAAGATATAGCTGAAGGAACCGTTAGAGGTTTACCACAGAACTTATACGAAGGTGCAGCCCCTGCTGTTGGTGTTATAGATACTCTTACAGACGCCTTTAACATGGCAACAGGTTTTAACGTACCTAAGCTACCTGAGTATGAAGACAAAGCTTCCACAGCTGTTCGTAATATATCTGGTCTAGTTCTACCCTCACTAGGTCTTAGAGGTATGGCTATCCAAGCTGGTACTAAACTACAAGCAGCTGGAGGTGTAGGACCACAATGGTTAAGATCTCTAGGTAACAGAAAATCATTTGAATACATGTCTAAGTTCGGTATCGATATTGGTACTGGTGGCTTAGTTGATTATGTAGCAGAACAGAACCAAAAGGATGATAACTTAGCTGGTACTTTAAAGAAGTATTGGCCTAAGATATTCCAATGGATACCTGATAGTATTGCTACAACTGATGATGATTCCCCTGGGGAGAAGCGTGCTAAGAATGTTAATGAAGGTGCTATCTTTGGATTACTATCTAGTGTAGTAGAAGGTGCAGCTTACATAACAGGTGCAGGACGTAGTATGACTCGTTCTGCTAAATTCACTGCAGCTAAAGGTGGTAATAAGAATATTAATGACTTAGCTAAAGATGAATTTACAGATATCAAGTTCTCTGATAAACCAGTAGAAGATGCTGTACTTAGAAACTATGCACGTAAAGAAAAGGAACTTAACTTACTTAATGAATACTATGTAAGTAAAGGTGAAGACCCTATTGATTGGACTCAGTTTGATGAAGGTGAAACATTAGTTCGTACTAAAGATGCTGATGGTATCGTTGGTGCTCAAGCTGATGCTGCACAGATTCAAAATAACATTGATTCTTCTTGGGGTAGGATAGGTAATCTTATCCATGAAGCTGCACGTAAAGAAGGTATTGAACTAGATAACCTAAGTAAGAGAACCTTAGTTAGTGAACTAACACAACAGTTAAAAGAAGGTGGGTCTTTTAGTAAGAGACTTAAATCTAATAAACTTATTTCAGCTAAAGTAATGGATGATGCTGGTAAGAAACTAGCAGCTACACTACTACACCCACGGGTAGAACCTGATGAAATCATTGGTCTATTAGATGAATTCAAGAAAGCAGTTGATGAATCTGCTATTAGAATCGTAGGTAAGAAGGGTATATCTAGTGCAATTAAGCAATTAAAAGCACAGATGATAGACCTTGATGCTCAAAAAGCAAGAGCTTATCTCGTTACATCTGAAGCTGGACAAGTTGCTGACATGTCTGAAGGTGCTAGATTGATGGAAGAAGGTGCTTCTATAAATAGAACTATCGACTTAATGGCTGATAGATTAGAAGTACTAATGGTAGAGAAAGGTTTAGCTAACTTTGAAGCTAATTCTATGATGTCTCATATGAACGCATGGAAGTCAGCTGTTGAAACTGGTGATAAAGAAGTCATCAATGCAGCTGCTGATACTATATTAGCTAATACAAACAGTAGATTAACTGAACTTATACCACAAGCTAAAGAGTGGACTGATACTTTAAAGACTGTAGCAAGAGAAAACCCTGAATTCCTTAAACCTTTATTACTAGCTAATGAGTTCACTGATG
>VTLG01012589.1_pt1 | contig 11349 bp, 18 predicted proteins | sample 4694571 | NCBI WGS metagenome assembly VTLG01 (sample SAMN12604809, study PRJNA352737) | marine metagenome | biome: ENVO:00000447; feature: ENVO:00000209|ENVO:00000569|ENVO:01000036; material: ENVO:00002151; isolation source: viral sequences binned using virsorter ... | reverse complement strand
TCGACAAATCCCAGGATTTCTACCCTGACCCATCTGTGTCTGTAGCCATTTGGCGCGTTGGGCGTATCTAAGTACGATGGTGGAGTCCAAACTTTTGGTTGTTCTTTTACTTTAACTTCCTTAGCTCTAGTTTCAACTTTTGTTGAATCGCTTTTGCTAGTTTGGCTCGCACGAGTTTGGTTTTTCTTTTCCATATGCTTATCCCTCCTTCGTGTTCATAAGTTGTTTCGCATACTCTTCTAATGGCACTCCTAATTTTTTCGCTATTGCGACCTGTGATGAAGTGAGTCTCACAGATTTACGGTTAGTCTTTGGACTACGCGTTGCAGAGGCAACAGTTTGTGTAGGTTTACTAACTGGTTTGTCCTTAGATGTATCAAATTTATGCGGGAATTCAAGTCTTATTCTTTTATCTATTTCCGTATAATATTCATCTGATCTAGGATCAATTCCTTCTTCTTCAGTAAGTTTTCTGTGCAAGTCAAACGCTGTGTATGTCATTGCACTATCCTTACCAAACCACTCATTTTCCTCAGCCCATGCTTCAGCTTTTGGATCAGGTGGTGTTTCAGCTTGTTGTCTTGGTTGTTGATATAATGGTTGTTCAACAGGTTTTTCTTTTGCAGCTGTTTCCTGCATCTGATGCTGAGTTTTAAGTTCAGCTAATTTACCTTGTTCATAACCAAGTTGAGAAATAGCAGTTAAAGCTTCCGTTTCAGCTTTAGGATCTTCTGCTTGTCTAGCTGCTCTTAATTTTTCTTGAGCTGCTGCAAGACCAGAAGTGATTCTTCCTTCCATTTCTGCAACATAATTTTTATCTAAAGAGTCTGCCGTAGTTTTAAACTTATCTCTTTCCTGTTTAATACTATCTGCATAACGTAAAGCTTCTTCTTTTTGCCTCTCAGCTTCACGCATTCTTTTAGTTAATTTAGCTATTCGCTTTTTAACTCCTTCAGAATACTCTTCAATTTGTTTACTGTTATCTTCTTGTTTATTATTTTCTTTGCTATCAGACTGCTGTACAGATTTCTCAGATGAGTCATCGGCGCTACCACCGTCTTCAAGCTTTGTTTCACGTTCGTTTTCATATGTTTTGTCCTCCGTTGGTTGTTCTACAACCGTGTCTTCTTTTTTTTCTTCTGGCAGTTCTATCTCAGCACCCGGACCAGATGTGTCGATATCAACTGTTTTCTTTTCTTCTTCTTGCATAGTATCTCCTATGATTGTTAAAATTCGTGGAATATATCTTCAGGGTTTTCCACGGTTGCTAAAACTTCATCATCATTGAGAAGTCTTATTTCACCCCCATCGATTTTAATTCGTGATCCTGCATATCTTGCAAAGATAATCCAATCACCTTTTTTACACCAAGGACCTTCTGGGTATCTTTCTTTATCATAGCAGTGTGGTCCCATTCTTAAAACTAAACCACAAGTCGATGCTACTTGTGATCGTTCTACTGTTTCATCTGCTAATAGTATTCCGCCTTTTGTTTTTTCTTTTTGTTTAAAAGGTAAAACTAAAATTCTCCAACCTGTTGGTTCTGGGAGTTTTGATGACTCGTCTATTTCTTTTTTTTCTGATTTTTTAACTCCAACAAGAGTTTTATCTGGTGTTATTATCTTTTGACTTGATGCTGATAATTGTTCCTTCACTGTCATTTTGCTCCTTTGTTTTTAGCAGGGTGGATATTTCCTGTAATAAATACTGATATGTTCGTATCTGACCTAACATATACTGATATTTTTCCATACTGTCAACACTTCCAGATGTCATTGCAATAACTACATCGTCATGTCTCATTTTAATTATTTTTTTAATTTTATCTATAAAATCCATTATAACACACTCCTTTCAGGCTCAAACTCTTCTAACACAGCTAACTTTTCTTTAGCTTGTGCTATTTTATCGATTTGTTTATTTACTTCTTCAATGTGTTGTGGATGTTCGCCAATACCCACTGAATTATCCAAATAAATATTTGCAGTAGCATCTGCTTCCGCTATTTCAGCTTCGTATTTAGCTCTTAGCGCGTCTAGTATTGCCCTTCGCATTTCTTATTGCCTCCTTACCTTTCTTAAAAATTGCAGCGACTTTGTTTTTACCCATAACCTTGGCACGCTGTTCTCCAACAGTTAAGATCTGAATTTTCCTCGCAAACGGTTTTGAAATCTTTTTAACTTTCGCAACAGTTTTCTTCGCGTCCAATGGAGTCGCAAACTTAATGCTGACAGTATCTCTCGGATTTTCATCTGTGTATAACCTCCTGCCTGAACCTTTAGGCTTTTTTCCCGTTCCTACTTTTGGATCCGCCATTGATAACTCCTTTTAATGTTTTAGCTTGTTTAGCATGTGTTTTAGATGCTTTTGTCAAACCTTTGATTACTTTTTTAATCTTTTGTTTTTTTAACATTTCCATCTCCTTCTAGCTTGACGAAGACGTGAGTTTGGATCCTTTGCTGCTTTGGGAAATTTTTTCATTTGCCCCGCACTTCTTGCGCAGAATGATTTTCTACGTTTAGCAGCTTTTGATCCTGGCTTCACTTTTCCAGTCACAGCTGTTTTTAATTTTGAACCGGGATTCATTCTTCTGTAGGCAGCAACACCGGCTCGTGTCATGCCTGCGCCCGACTTAGTCGAACGAAAATTTTTTTTATTTCTAGCAGGCATTTTATCTTGTTTTCTCATTAAACAAGACCTCCCATGCTCATGCTTTTTCTTTTTGTAAATGTTTTAACGTTAGTTGGTTTTGGTCCCACATTGGCAGCTGCCCGTTTCCTTGCAACGGCAGATCTTCTTTGTCCTTCTGACATACGTCTTGCTTTTGCAAGTGGGACACACTTGGGATACTTCCTCTTCGCGTCCGCTTTTTGTTTTGAACGACCGCACTTTGCAAATGAACCATCTTTTCGTTTGCTCCCAATATCTACCCATTTTTGATCGAACCATTTTTTTAAACCAGCCATTTTATTTTCTTAGAATTTTTTTATTCATTCCTTTCTTACAGATTCCACCACCTCTAAAATTTATTCTGCCACCATCTTTTTTGCCAGCAGGTTTAGGTCCTCTAAAATCTTTTCTCTTTACACCAGAGGGATCTTTAATTTTACCAGCACAAATTTTAGAAGCGTAGGCGTTAGCATATGCTGACGGATACACTTTAAATTTTCGCTTCGCTGCGGCTTTACCTCTAGGACAAAGTTTTGTCATTATTTTCTCGCTGTTTGTTTTGCTCTTTTAAAGTCAGATGCTTTGGGTGCACCCTTTGCACCCTTCTTTCGCATCTTACCTCCACGCTTTCTTTTAGCGTGGATGTTTGCATATAAACCAGGTCTAGCCATTACTTAGCTCTACCACCGTTTTTCATATAACCCATTTTGTTTCTAACTTTTTTAGGTAATTTTTTTAAACCTTTTTGATTTGGTTTAACAGGTTTTAAAACTCTTTTACCTTTTTTCATCATAGGTCTTTTCATCATCATTGTTCCAGGCATTATTTTTTCCTCATTTTGTTTGCTTGTTTTTTCTTTTTAGCAAAGCCTTTTTTAACTCTGCCACCTTTTTTTAAACGAAGAAATCCAAATGGACTTATTGGTGATCCATCAACTTGTATTCCAGGAATTGTTCTCATGTTTTTAACCCCAGATCCTCCTCGCATAATATCGTCTCGATAAACTGGCTCCATTGCTTTTTTTCTTGCGATTGCACTAGAGCTGTCTCCGCCTCTTCCGCTGTCAACTTCAATATTTGACATTTCCATTCCTTTACCTCTGTTGGCTAATGCTAATCCAGTTCCAATAGCAGCGAGTGTACCTAAAATTTTATTTCTTCTTCTAGATTTTTTGCTCATTATTTTTTACCTCCGTTTCTAAATATTTGCGTTCCCTTTATACCATATATGCTCGCGACTACAAGGATCCAAAGGTTTGTGAACCATGACGGAAGCTGCGAGAACATCTCAAAGAACAATTTTACCTTGTCCATAGCAGTTGGATCGTCCGATACGACTGCATATGCGAGCACTAACACGGGCATGCTTAAAATTATCAAAACTGCCTCGTCTTTCCAGTCTGATTGTCGGGCTTCTAGCAATTTACCCTGGTATTGCTCCTCACCTCGGGCCATTTTTTCTGCATGCATTAGTTGTGCATCAGACATTGCCATCTTCGTTCTCTGCTTATTAGCATAAATCTTACTTCCAGCAGAAACGGCTAGTTTAATCGCCGATAACCACATAAATTAATACCAATCTGCGTCTTTTTTCTTTTCAGACAGCATATTTCTAGTTCCTCTTACTTGAACAGATTGAGTTTCTGTTGGTTTTGATACTTCAACCTCAACTCCACCATTTCTATGTCCGTCTTTGTTCGTAAACATGTCATGATCTACATGAACCATGCCTGCGTGACTTGATTTTTTATTTTTTTTCATATTTACTCTCCAGTTTTTCGAATGATTGCAACATTTCCAGGCATTTTATCCGAACTCGGAAGAGTTTTACCTAAAATTGTTTTCTCAATCGATGTATTAGCTCTTAGTTTAGCCAATTCTTCGTTTTGATCAAGCTTTTCTTCTTGTAAGTCTTGATTCATCATTGCTCTAGACTTGTCTAGATTTAATCTTTCCTCTGCTTGCATACGTTTTTGTTCATTATCCATAGCTCTAAGATCTAATTCTCTTGCTTTTAGTCTAGCAACAGGGTCATTTCCAAAATCACCCATGATTTTATTTTCTTCATCTTTAAATTCTTGTGTCATTTCAGAAATTAATTTAGCTTTTCTTGATTCAATTGATAAATTTAAAGTTAAAAGTTGTTGTTGAATCTCAGGAGACTGCGCCATAGCAGGATTCATCTGTGCCATCTGCTGTAGTTGCATTAATTGTTGTATCTCTTCTCTAAATTCTACCTCTAATTGCTCTTGTGCCATTAAAGATATGTGTTCAAAAATATTTTTTTGTAATGCACCCATAATCATAGGGTTATTTTTAACCATATTAGTTGCCATAAAATTTAAATGCGAAGTAATATGAGCTCTATGGTCTTGACCTTTAAATGCTTGAAAAGGTTTTCCAGTCATAGCTAAAATATTTTCTGCAGCTGGGTCCATTGGCATAGGTTGTTGAGGTGGTGGTAATATTCTATTTACATCTTTAACACCAATAGCTGTGTACATATCTCTGTATGCTTCATATAAATTGTGCATTCCAGGATTTGACATTGCAAGTTGTAATTCTGTTTGAGCTAAAGTTATTCTTTGTGATTGTGAAAATATATTTGGATCTGCAACAGGAAGTATATCTATTTTATCATCAAAGTCTGCAACTTTAATATTTCTTTGTCCGCCTACAACATCGTAAGGATACTCAGGTGGTAGATAAGTTTTAAATACTTCTGCAAGTAAAGTAAACTCTTGTTTTAACGCCACATACAATCTTTTATGTATGGCTGACATGACCCTGGAGCCACGCTCTAAGAGGGCAATGGTCGTCCCAACAGCTGCCTGCTGGTTGCCGTCACCGACCTGCATGTCAGCTATGGCGGCAAATCGTTGACCTGCTTGAACCACTATACCCATTAATTGTAATAATGTTGCTGATGGTTCTTTAAAAGGTAAAGGCATAAATGCGTCTCTGATGTTTCCACCAGGTGCATCTACATCTCTAAACTCTCCAGGTTGTATCGATTGCGCTTCATCTCTAACACGAATACCTCTTTGTTTAAATCCAGCTGGCATATTTGAAAATGTACCAGCATCTAACAATTGTCTTAATGCATTCGTTGCAGTTCTTGATAATCCACCAATCATGTGGATTAAGCCAAAACCATAAAAACCAAGTCCAGGTAAAAATTTAAAATGTGTAAAATATTCTATTTTATTTTTTAACGGATCTTCAGCTTTATAGTTTCTTCTGATAGATAAAACTTCTCTTGATGATGTATCGATTGTTACAATGTAAGGAAGTTTTATTCCTGTTGGGTTTTGCTCCATGTCTTTATCTTCAAAACCTTCAAGATCTATATTTGTGTGAAACTCTAGAATTGTAAACATTTGTTCGTCTCTAGTTTTTCTAACACCTTCTAACTCTCTTTCTTTTTTTTCTACTTCTGTTTCTTGTGAGTAACCTGGTGTAATTTCTACATCTCTATAAAAACCAGATACTTGTTTTTTTCTTAAATCATTTTCTGATATTTTTAAAACGTGTACGACTGCTTCTGCATCTTCTAAAGAGGTTGCAGTGTATGGAACTATCAGGTCATCTGCTGGAACAAATTTAGACACGGCTCTGTCAAGAAGTTCATCATAATATACTTTCTTGAAAGCAGAGCCGCTAAGAGGGAGATAAAAAAGTAACTGATCGAACTCGGGTTCATACTCTTTCATCTTATTCATGAGTTGATAGTTCATGAAGTTTTTTACTCTTGTAGCCTGGTCTTCTTTTTGTTTATTTATCACACCCATAATTTGAGTGTGCACTGGACCAGTTGCTGGGAGTAATTCTTTATAAGCGTGTGCTTGAAATTGTGTTACCGCTTCAGCTAATACAGGGTGAGTTGCACCGCTTGCATTTGTGAATGGTTGTGATCTTGTTTGATATTTAAATCCTAATAAATCTAGACCTTTTGTATATCCATCTTCCCAATCTTTTCTAGATGCTTTGTATTGTGTATAATTTTCGTAAAGATCAGAACCTAATCTACCTAAAACTTCTTCAGGTAATAAGTCTGCTAAATTATCAAAATGTTCGTTTGTGCCTGGTTGATTTACCGCTTCTGGATCAAAACTAATTGTTGCACCACCATCTTCTTCTCGTGTAACTTGAATATCTTCTGGCCCAACTTGTTCTTCTACATTGGCTTGAGATGCTTCTACGATCTCTTCTTCACTAGGTAATTCTATTTCCTGCTTTACGTTTGGTAAAGACTTGTCTATTTCTGACATTATTTTTCTCCGAGTTCGAAACCACTATAGTCTTTTTTCCAGGAACATTCAACCCCTGTGGGTGAGGTCCTCTAAGAGGCGGTATCGTAGTTGTTAACTTTTTAGTCATCTAATAATCCTAATCCTTGTATAGCAGCAGAAGCTGCAAATCCACCTATACCTGCTCTAGATAATAATTTTAACGCTGGTCTACTTAAACCTAATCTAGCAAATTTTCTAAATGCTGATGGCAATCCTCTTGTTAGTTTTGGTGTTTGATCTGCAAATGCAGGATATAAATAATTTAATGGATCTGTTGCAATATCTGTAGGTGAATCTCCAGCAGCTATCTGACTTGCAATATCTCCGGCTGCAAAAGGCGCTAGTATTGCAGGTGATGCTGCAACTCCTAGTCCTCTACCTAAAACTCTCAAACCTGTTTTAGCTATACCAGGTGGTTTTCTTTCAATACCAAGAGATCTAGATTTACTTGCTTTAATTGTCGATGGTGCAGCAAGTGCTGTCGTTCCTGCAACTGTTGCACCTAATGCTGGTAATTGATAATCTAATATTGCAGGTTTTTCTATATCAATTGATATCGGTTGTGTTGCCATATCAACCAACATGTTTTTCTGTTGATCTTCGTTTGATAGATAAGTTGTTGGATCATCATTTTTAAATAATTTAACAAGTCCTACTGCAGTTCCTACAGCCGCACCTGCACCAAATGTTTTTGGACCAGGGCCTCTTACAAAATTTAAAAAACTATTTGACGCTTGTTTTAATTTAGTCATAGCTGGACTAGTTGATGATGATTGTTCAAAAACTTGAGCAGCTTTTACAGGATCTTTATTTATTGCAGCAGCACAATCACCAGGAAGACCACCTCTAGATAATAAACTACATACTTCTAATTGTTCTTTTTTAGATATTCTATTTGCAGCTTTAAAAACTTCTTTTCTATTTAATTCAAACATTTTAATTTTTAATTGTGTATCAAAATAATTTTTAGTAGGAGGTCCTACAAATTTTTTTGGAAGTTCTTTGTTCTGTTTTATAAAATCTACAATCTGTCTTTCAGTCATATCTGGAAACTCATTAAACGCATCAATAACTAAACGACCACCACCAAAAGAAGATGTCTTTTTAGTTATTGGATCCATGAAAGTAAATTGTTTAAAACCTTGTGACTGACCAGCAAGTTTTGCACCTTTGATATTTATATCTTCTAATTGTTTAACAAGGTCTTTTGGATTTTCTTTTAACAATTTTTCTCTTTTTTTATAGAGAGCCCTCATTTTAAAATCTATTCCATCTGGGTCTCCAAGTTTTTTATTTATTGCAACAGGTGCATAACCTAAATTAGAACCCTTGATATACTGTGAAAATATATCATCCATGTGTGATAGATTAGTTTTTTTAGTTCCTTGAAAAGGTCCTTCTTTTACACCACCAAATTTTTTTAAAGCTTTGGTTCTTTTTTTACCTTCAAAAGATTTGCCTTTAAAAAATTTTTTCTTTGCCTCTGGTGTTCCAGATCCTGCAATCACCTGAGCTTTTTGAATCTTGTCTACTTCTTTTTGATTGTTTAATTTACTGATGTCATAAAACATCTGACCTTTAAGTGTTGTTTTAGGAATATTAAATTTATCTGCAAAGTTAGATGCTTGTCTTCCTTTACTTACAAAAATATTTTTATCTCTTGCAGCTTGAAGCATATCTTGACCAGTTACAAAACCGGTAGGTGGTTTAAGACCGACATTACGTGCTCCACCAGGTAGGATTCTATCTTTTAAAATTTTATCTAGTTCTGCTTTAGTTCCGTAATAAACTTTTTTATCTAATCCTAAACGTAAATGATATAGTTTTCCTTCGTCAAAAAGTTTTGAATATCTAGGGTTAGCTTTAACATTTGGACCCTTTTTTAATACTTGTGTAACTGCATTATCAGCCATTACACCTCCAAGATGCCGGCAAGACCACCGCTTTTAAATCCAATACCTACATCTATGCCGAGTTGTTTTTGAAGATCTTTGATTGCATCTGGAAAATCATCTGGATTTTTTAATACTTTATAAAGTTGTTTAAAATATTCTGTTTTTTCTGGACCAACCATAGTTTTGTCTCCACTCATTTTTCCAAATAATTTTGATACGTCACTACCCGTAAAACCATATTTTCTTAATGCTTCAAAAGAGGCTTTACCAAGTCTTGCAGCACCACCAGCAAAGAATGGCACACGTCCACCATCGGCAAATTCAAAGTCATCTATGTCAACAGTATCAGGGTCAAAGAATCTATCGGTAACACCTTTACCTCTTGCATCTTTAACACTAATTAATCTTTCAGCAAATAATTGTATATCATTTGGCGTATCTAGTTTTGCAACTGCCGCTGCAACTTTTGGTCCAAAATATTTTTGCACTAATAGAAATGGATCACCCATACCACCGCCACCACCTTCTGTCATAAATTTAAAATCATCTGCTTCCATAATATCAGATAGAGCTGGGTTGCCTGGTTCATCAGTTAGATCTTTTACTCTATTTAAAAAATCTCTAGCATTTGCTCTTACAACTGGTTGAGCTGCTTCTGATACACCTGCATTTAAATAAATTTTATCAACTATGTCATTTACAATTAGATTACTGCCTTTGACATTTTTAATAGCTTCAAGGCCTGCACCTGTTGGTGCACTTGCTTCTAAATTTTTAATTGTCTCTTCTGCGGATACGGTTGGTTGTGCAATATCATCTGGTCCGCCACGTGAACCTGGTGGGGGTAGATCATCTGTTGTTTGTAAAAATCTATTTTTTGTTGGATCGTTTAGACCTAGTCTTTCGGCCATGCTCGCCATCTCATCATCTGTTTTTCTTAATCTTAAAGACATCAAACCTTCTTTGTCTAAGTTTCTAGTTCCTGTCGCAAGGTCTGTAATGTTAGCTGGTGCTGCGGGTGGAAAATAAAAATTTTCCATTATCTTCATATTTTTTAAAAGCTGATTTGCTTGAATATCATTTAACTTACCAGCTACCGCATAACCTACAGAGCTTGTTAATTCTTCTACTGCTTTTGCTTGTGGTAATACACCTAACGCATCAACGTTGAGATCCATGTCCAACATTAACTCTGGAGACTTACCTTTACCTAAAAAACTTATATTAGTTTTAGTTCCAAGAACCTCATTAGTGTTACCACCTAATTTTTTAAAGGACTGAAGGATCGCATTTAATACTTCTCGTCTAGCCATAATATTCTAATCTACTCCTATCAGGCAGTGGTTCGTCTTTGTAAGAATCTCTGTTACGAACTAAGCCGCCTTGTTTAATACGCATCAACGCCTGAGTCATGGAGTCGACATAGTCATCGTAATCTCCATACGGAAATGATGCACACTCTTCCACAACTTCTTGAGCAAAATGTTGGTGCATAGGAGCCCATATCATTCCTGTCTCAAACAGCGGTGATACTGAGTTTACCCTTGCATGTTTATCATTTCCTCGGCTCGGTGTAAAGTTAACAACTGGTATTCCCATATCTCTTAATTCAGCTGTCAAAGGTATCCCTGATGCCTTAGCCTCGACTATTACCATATCAGGACGCCAGTATAAATACTCTTCGTGAGCTACTTTCTTTAATTCTGGAAACTCATATCGATCTTTGAAAGCATTAAGTAATATTATCTGAGGGTTATCATCTTCTGTTTGAAACACTCCCCACGTGGTTATGGCACTGTAGTCCGCAGATTCTTTTTTAAGAAAAGCTGTATCGTAAGATTGAATTATAAAATCACATTTGGGTGGTTCTTTTTCTTCCCAGTTTTGCCACCAGTCACGTTTGATTATAGCCCCTTCTTCAGCTGTAGGCTGTTGCATATACTGAGCGTTCCAGTTGTTAACCGGAATAGATGCTTTGGTTTTCTCTAATTCGTCCTTGGTCCAGTATTCTGGCCACACGGGTTTACCATCGGGAAGCAGGGCAGGTAGTTCTACAACCTCCCACTCATCAGAGTTCTCTTCTCCCTGAGCCTTGATTAGTTGTCCAGTCAAATCTTTTGTACTCCACCTTGTCATGACAACCACGATACGACCACCAGGTTGCAGACGTTGACGTGGACCTGATGTATACCAGTTCCATGCTTTCTCGAATGACTTACTATCTTTTTTAATATCTTGTTCTTTGTGTGGATCGTCGATGATTAGTAGATCAGCACCACGACCTGTAATTGCTCCACCGACACCGGCTGCGAAGTATTCACCTCCCTGTTCCGTTTTCCATTTACCAGCGGCCTGTGAGTCCTCCATCAGTCTCGTGTCGAATAGTTCTTTGTAGTTTGGTTGATCGACAAGATTTTTGGTCTTACGTCCGAAGTCGACAGCTAGATCAGCCGTGTGTGTTGCTTGAATGATCTTTAACCGGGGAGCGAGGCC
>VTLG01010791.1_pt1 | contig 11349 bp, 11 predicted proteins | sample 4694571 | NCBI WGS metagenome assembly VTLG01 (sample SAMN12604809, study PRJNA352737) | marine metagenome | biome: ENVO:00000447; feature: ENVO:00000209|ENVO:00000569|ENVO:01000036; material: ENVO:00002151; isolation source: viral sequences binned using virsorter ... | reverse complement strand
TTGGAGTTGATGGTAGTAGCAATCCTTACTTACAATTAGGTAACACTGACGTTTCTTCTACTGCATATATTGATGCTAATACATCAGGTAATAATGTAGATTATGATTCTAGAATTCAGTTTACTGGTGGATCTAGTAGCACAGGTACAGGTACTATTAACCTTAGATCAAATAGTGCACAAGTCAATGGTAACAATATATGGCACGCAGGTAACATAACATTTAATAGTTCAAACGTAGCGAACACTGGTGTTAAACGTGATGGATCTGGTAACTTCTCTGCTGGTACTATTACAGCAGCATTGAATGGTACTGCTAACGGAAACTTACCGATTACTGGTGGAACTTTAACTGGTACTCTAACCATTAATACCACAAATAACGATCAAATATCATTTACACAATCTAATAAATTTATTAGTTTTGCTGGTGGTATACAGTTTAGAGGTACTGGTGGTTCTTGGAACGCAAGATTCTCTAGTACTGCTGGTGGTTCTACACAGTTACTTGGTGTTTACAGTCAGAACTTTGGAACTATGTTGTTCGAGGTGAAAAATAATAATACTACAGAAATTAATCTAGGTGCTAACACAGTTGATGGTTTAATACTTAGAGGTAAAACAGGTGGTTACTCAAACGTTAGACATTATTATGGAAGCACCAATTTAGGTTACAGATTTGCATATTGTTATTCTGCAGGTCATTATGGTAATGGTACTGCTGCTGGTGATATTGTTGAAAGAGTTGAAGCTGGACGTAAGTGGCACTACAAGTTTGGTGGTGGTATAAGTTCAATAGTTCTAGACGATAGTAGACGTGTTGCTATTAACCAAAGTAGTACAAACACTAGTTACCAGTTCTATGTAAATGGATCATTAGGTGCTACAAGTAAATCATTTGTTATTGATCACCCAACAAAAGAGGGTTATGAATTACGTCATGGTTCACTTGAAGGTCCTGAACATGCAGTATATGTAAGAGGACGTGTAAGAAATGGTGTTATCAAACTTCCAGAATACTGGACTGGATTAGTTGACATGAATACAATAACAGTTCAATTAACTGCAATTGGTAATATGTCAAGAACAGTTTGGGTTAAAGATCTTAAAGATAATAAGGTTATTACAGGTGGTGGAGATGCTTTCTACTTCATACAAGCAGAGAGAAAAGACATAAATAAACTGGAAGTAGAATTTGAAAAGGGGGCTGAATAATGTCTACAACTGTCGGACCTGTTTTTCCACATGAAAATTTAGTGTTTATGGTTGATGCTGGAAACACTAAATCTTACAGTACTTCTGATACTACAAAGTGGTATGATATATCAGGTAAAACAGGACATTATATGGATCTTGGAAGTGGAGTTAGCTACCAAAGTTCATTTGGTGGTGTTTTAAGATTTACTGAAAACTCAAGTGGATATGCAAGAATAAGTGATAGTTATGTTGATTTGAGAAGTGGTCAAAGCACTGTAGTTACATTTTCTAGAAAGTTATCTAACCAGAATAATGGTCGTATTGTTACTGCATGGCAGAACAACTGGTTATTAGGACATCATGATACATCTTATGGTGATTACTATGCTCAAGGATGGGTTCATAATATAAGTGCTGGTGGTGGTTGGCCGTCAGATACGACATGGAGAATGTTTACTGGTACTGGTAATACATCAAGTGATGTATGGCAATTATACATAAACGATAGTTTAACAGTTCAAAATAGTAGTGGATCTCAAGGTCCTAGAGGATTTAACATAAATAATCAGTACAGTCAATACTCTAATGCAGAAGTTGGTATGATTGCTTGTTGGGATAGAGTTCTAACAGCAAGTGAAATTTCTGATATATTTTACATCTATAGAAAGAGGTTTGGAATTTAATGGCTAATTCTGATAAAGAAATTCTAATAACGCCCAATAGGGGTCAATCTAGTTACCCTGAGATAAAATATGTTGGTTCTGGTAATAATCCAGTTACTGCTAAAGTTTTAGACGACAATACAATATCCTTTGAATCTGGAACTCATCAGTTATTTACTGTAGGAACAAACCAAACTTCAGGTGATCTTTTTTCTGTTACTGATGTTTCAGGTGTACCTAGTATTGCAGTAAATGCTAGTGGAAGAGTAGATGTTGCAAAGTATAATGGTTTTTTAAATGTAGGATATAATACAGCTAACACTGATAAGAATCTTGCTGTTACTGGTAAGATGCATATTACTAGTAGAGTTGGAAGTAGTGAACCTGCTGAAATTCACTTTGGAGAAGGTGGAGCACTAACAGGTGAAGGTAGTATGTACATAGGATATGATGGTCCTAATTATTCAGATAATAATAATTATTGGTATGTTAGAAATGCTGGAAATACAGATATTTTAACAGCAACTTATGGTGGTGCTGTTGGTATTCGTAATAATAACCCAAGAACTTTACTTCATATAAACGGAACACATACTACTACTCAGTTTAGAATGACACTACCAGCTGCCAATAATGGTGCTGGAAATGGTGACATCAATATGCAGATGTGGGTATCTGAAGGTGGTAGAACATGGGATGGTGGTGGTATTGGTATGAATGTCAGTAACTATAGTACCTATTCATATCCATCTAGTAGTTCTAGTTCAGACAATAGTTATTTCCCAAGATTAAACACTAATATAGGTCAAGCATATATTAGATTTCTTCCTAATGGTGGACGTATTGAATTCTCTACTAGAGAAAATAATGGTACTACCTATAGAGAACAAATCCATATGCGTTATGGATGTTTAGGAGTAAACGTTATACCTAGTGGATCATATAGAATTCAAGTTTCTGGTGATATAAACGTAACAGGAAAATATTATGTTAATGGTCAAGAAGCATCAGGTTTACCTGCACAAACTAATCTTACTAGAGGTTCTTACTTAGTATCTGATGGTAGTAACGGTGCATTCTGGCAGTATCCAGGTCAAACAGCACAGTCAACAGGAGTAGATACTTGGAGATATAGAAGTTTAATTACACACGGTTATATTTCTGGAGGATATAAAGGTTCTCAACCATGGAGATCCATGAATAAAACATGGCATAATAATGATACTACCATGTACACTGGAGAACAGGTTGATAGGGCAGCAGCATATTGTGATGGTACATGGTCTGACTTTAATGGATATATTCATGGAACTGTAAACTCATATGCTGGTAACTCATCACATACATCAAGTTATAACTTACACACTGGTATTTGTAGAAACCAAGGTGATGGTAGATTCTCTCAATACTCATATGGATATGAAGGAGACAACCCAAGAACAGTTATGGGATATAACGTAACTGGTGGATGGCAGATGAATGCAGGTAGAAACGACTGTGGATGTGCTACAGCACAAAAAGAACAAGCAGGTTATATAACAGGTGGTGGTAGTTCTACTACAAACAAACTACATTTTGCAACAGAAATTATGTACAACACCAATAACTCTGGTGATAGTGGTGACTTCGTTGCAGGTTGTGGAATGGAATCTAGATCATATTTTTCATGGAGAAACAGCAGTCAGAAATACATACAGCATAGTAATGATAGTTGGTCTAACCAAGGATTTGCTGGTAACAATAGAGGATGGTGTAAAGCATTACCTACTAAATGGGGACACTTCTACATAGGTACTAGTAATAACGTTACTACACCTATTAGAAAAGTTAGAGGTAGTGACGGTGCTGCCCTTTCCAATTACAATAGATCCAGAGCTGCTGGTGAAGAAAATATGGAAATGGGTCAAGATTGGGGTTATAAACTAGGTGACTTTGATGGTCAGCAGAATAACCACACAGAGAAATGGGATTATTCAAATGATTCCATAAGTACTATGGGATTTGCAACAAGACCAAAAGGACATTATGGTCAGTCCTCTGCTGCATGTTCATCTGCTGCAGGTGCAGTAACTGTAACACGTAACACATAAAATGAAGTATTTAATTATTAAACAATCAGTTATGGATCCTCAATATTTTATGGAGGGGGATGCCTATGATGACAGGTTTGTCTTTAAAGAATTATATGAACTTCTTAATGTTTCATGTATTCAAGTATCCTCTCAGATGTATAGTATTCATTCTAAATCTTGGAATGGAAAGTACATTGAAATATCAGAAGATACAGCAAAATTAGGATCAAGTTTATTTTCTGAAGTTAGAGAAACTGCTAAGTTATGGGAAGTTAGTGGACTTGCTGCACCTGGATTAACTGGTAATGAAAATCCAGAGGTTTATGAACAATACCCAGAAGTAACAGCAAAGAAAGTACCAACTGATATGAATGAAGTTCGTGGTACTATGACTATCAAAGAACATGTATTAGTTTTTATGAAAGCATTTGCTAAAGAAATTATTGAAGAAGAATATCAATCAAGATTTCTTGCAATGAGAGATACATGTGAATTAGAATCTGCATCATGGGAGATACAAAAACATGAAGCAAGAGAATGGTTAACTAATGCTGGTTTAAATGGTAGTGTAACTCCATTCTTAGATTACTTGGCGACAGAAAGAGGTGAAGATAAAACAGTATTGGCAAATAAGATCCTTCAAAAAGCAGAAGCATATCAAGATAAGTTATCTACAATGCTTGTTGCAATGCAGAAATTGAAAAAACAATTTAAAAATAGCACTTCCATAAGTGATATAAATATCTTATATGAGGACTATCTCGGTGTTATGATGCCTACAACACAGGCAATCGAGTTAGGCAGAACCCTATCAACAACTGATTGGGCACGTAAACCTGAGTATGAGGTAATGGCGAATGAGTTCAACTTCTGAAATATCGAAGTATCTAAAAATTGACACTAACGTTGTACACAATGATGTGAAGGATATACAACTTAGTAAGGATTACATTGATGAATTTGGTATAGGTGAATTGGATTGGAAGATCCTTGAAGGTTCACTTCATATGAATAGTTGTATGACACCATATCAGTGTAAACATTTTGTTACTGATACACAACTAACACCATGGAGAAAGTGCAGACAAGCATTACTAGAATTAGAAACTAGGTATCATGCTTATGTTGAAATTAAGCATAGCTTACGTAAGGCACAGATTCAGTTAAAAATGATCATGAGAGACATGGAAAATGAAACTGATGATCTTCAAAAAGAATTACAAGCATGTGAAGCAAGTAAAGTTGAGTATGATGTAACAATATGGAAAAGAAAGTATAGACAATCTCAAGTAGAGATGGATAGTTTCTTAAAAATTGTTAAAAATTATATTAAACAAGAAGAAGATTTACCTCATTTCGTTGAAATGAATGAGCAAGAGGAAGCTAATTATTGGATTGCTAGAATGGGTAAACAAGCTGCCTTAGATATTATATCTTATGGTAGAATCTCATCTGGTAATATGGATTCTATTGCTCTAATGCCAGAGAAAGATCAAGTAGAATCATTGAAAATTGCAGTAAGATATTCTACAATGATACAAGGTGGTCTAGATAAATTAAACGTTCAGTTACAACCTGAGCTAAATAAATTTATGACTGGTGAAGAAATGGTTGCAAAATTACAACCAGAACTTCAAGAAAAACTAAAATTAGAGGGCAATGACCTACAGTAATCCAAATTACATACCTTTAGATCAAATAAGCTTTACTGAAAGTAATGAAGATCTTGATCCAGATAGAAGGTCTTTAATTATGTGCCCTATTATTCATTATGAATGTGCTGTAAAGTATCATTCAAATGATGAAGGTCTAGTGAATGAAGCAAAAGTGTTAGAACTTGCTAAAGCCAACAAAGATATGATTGCTAATGGCAATGAGCAAGCGTTTTTAAATCTCGTTATTGAACAGTATGGTGAATTTCTCGCTTCCAATTAATCCTAAAATATCTAAAGAAATAGTAGAAGAAACTTTTATACCTTTCCTTAAAAAGTATAAGCATTTAATATACGATCTATACTTCACTTGTCGTATGCCTCCTTTTCTACAGGATGCGATGGGTGATGTTTTTGTTAGTGATATGCGTAGTACTACTTGGAATGCAGGATATATTTCTCGTGAAACAGGTATACCATTATCAGCAACATTTAATAATATATGGGTTCTTCCTACACAAAAGAATTTAGATGAATGGATTAAAAATTTTGCAGGTTTATATGATACAGGTATTAGAATAGTTACTCTTCCACATACTTCATGGATGTTGACTGGTCAAATACAGAAAGCGTTTCCAGAGTTAAAGGTAAAGAATACAATACTTAGAGAAGTAACTAAAGCAAACGAAGTTATAGAATTAGCAAAAGCAGGTTTTTATTATATAAATTTAGATCGTGATCTTATGAGAGATCATGATCAATTAAGACGTTTAAAAGAAGCAAAAGAATATTGTGCATCCATTGGTAAACCAGTCATGTTCTCTATGTTAACTAACGAGGGATGTTGGGGTGGTTGTCCTATCATGCCAGAACACTATCAATACAATGCTAGTAGAACTCCAGGTAATCCACAGTATTTTAATGATAGTATCAGTAGAGTTTCTTGTTCTGCTTGGGATGAGAAAGATCCTGCAACATCTTTAAAGGCAGCAAATTTACCTCCATGGAAAAAAGATTGGGAGGAGATGCAAGAACTTGGTATTGATGTATTCAAAATGCATGGAAGAGAAAACACTATGCGTTTGATGGAATCTATGGATATTATTAAAAGATGGGATACTAATGAAGAGATGTTGTTTCCTGAGTTTACTGAGTATATTGAAGATGTATCATTAACAGAGAAACCTATTGACGTATGGAGAAATAAAATTAAGACATGTAAGTTTGATTGTTGGGATTGTGGTTATTGTAATACAGTTGTTGAATCTAGATTTAAAAAAGAAGAACGAACATTAGATGAATATGTTTATAGAGTATTAGATGCTATAGACAAGGCAGCAAAACATGAAAGTTATTTTGATGAGAATAAACAGTTTATTGCAGGTTTAACATCTAATAAAATAAAACATTTCTTAAATAATCTATGCTCTTATAATAATTCAATTTACTTAGAATTAGGAGTTTATACAGGTGCTACATTCTATGCTGCTACTGAGAACAATCCTATACGTGCTATGGCAGTTGATAACTGGTCTAACGCTGATATAAAACCTATGAGAGAAGAAATATTCTTTCCTACAATAAAAGATCCTAGAAAGGATTTCTTATCTAAATTTATAAATCCAAGATGGTCATTTGTAGAAAAGGATATCAGATCTCTAACACCTAAAGATATATGTGATAAACCTAATATTATATTCTATGATGCAGGTCATGAGTATTGGGAACAATACGAGAACTTAGATGCAGTTATAAATTTATTTGCTGATAAGTTTATTCTTATTTTAGATGATGCTAATTTTAATGGTGTTGTTACTTCTATAGAAGAGATTATAAAGAAACATAATTTAAAATTAATATGGCAAAGAAAGATTCTAACATCAATACCAGAAGATGAAAAGGACTGGTGGAATGGTCTACAAATATTGGTGTTAGAAAAATGAAGAAAACAGTTTGGGAGTTTGTAACTAAGAAAGCAAATAATCCTTTTGTACCTGACTATAGGTTTGTACTTCTTTCAGGTCCTTGCTTTACTATAGGAGAGTGTCGTGAAATCAAATACTATCTCTTACAAAAAGAAACTGAGTTACTAAAGAAACATACACATCATATGGAAGGTATAGGTGATGGTAATACGGGATTGGGAAATGATTCTATAACTGCTAGGTTTCCATATTTCAGTGTGTTTGATTTTGAACATCCTTTTGTTGAAAGAATTAGGCAAGCTGTGCTAGAATATATGCAAGATATATGCACTATAACTAAAACAAATTGGCATAGTCATCTTTATGCTCAGTCATGGTTTAACGTCATGAGGAACGGGCAGAAGATAAATTTTCATTCTCATGGTATGAATGAAGACATACTTTATGGATTCCACATTACCATAGAAACCGAAAATACCAGCACTATATACCATAACCCGTTTGATACTAAACAAATTATTGAAGTTCCAAACGATATTGGTACCATAACGTTATTTCCAAATTACATTCCACACCAAACTACAACCTATGAAGGAAATGATGTTAGAATAAGTATTGCAGGTGACATAACAGAATCATCATCTGTTCCTAAAAAAGATTACGGTATTTACAGAGCATTGGGAGTATTATGACTACATTTATAGACGAGTTTCAATTATCAGATTTAACTTTATGTGATGAATTATTACGTATGTTTGGTGATGCTCATGATAGAGGTCTGACATTTGCAGGTCAAGCAGGTGCTATGGGTCAAGCAAGACCAGAGATAAAAGCAAGCACTGATTTTTGGTTGAATGATTGTGATAAGTTAGGACCTCCTGAGAAGTATAGGTGGCCAGAGTATCAAGCAGAACTTAATGGTTTTATAGACCAATACTTAGAAAAGTATAAATTCTTTGAGTATGGAGGTATGTTTACGTCTAGACATCTTCCTCAAATACAATGGTATAAACCTGGTGAAGGATATCACAAATGGCATATTGATGGTGCACAAATGAATTCATGTGACCGTGCTATGGTTTATATGACATACTTAAATGATGTTACTGAAGGTGGTGGAACTATGTTCATGCATCAAGATGTTACCACTAAAGCAGTAAAAGGTAAAACTTTAATATTTCCTGCAGGCTATACACACTTACATAAGGGAGAAATATCTCAAACTCAACACAAGTATATACTGACGGGGTGGATTTGGTGGAAGTAATTGATGCACGTGCCTTTGCTATAACAGAAAGGATTGAACCTGAGATAATTCAAATAGGTAATACCAATTCTAGAATGGTAATCATACCTAACTTCTTTGTATATCCAGATCAAGTTAGAGAGTATGCTTTAAACTGTAAGTATTTTAAAGATCCTGAAGTACCTGAAAATCCAGGATATATTAATTATTTTTCATGGAATGAACAACAGGTACTACAATTAACTAAACTGTTAAGGAATGAGTTTATGGGTGATTACAGAACTTCTCATGATGGTTTTGCTCCCGTAATATCTCTACAAACATATAACACAATTAATCGGTATCAACCTCATGTTGATTATTTTCACTATGCAGGTATATGTCCATTAAATATTAATGATGAATTATCTAATAATGTCTCTGGAACTTCTTTCTTTAGACATAAAAAAACTGGAGAAGAGTTTACAGCACTAGCAAATTACAGACATAAAGAAACTCTTGATTCCGATCCAAGTGAATGGGAGGTATACCACACTCAGTATCATAAGTATAATGAATATATATTCTATGAATCAGCACTATTTCACTGTGCATATTGGAAGAAAGAAAACTGGACAACAAAATATCCTAGATTCACTTTCAATACATTCACTTGGTAAACCCTTATAAATAAATACGTTATTACTTCAAAACCATGACTCAGAACGAAATGATTGACCAGTTCAAAAAGCAACTAGAAGAAGTTGTTACAAAAATAAAAGAATTAGATCAGGAATTAAACCTTAAGAAAGAAGAATATTTTAAATTAACAGGTGCAGTACAGGCACTAGAGTTAGCAGTAAAAGAATCTGAAAGTCCTACTACAGGTGGAACTATAGCAGATACTACACCAGCAGCACCACCAGCAGACGGTATGGTTCAACCACCTGCAACTACAGGAATAGTTCAATAGGACTTGGTTGTCTGCTAAATATAGTAGAGGAATGTTATGTCTGGGATTAAATGGCACAACCGACTACGAAAGCAGAACTAAAAGATTATTGTCTAAGAAGATTAGGTGCACCCGTATTGGAAATCAATGTTGATGATGATCAGATTGATGACCTAATAGATGATGCTATCCAATTGTTTCAAGAACGTCACTTCGATGGTGTCGAGAGAATGTTCTTGAAACATAAACTTACAGCGTCTGATGTTGCTAAGTTTAGAGGATTAGATCAAGAACAATTATTAGGAACCGCTACAGGTGCAGTACTAACTGTCAAGTTACTAGAAGAAGGTACTAGTGGATACACTACTGCTCCTGTTGCTTCTAGTTATTCTGGTGGCACAGGAAATGGTGTTACTTTTGATGTTACTGCAGTAGATGGTAAGATAACAGAAGTAGAGGTCAATGCTGGTGGTACAGGTTATAAAGTAGAAGATGAAATTACTTTTACAGGTGGTAGTGGTGATGCCAAGATACAAATAACAGGTGTACAAGAGCAAACAGAGTGGGAAGAAAGAGATAATTTCTTACCTATACCACCTCAAGTACTAGGTGTTAATAGAGTGTTTGGTGTTAAGGGAAGTAATATAAGAAGTAATTTATTTGGATTAGAATATCAATTGTTCCTAAACGATTTGTATCAGTTTGGTTCAGTTGATATTCTTTCTTATTTTATGACTAAGACATATCTTGAGACATTAGATATGGTCTTAAATAACGGAGCATTCATACCTTTTAGATTTAACAGACGTGCTGATCGTTTATACATTGATACTGATAGGTTGATGTTAGATGAGGGATCTTATTTGATCATTGACTGTCATAGATTGTTAGATCCTCAAACATACACTGAGGTTTATAATGATCCTTTCTTAAAGAAATATACTACTGCACTTATAAAAAGACAGTGGGGACAGAACCTTATCAAGTTTAAAGGTGCTCAGTTACCAGGTGGTATTACAATGAACGGTAGAGAGTTATATGACGATGGTAATTCTGAAGTCATGAAGATAGAGGATGAGATAACATCTACATACGAACTTCCACCTAACTGGGAAATAGGATAAATGGCTAAGAATACCTACTTCACTCACGGTACTAGGAACGAACAGATCCTTCAAGGAAATCTTGTAGATGAGTATCTAAAGATGTTTGGGTTGGATATAATTTACATACCTAGAAAACTAGTAAGAAAAGACACTATATTAAATGATGAAATTATCTCAGAGTTTAATGATAGTTATGTAATGTCTGGTTATCTAGAGAACTTTGCAGGATTTGATGGTAACGGAGATTTCTTAACTAAGTTTGGTATTCAATCTAGTGATGAAATAAAGTTAGTAATATCTCGTGGTATGTATGAGGATTTTGTTGCATACTCATTGACTGGTGCAGAAAATATTGAAGTAGGAAGTAGACCACAAGAGGGAGATTTAGTATGGTTCCCATTATCTGCTAACCTATTTGAAATTAAATTTGTAGAGCATGAAGATCCTTTTTATCAGTTTGGTAAGTTATTTACATATAAACTTACATGTGAACTCTTCCAGTACAGTGGAGAAACTGGTGGTGCAGATGGTATACTAGATGGACAAGTAGATGAAGGGT
>VTLG01010217.1_pt1 | contig 11349 bp, 9 predicted proteins | sample 4694571 | NCBI WGS metagenome assembly VTLG01 (sample SAMN12604809, study PRJNA352737) | marine metagenome | biome: ENVO:00000447; feature: ENVO:00000209|ENVO:00000569|ENVO:01000036; material: ENVO:00002151; isolation source: viral sequences binned using virsorter ... | reverse complement strand
TTAAGATCACATCAATCTTCTTACTGGTACCATCTTCATTACGTGCCATGTTCCAGAATGGTGATGTCCATTCAGGAAAATCTGTAATCATACCACGACCAATCTTTTCTTCATGATCATGGTCTAGTTCTTTAGTGTTGAATTGATTAGTCCAATCATCATAAGTCTGTATATTTCCTTTGTCTAATGGTAGACCTAACCATTCACACAATTCTATTTCCATTAGTTTAAGTTCTTCTACACCTCCCTTCATTTCAAATTCAAACATAGGGAAAATAGTCTCATGTCTACCAGGTACAGGATTTGGTTCAGCTCTATACGATGTAGAGACACAGAAAAACCCCTCTTCTTTGGGGTTGGAAAGTAATTCATGTTCAAGCCACATCTGACCTGTTTGTGGCAGTGGCCATATATTACCACCATAATTATAAGTTGCTACCGTTTCTGGATCTTCACAGGCAGCAAGGATACTCAAACGATTTTGTGTATGTACTTCTAGAAAATTTTTAGACAAAAAAAATGACCTTAATAGGTCAACTGCATCGGAGTATTTTCTTGGATCAATCAAGCTTGTCATTATTTCTTTGCAAAACTGATTTATTTATACAAAAAAAGAGACCCATATGGGTCTCTTTATGTTATGTGTTAATCTCAAATTACATGAGGTTAGCAACTTGTACACGTCTGTAGTACTTGTTAGCATTAGCTGTAAGAGCACCTGAACCTTGTGTAAGACCACCAGAGAAAGGATTGGAAACCATTCCGTAACGAGTCTTAAATCCAATTTTTGGTTGGAAGGTGTTAGGATTAATTGCTCTGACCTGCTGTAGAGGTACATATGGGCAATAGAATAATCCAGCGTCATAAGGTGAAGTACCTTTGTATCCAGCAACGTAGAAGTGCTTGTCAGCAACGTTAGCAGAATAAGGATCAACGTAAACCTTGATACGTCCGTTAAGAGTACCAACAAGTGTTGAAGATGTATCATCTACACCAGTCAAACTGTTGTTACCATTAAGACCAGGAGCGTAGTCAAGAACGCCAGCCATTCCAAGAGCAGAAGCAACGTCTGCAGAGCAGATCAAGATGTTGCCCTTCCCACGACGAGTTTGCTGACCGATAGCGTTAGCATCTCTTTCTATCTGGAAGAGTAGTCCCTTGAACTTCTCAACTGACCATCTACCATTTGAGTCAACGTCTAGGTCAAATATACCACCGTTAGCAGTATTGTTTTGAGCACCAGCAACAGCGTTAACGTAGATAGTTCTAACAACTTCTCTGTTGATTTCAGCAAGGATTTCAGTAGAGAGAATGTTAGCAAGTTCTTGCTCTGCATCCAATCCATGAATAGCCTTGAGGTCTTGAGCCATCTCGATTGAGTACTCTGCCTTTAAAGCACGTGACTTCGCAGTAACAGTTACTTTCTCGATTGAGAAACCCATCTCACGGAACTCATTAGTGTCCGTGGCATCGTTTAGTCCTTCAGCAGTTGCTGTTGACATACCAGTAGCATCACCAGTCTGCTCATAAGTTCCAGCAGGGCTGTCATTTAAGAGTGATGGGTTGTTGCCTTCAGCATCGTTAACGGCAGAACCTGAAGCAGTAGGATCATATTCAGCAAGATCCTGACCAGCTCCACCAGAGAAACCAGCGTTAGGCTCGTTGAATAGTGCCTCACGGAAGTTACCGTTTGCAGGTCTACGCTCTGTGCCGTAGAATGTTCTCATTGCAAAGATAAGTCCAGTAGGACCAGTCATTGGCTGAACGCCAGCGATATCATATGCAATTAATTGTGGCATTGAACGTCTAATAAGACTGATCAATACTGGGTCGAAACCTGCAACAGGACCTGTGGCGGTATCGCCTGTGGTGTAACCTGTAGTCTGTAGTGTTTCTTGTAGAACTTGCCCTTCTTCTCTTTGGGCAATTTCTTGGTTTTCCAGTAGCTGTGCGACTACGCCTTTCTTATATGAATCTTCAATCTCTGGAAGAGCTTCGTGATTCAGAACGGGTGCCCACTTTTCCTGGAGTTGCTTGTAAGCCATTTTGGTTTTACTCCGAATAAGTAGTTAGTTAAATTATCAATTTGACCACTTTGCTATAGCATCAACGTATTTCGACATTGTACCGCTAGTGGTATTTTCTACCAATGGTGCAGATGCTTCTTCGGTGGGTTCAGTTGCTGTTGTAGCATCTTCAGCCTTCCTAGTGAAGTATGATTCCTTGATAGTTTCGACTTTCTTTTTAAAGTCTGTTTCATTTTCAAACTCAACCCCTTCTGCCAGAGAAACTAATTTCTCCTTCTGGGTCTCAGCGAGTCCAGTAGCACATTCGTTCACAATTTCCATTTTAACAAATTCCCCAATTCTCTTATTCAAAGAGACGTTGGAATCGATTTGCTCGTTGAGTTTTGTTTCCATATCATTAAGCTCTTCAGCCATACCGTCAAGTAGGTTGAATTTTTCTTCAGGAACAGTAAAGTTTTGTTCCACGAAGAGTTTTTTGAGGCCGTCGAAGAACGACTCTGCCATCTCTGTCTTAATACCATGCTCAACGGCTAGACTATTTTCTGTCATCCATTGATCAGCAGCATAAGAGAGATAGTCGTCTACCTTCTCGGCCAATTCTGTTTTGATCTTTTCGACTTCTTCAGTCAGAGCAGATTCATAAGACTCTTGCAACGCTTTTGCTTCTTCATTAACACGGGCAGTTACAGCTGCCTCGAAAATTGTCTTCGCTTTTGCTCGGAACTCTTCAGTTAGTTCTTCACCAGCGACAAGAGCGTCAACATCTTCACTAAAGTCGTACTTGGTTTCAGTGGTCTCTTCTTTTTCGTTGATGACTTCTTCGTCATTTTCCACTTCCTCCTGTTTAGAAGATGCATCGGAAGGCTTTGTCTTTAAAGACTTATCCTTTTCCACGCTTACTGGATTAGCAGCCGACTTTCCAGCGTTCTTAGTGCCAGCAGCAGCTTCCATAGAATCCGAACCTACATGAATAACTTTAGTACCGCCACCCTTTGAGGTGTCGATTTTTTCAGCTGGTTTTGCATTCTTGGTTACAGCGTTGGAACCTTCGGCCACTTCTTCCATGTTATCTAGATTTTTTTCGAGGGTCTCAGCCATTTGTTTATACTCCGTTAAGCTTTGCGTTGTCTGTATTTATTTATAAATTAGATACTCTGTAAAAATTTGCTGAATGCGGTAATTTTGCGTTCTTGAATATTTAATAGAGTTGCTTGGTCAATTTCTTGCTTAATTTCTGCTATAGCAGACTCTTTAAGCACACCATTATTCCAAACCCATTCCTTTCCTTCCATGATTCCATCAACAAATGCATCAGGAGCTGAAGGATCTGCTACTATATCTGCAGCAGTTGATAACATAAAATCATCTTGAACGACATTACATCCTTCTTCTTTACGAAGAGAACCCATACCTCTAGAAGAAACTCCTAATCGTATGCCTTCATCCAAAAGATTTTTTGCGATCTGACCCATAGGGGTCTCAAGTATCTTTGCACGTCCAATGAAATTATTCCCATCTTCCGTCAAAGATTCTATCTTATGAGAAACACGATCCAAATTAATTGATGGACCTTCAGGATGACCTAACTCTCCAAGAGCACGACCACCTTTAATATAATTCTCATCATATTTAGCAACCTCACGCTGAAGTGTACTCAATGGATATTTACGTCCATTTTTGTTTTGCAGTTCAGCTTGTAGAAAAACACCTTCAATATAATAGTTTTTCTTACCATCTTTAGAATCCTCAATGAGGAAATCTGCTTGTGATATTTCTTCAGCTATTAGTCTCATCTGTTGGCTCCTCTACAGGTTGTTCATCAGTGGTTTCGGCACTTGCTTCAGGTTGCTCCACTTCTGGTTCTTGCTCTTGTTGAGCAATTTCAGTAGCAGTAGGTGCAAGTTCAGGTGCTTCACTACCATCAGGTAAATTGTCTGCAAGTTCATCAGCAGTTGCTTGTCCAGTTTCATCTGGATTAAACCCCCACTGTTGTGCAAATTCAATTTTCTTTGCTTGGATTGCGTCATAAGAAGCCGCACTCAAAGCATCATTTGTTGCATCAATCGCTTTCGCTTTATCATCAGCAAAGATGTTGTTTACGATAGATTGTGCTATTTCACTAGGCATAATAACTCCACTTTCTTATTTATTTATTAAAATTCTCCTCTCCGTTGATCTGCGGGGGAAACTTGTGATTCTTGGTCAGGTGCAGGTGCTCCATTTGCAGCAGGTGGACCACCCATTGCAGCAGGATCACCTTCCATACCCATCTCCAATTCCATTGCAGGATCAGAGATTAGACCTTCTTCCATCTCCCTTTCAATCTGCTTATCTATTTCTTTAATTTCTTGATCAGTCTGTTTAAGTACCTGACGACGTACATACTCAAGAGAGAAGTACTTACCAACATAAGGATCCATCTGATTAACTTCATTCATCCTTTCGTTACGGATTTCAATATCCTTAAGTTCAGAGAAATAATTATCAGCAATGTAATCAAACTGAATATGTTCTTTATATTCTTCCCACTCTTCAATAGAAATAATACCTTTAAGAACTAGTTGTGTTTTAAGAAGATCTACAAATAATTCAGAGAATCTCTTACGTAAACGTGCAACAAACTTCTGGAATTTAACTTCATCACGTGTGATTTCTGCAGCACGTCCGATGTTAAATGTAGTTTCTGTTTCTAGTCTAGAGTTAGGAACATTTAATGACTTGTATAATTTCTTTTGGAAATACTTTACGTCTTCAAGTTCGCCAAGATTTTGTCCACCTGGGAGCGTAGAGATCTCAGTGCCTCGTCCACCTTCTCGTCTCGGTAACCAGAAGTCTTCGAGCATTGACATGAATTTCTTGTCATCTTTTATTTCTCCTGTGTTTGCATCGTATACAAGTTTGTTTCTGTAACGACCCATTACTTCACGTAGGTACTGCTCCGCTTTATTCTTCGGAAGATTACCTACATCAATATAGAAAATTCTTCTTTCTGGTGCTCTTGATAATCTGTAGATAACAAGAGAATCTTCAATCATTCTTAACTGATTGACTGCCTTAATTGCTTTATGTAAATGACTCAACGTCATATTCTTATTCAGATCTTGAATACCTGAATGACAATAACAAACTGAATCAGGAGCAATCTTCAAACCTTGATTGGTACTATTTCTCAATCCCTTTGGATTATATAAGAAATAAGATGCACTAGTTTGTGTTAGTTGAGTATTAAGATCTTGGGTTCTTAATTGATCAGGACTCTTTTTATCATACTCAATAACTTTACGAATCTTACGAGGATCGATATAACGAAGTTCAACTAATCCCTTCCTTGGTTGTTTGGGATCAATTACTTTATGATAAAAAAGTCTCCCATCAACATACCATCGACGGAAGATCTCGTATGACCTGTTATCAAAATCAAGAAGACGAAGAATTTCATCAAACTCTTCACGGATTAACTTCTTAATTTTTTCAGATACTTTTAAATTTGAAAGTTCAACAGCAATCGGTACATCATCAAAGTTACCACATATAGTCTCGTTGACTACATCATCTACAGCAGAGTCACACTCTGGTTGTAGAACCATCTCTCTATAACGAGTGATAAGTTCATAATCATTACGAATTGTTCCATCAAAATCTACAGAATATCCATAGTAGCCACCACCAACTACGGGTTGTGCTCCATCTAAACTATCCTTCTGAACAAAAGAAGGCCCCTTGGGAACCTTCTTTGCCCTCTGCAGTGAAAAACCGAAGAGTTGTGACATTATAATTAAACGTTAACTGTTCCTGTCCTATTTAGGAGTTTTATCAGAAGGTACTTGAATCAACTGGAGTCCAGTACTGAGTCTGTAGTTCAACTGTAAACTCTTCAATAGCATCGTTGTTACCGAAATCAAGATCGATAGCAGCAATACTAGATGGGAATACGTTGTAAAACTTATAGGATTTTAATATGCTCGGAGAGTCTCCATCCTTAACATCTCTAGCAAGTTGATGAACAACCATGTCAGAGAAGTAACCTGTTGCATCGTCTTGATCACCAAGTCCTGCAGCAGAAGTGAAGTTCTCGTTGTATGCTTGAATTGAAGATGCCCATAACTCGAAGGCATTCCTTAAAGCAAATCCACTATCATTCTGAACCGTAATTGTCCAAGGCTCGAATGTGCGGTCTCCAGCAATCTTTAATACTCTTCCTCTAAAAGGAACTTCAATAACACCAACCTGTGATGCTGGCAGGTTTGCTGCTCTCACAGTAAACTTACCAAGATTAACTAGAGATGCGTTATTAATTATACTTGTTGGGAAGGAGAGATCTACTTGGAATAAATTAGGACGTGCAAAGTCTGATGAGACGTTTGCTTTAAAATCGTCAATAGTTCCTCTTTTTGCCATGATTGTTATGATACTCCGTCGTTAATATTTAGAAGAATGATATTTTTCAGCATGAAAAAGAGACCCTTGCGGGTCTCCGATCCAGATCTCGAACTTGGTCAAGATTATTTATTAACTTGCAACCTCTGAGAATGCAACACCAGTACGTGTAGCAACAAACGTTAATGTAATGTAGTTAATAGTGCGGGTTGGTTTCACGAAGATCTCTGCGTAAAATTCACCTCTATCAACAGCCTCTGGAGGGTTGTTCTCAGTATCACACTTAACTAGGAAGTCAGTTACACCACGACGACCTTGTACGTCACGTAGGTATGGTTCAACAATATTCAGGAAGAGTGATCTTTGTGCTTCATCATTCTGCTCAAAGAGTTGTGACTTAGCAGCACCAGAGATAACTCTCTCGATTGTTAGGAATAAACGACGAACGTTAATTCTATCGAATGCACTAGCAAATCCAAGAGCAGTCTTATCACCGTAAAGAACTACACCCTGACCTGGGAAGGAAACAATTGGGTTAATTCTATTTGCATACAGACGGTCACGTTGGGTCTTGTTAGGTGAGAATGCGAGTTTAATTGCATTTCTTACATTACCACGTTGGAAACCAGCAGGTGAGAACCATGCTTCAGAAACTTCAGATGTCTGTAAACATAGACCAGCAAGGTCACCGTTACATGGGATATAACGATATACATCATTATACTTATCGTAGATGTACTTATATCCAGAATCAAATACTAAGTAAGAAGAACTTGGAAGTTGATCCATGAAGTCGATAATGTTATCAGTAACAGTTGTTGTGTTACTTACACCAATAACATTTGCTCTACGTGGAGAAACGAATGCGATACAGTCACGACGCTCTTCAACAATATTTGTTATTGAAGTAATCTTAGCGATAGCAGCAGAATCATCAGCACCAGAAGGACCAGTAAGAATATAGTCGATTGTTTGTGATTCTGGGTCAGAAACTAAACCATATGCAGTTGCTAGATCTGCGTTAGTAATTGTGTAGTTACCACCAGATGATGCATAGTCAGCACCACTAGCAAGTCTGTAGTAGAATGTTGCGTTGTTATCAGATCCAAGTGTTACACGACCTGCAGGATAATCAGTAGTACCAGCAGCAGAGCGTAGTAGGTTGAACTGACGAGAAGCTGCGGTTTGTCCCCAGTTACCATCTGATCCAGTTGCAGTTGCATTAAAGACTGTAGTCTCATGCTCACCCCAGTAGATATAAGCAGAACGTTGCTTAATTACTTCAGGGTAGTAGTTAGTTTCACCAACGGAAGTCTTAGCATCTGTTGCTTTAGAAACATTAAGGAATCTTTCTAGAACAGCACCAGCAGTACCAGTAATACCACCATCAACGTCAACTAAAAGAACGTGTAGTTCGTCACGATGACCACCAGCAGCATTAGCATATAGTGAAGTTTCTGGACGTGGAGCAACGTTGATCCATTTAACACCAGGTAGATATTCACGTTCTGCATACTCACCACGAACTGAAGTTATTGCAACAGCAGTTGAGTTTGTATCAGCAACGCTATCAGCAGCAGCAAATGCAATCTTACCTTTATCTAAAGCGATGTATAGACGACGCTCAATACCACCAGATGCAATAACGCAAGTATTAGCTCCTTGTGTTACTGTCTGAGCAGCAGCAATAATACCAGTAACAGAACCACTTGGAAGGTCAATTTCAAGTTTCTTGTTAGCAGGATCCCATGAAAGAACATTTACTGATTCGTTAGATCCTCCAATACCAATTGTAGTAGCAACACCAGGAACGAAGTCACCAACAACTGTTGTTACTGTTAGAACTATACTATACTTAAATACTTTACCTGCAGCACCTGAAGTTGCAGAAACTGCAGCATCAGCAACGAATTCATACTCGTTACCTGATCCAGGAGCAGGAATTACAGCAATTTGATCAGCACCAGCGTCTGTTACAAATATACCAATTGAATTACCTTTAGCACCAGCAGTCCTTGAAGCCCATGTCCAGTTATTATTTGCTGACTCGTAGTTAGATTCGTAGTCTTGTAAATTCTTAATTAGCGGAGCAGTACCACTATCAACAGCATTCTTTAATGAAGTTGAATTAACACGAATGGTTTTAAGTACACCACCATATGCTAAGTACTGAGCAGCAGTAAACCAATACTCATAGTTGTTATCATTTGGTTTTCCAAACCTTTCTACGAGTCCTCTTTCACTCGATATATCTATTATTTCCTCAACAGGTCCAAGCTCGAATGGAGCCGCCAACACCCCTACGTTTGCTGTGGACAAAGTGGTGATAGTTGTCAGATCCCTTTCCTGAACGACTACACCTGGCGATAGTTGATTGGCTGCCATGTTTATAATACTCCTAGATTACTGTCTGCCTTTGACTAGGATTATTTATATTTTTCAATCCTTACCTAAAGTCTAACATGTGCTGTATATCTCCGTACTCCGCAATTTCCCATCTCTCTCCTTGTGCATCTATTATATGATCATCTTCTAACCCATCATTAACAAATCCAAACGGAGCCATATCCTGTTCAATAGAGTCTCTTTGGTCATCATATATTCTTTGTCTTACATCATTATCATTCATCTCCTTAAAGTATTCTTGCATGGCCATCCATCCAAAAATAACTAAACACATAGCAAGGTCATCATTACAACCTTCTTCTGCTTGGAAACTATTACCTTTCTGAATAAAGGTTGTTAATTCCGCAATAGTATCATAATCATTAATGAGTAACTTATCATCTTCTATTAATGCTTTAAGGTTAGAACATCCTACCTGCTTGACAGCAGTACTCATCTTCACACCAAGTTGTGTCTTCTTACCTGAGAACCCCTGTCCTAATTGTTGTCCTGCTCTTCCTCTCATAGCAGCCATCAATAGGTTCTCATACTCTAAATCAAATTGAATTATATCTGCAACCTGTCCACCTATATCATTTACCTCACATAAGATATATGCGTTGTTGTAATTCTTTGCTACATCAACAACTATATTGGGTAATATAATAGGTTTAATTTCATTATTCTTATACTTAGCAACCATCTTATATGGAATAGTGGTAGTATCTAAAACACAAAATGCAGAATAATCTCCACCAACGCCACGAGATACATCAACAGTTAAGATATAATTATGATCTTCAATTGATTGTTCGTAAACTGCTAAACCCCTATTTTGTAATATAGGATCATTATATACCATAGTCCTTAATTTACTAGGACTGATTAACGTATCAACTGATCCTAAAAATTCACATTCAAACTCAACTCTAAACTGTTGTTCTGATGTGTTTCGTATAGTTTGCTCTTTCCACTCAGCATCTCTACCAGGTACTTGAGACCAGTGTACTTCTGTAGGATTATATTCATTCGTTCCACGCTCTGCATCATGCCAGAGTTTGTAGAACATATTCATCCCGTGAGGGGTAGAAATGATAATAACTTTTGTGTTCTTACCAGAAGATATAGTAGGATACACAGAACTAAAAAACTGCTCTGCAATATGATTCGGAACAAATGCGAATTCGTCCAGAAATATAATGTTAAAGGACATACCCCTAACAGCACTTGCACTAGTAGAAGCAGCCAAGATCTTACTTCCGTTTTCCAACTCCAAGCTTCCTTTGTTCCACCCCACGATACCTTGCTGAAGCCATTTAGGGAGATTTTCGTAAGAAAGTTGTAAGCGGCCCAGCATTTCTCTTGCAGTGGCTGCTTTGTTTGCGAGGATTGCGACATTTACATTATCAACAAAAAGTACATACCATAATAGATATGCTGTTACAATTGTAGACTTACCAGACTGTCTTGGAAGCTTAGCAATATTAAATCTATCATCATGAAATTTCTTTACCATTTCCTCTTGGAAATCGTACATGCTAAAAGGTATAACACCTTCATCCAAAGAAACAATTTTAATATATTGTCTAATAAAATATACAGGATCGTTAGCACATTTAAGATACTCTTCAACCTCTGCAGCACTAAATTCTTGAGAAATATTTGCTTTCTTAAGATTGGGATTACCTAGATATACTTCTTGTTGTTTGCTCATATTCCTCTGTTGGTATTAACCAGTCAGCATATAAACGTCTGCCTGTTCTACCTTTTGAATCTATGTATGTTTGATCAAGACTCGACCAGTGTCCCAAACGTTCTCCTAATTTCACGTAACTCTTCAAAATCTTTCTGTTTAGTCCCACCATCATATTCCCAAGCATAACCCTCTGTAATCATTTGTTCGTTGAGAGACACTTCTGCGTCCCCAATGTATAACCAGCCCAATAAGCGACCATACTTCCCGACCCCACCAACAAGCTCAGTCCGAATAGATAACTCATCGTCACCAGCCAAAGTACTTTCCAATTTTTCTTTAAGCCAGTTCGTTGCATCGATTCCAAGTGCTTTCTCCTCTAAGTCTCGTGTTCTTTTCTCAGGAGTATCAACTCCTGCAATTCTTACCCGTTCTTTTTTGTATAAATCGAATCCAAGATCGATGGTGACATCTATCGTATCTCCGTCCAGTACTCGGTTTATCTCTGTCACTCGGAAGTTGTAACAACTCTTCCTGCTCGGTGGGGTCATCTTGCCCATCTTCATACTCCGTAAGTGTATTATTTATCATGTCTTCAATTGGAGTACGGTTTTGCTCAGACTCGTGCTCTCTTATTTTCTGTATCCATTCACCAGCAATAGGTGATGCAGGTGCAGGTGGTGGAGTACATCCAGTTAATAATAGTAGGGTTAAAATATATTTCATACCATCGCACTATGCCACATTTGTATATTCCAAAAACTCCAAAGACCAAATTCTTTATGATCTGTATCTGTTGCAACATCCATCCAAACCTTGCCTAAATCTCCATTCCATTTGTCTTTCATTATATTAAACTCTTTTCCC
>VTLG01006713.1_pt1 | contig 11349 bp, 19 predicted proteins | sample 4694571 | NCBI WGS metagenome assembly VTLG01 (sample SAMN12604809, study PRJNA352737) | marine metagenome | biome: ENVO:00000447; feature: ENVO:00000209|ENVO:00000569|ENVO:01000036; material: ENVO:00002151; isolation source: viral sequences binned using virsorter ... | reverse complement strand
TTCTATGTCAAATACTGAACTCGGTGCAATGTCTAATGTGAAAGCAGTTGTGCTTCCGTCACCACTAAACCTTTTACCTTGTAAAGATTGAAACTGATTTGTTGTATCTATAGGTGTACCAAGATATGCCATTCTAGGTTATCTCCATAATTGATACAGCTATGTCTGCAGCACCTGAAGCTGTTAATGAAAGGGTGTCAGTTGTCTCCATAACAATTTTATTCCCTGACAATAACTCAAGTGTACCGCCTACAGGCACGGGTGCATTAGTTACTAGTTCAACTGTTTGATTAGCTTCATCATTTGCACCTGCTCTGTTGCTAGTGTCTGAACCTAAACTTACTGTTGCAGTAATTTGTGATGTTGTTGTGTTACCTACCATTACGCCAAGAACCACAGTTGTTGTGGAACTTGCTACAGTATATATAACATCAGCACTTGTTACACCTGCTTTTGTTACTACTTTAAATGTATTTGCCATCTATTCTCCTATCCTAATGCGATTGCTAATGCAGTTGGGTCTTCTTGAGAAAATCCTTGTGCTGTCATTAAAGTTACTACTCTTGACAATGCAGCCTTTCTATTTGTACCGCCTGCACCATCGTCTACTATAATTAAATCTGATGTTGTTAAATCTGCTCCAATGTCTGTACCGCCATCTATTTCTAATGCTGATAAAGCAACTTTACCTGCAGTGGATATTGCAGCTAATTTAGAATCTGCTATCGCTGCACTAGCATTTATGTCTGCGTTTACAATCACACCAGAGCCGATTGCAGCTGTTCCGCTTGAAATTGTTATATCACCGCTAATTTTGCCTTCTATATAAGTTTGAACTCTTGACATAGCAGATTTTCTTTCAGTGCCGTTTGCTCCGTCATCTACGATGATTAAGTCTGCATCTGCTAAATCTGCACCAATATCTGTTGCACCATCTATTTCTAAAGCACCAATATCTACTTTACCTGCGGTAGATATTGTAGATAATTTACTGTCGGCAATACTACCTGCTAACATTGCATTTGATACAGTGCCGCTATCGCCACTTCCAATAAGTGTTCCAGTAGCAGTTGGTAGGGTTAATACTGCAGAACTACCAGCTGAGTGTGGTGCCGCTTGAAGAGTTTGAGCGTGAGCGTTTGATGACTCACAATAAAATTTTACTTTAGCAACTGAACCAGTTCCTGTTCTAATATCAATTAAACCATCAGATACAGATACACCACCAGAACTTCCGTTACCATCCATAATAACTTTACCAGTTCCGTTAGGTAATAAATCGATGTTTGCATTAGATGTAGTTACGATATCTTGACCGTTCATGTCAAGGTCACCACCTAATTGTGGACTGCTATCTTCAACAACATTAGAAATAGCACCAGAAGTTGCCAAACCAGAAACTAAAGTGCTTCTTGTTACTTTTTTTAGTCCTCCACCAGATGTGTCGACAGCAAGCAAAACATCATCAGAGGCAATAGTTGATATAGCAGACAAATCTCCCACAGCTTTTGAGTTAAACTGATTACCATCTGCAACTAAAATATTACCAGATGTGTTAGTTCCTAAAACTACACTTGTTCTTGTTAAAACACTGTGTATTTCATCACTACCATCAATATAAATAATATCTTTATTTCCAGCTAATATAGTAACTGTTGCTGCACCTGCTCCCGCTGTGCATATAACAGAACTATCTGAGCCATTATTTACATAATATGTTTTTTGTTTGTTCGGAAAGGTGACAGTTCTAGTTGTGCCTGGCGAACCAGTAAACTTTATTACTGCGTGTCTACCGTTATTATCTGCTGTACCATCAGCAAAAGCTAAAGTTACATTACCAGATGCAACACTTACTTCAACATATCCACCGATGGCATCATCTAATAAATCTATAAGCTGGTCATTAAGAACATCACCCCACGAGCCTATGTTTTCTCCATCTGCCTGTTTGACAAATCCTAATTGTGTATAACTATTAGCCATTTAGTTTGCTACTCCTATATTCCATGTTTCGTCTCCACCAGATGTCGTATCTATAAGAGACCATAATTTTACTGTTCCCACTGTTCCTGTTCCAGATGTTCCTGTAACTGTATTAATAACTGCGGTTCCTGATATGTTTGCTGAAAGGTCAGCTAAACTTAATCTGAAATTATCGAAACCAACTTGATTAATTTGTGCACTACCAGATGCTGTCTCAGAGCCTAGAGCTAGAGTAGCTGCTATCCCTGTTTCACTTAATACGATGCCGTCATTCCAACCATCATCGCCATAAGCTCCAGCATTCCATCCACCAGTGCCAGTTGCCATTAACTAATCCTTATTAAAGCTGTATTGTGTGCAGCAGTTGGGAACTGCACTGTAAATGTACCGTTTGATGATGAAAAATCAGAACCAAAATCTAACACTGCAATTGCAGCATTTGATTTGCTGTTGTTATAAATTAAAGCACCTCGTGCTGTAATTGTTGCTGATGAAAAACTTGGGTCTGCTGCATCAAAAAAAGCCACACCATTTGAAGTATCAAGTGTAACAGATTGACTAGATAGTGTTGTACCACCAGCTGTATATCCTGTGCCACTAGCTTCGTTTGATGTTGTGTATGCTGTAGTAGATGCATTTAAAGTTGCATCTGATGTATATAATGCAATTTTTATTGTGTCTCCACCATTTCCAAGATTTTGTGCACCATCCAAACAATCTTGTTTAAATACGTTTGTTAAAGTTTGTGTGATTGCCATAATATTTTATCTCCTATGTTGTGCTTGGTTTTAAATAGTTTTCTCCCATTACATTAGCGGGAGATGTGAAATCGTCTCTTCTTCTTCTTCTGGCTTGGTTGTTAACTGATTCTACTGCTGCCTGATACCTTTGTGTGTATATTGCATAATCCTCTCTATTCTTTGTAAATGTAGAGGCTTCCATAAGTGCTCCATATAATATTAAGTCTTGTGCATTTTGTGTTAACCAATTTGTAGTATTGGTGCTAGATAATCCAGCTAGTCTTCTTGCATACGTCATTTCTATATTTAACGCTGCACTAGGTGTGGGAGCTACTAAAATAGCTGTGTCTGTATAGTTAGCCCAATACTTTGGAGTGCCAGTGTTTGATGAATTTTTCCAGTAGTCATAGATAAACTCATCTGTTCTCTCCTCTAAAAAAACTCTTTTACCGTTTGAGTCAATAAGTAAAAAATGAAAAATAATTTTTGCATCAACAGGTTTACTTACAAATCTATCTCCAACATTGAATGTAGAGTTAGCAGCCTCGTGAAAAGCGTAAGGGTCTACATCTCTAGATATTCTTTGTTCTGCTAAAGATATAAAGTTTGCTGTCTCGTTGGAAAACTCTGTGCCATCGTTCTCCATCCAATCTTTTAAATCTTGTGTAAGTGATGAAAATGTCATTGTCATGATTATTACCCCACGTCATCCAATAATGCACAAACTATGCAAGTTACTGTTGATGAAGATGATATCGCATGAATGTCTCCCACTGTTGTATTTGGTAAATTACAATACCATGAGTGTCCTGCTGCAATCTTAATACCGTCACTTACAGAAGTTGAAGCTGTGCCACCATCTAAAACTATATGTATATCATTTGAAGTATCTTCGTTTTTTATAAATAAAAAGTTTACTTTGTCAGATGTAGATATCGCAGTCGGTGCTGTATCATCGTCTACAGCAGTGTAATCTATAAAAGTTCCTGCCATTAAATCTGTGCTAGAGTTTGATACGCTAGTCAACTTGTAATACCACTTGTCGTTTGCATCAGCAGGGCTGATTGTCATGGTTCCTGAAATAGTTTTAGCTATCTCGTCTGGTAAAATAGTTGCTGTTATGTTTACTGTTGCATCATCTGCCATTATTTTTTACCTTCTTTTTTAAGTCTCTCTTCTCTCTCTTCGTACTTAACCATCTCCTCTGGAGTGACCTTTCTGATGTATCCTTTCTTAGGATTTCTTATAACTGCTGTTTTCACAGGTTTTGCTACTGCGTCTGACATATTTAGCCTTTCGTAATTTTAAAAGATAATCCCGTTACAGGAATAGTGACGTTTTTAATTTTTTGGGAAGTTGAAGTGCTTCCAGAGTTCCCCTGTGTATCTGTAGGGACCGAAGTGGGTGAGTTTGGAGCCAATGTCTGCGTAGATTTTACCTCCAATTTTTTGCCATCTTCTTGAGAATGCGTAGTCTTCTGATAAGTATCTTCCATCATCGTCTTTCATTGTGTCAAAGAATAGGTATGTATTCTCCGATTCAAATTCTTTATTGTTAATAATCTGGTCTGTTGTGTATTTTAAGTCTGGATATGCCTCTTTCATTTTTGTAAAACAGCTTCTTTTAATTAACATAAATCCAGTTGCTGCATCTAATACTTCGGCAAACCCTTTTTGTATTTGTATTTCACCCTTGTTTGAAAAATTTAAAACATAAGGATGACAAAGGTTTCTATAATCTTTACCCTCTTCTATAAGTTTAGGTATCATATCCCAACTTATAAGTTTCATAGGATAAGGTGCACACAATACTTCTTTATCGTATTCTAAAAATCTTTTTAGAGACTTAGCTTCAAACCCTATGTCTGCATCTATAAATAATAAATGTGTAAAACTATCGTTGTCTAAAAAATTTGCTACTAAAGTATTTCTTGCCCTAGTAACTAAAGACTCTTGCCCTAGCGTTTGAATATTTAATCCTATTTGCTCTTCTCTGCAAAAGTTTTGTAAATCTAGTATGCTATGAAAATAGTCTTCCGACAGCATACTTCCGTAGCAAGGTGTTGCAACAAACAAATTTACTTTAGCTGACACTTACGCTTTCTGAACCTAAACTAGCTGATAAGGTCAAAGCTGTAGCTAGTGGTGATGCATTAGCAGATTTAAAAGTTCCAACTATTCTTCTATCTGCATTGGTCACTCCTAGTGATGCTAATAAAGAAGATACTGTGCCGTTCTCTAATTTATCAGCTGTCCCTAGTTTTGCTTGTGGACTTGCATCTTTTAACGCTTGTGCGTCTGGTCTTTGTTTTCTAGGTTCTAGTTGAGGGTGTTTTTCCTCAAACTCTGATTTGTGTACAAAAGAGCCATTCCATTCTTTACGCATTTCTTTGTAAGGAAAAGCCATACCGCTTCTATCTGATATTGCTTTAGCATATTTACCAGTTGCGTATTTCATATTTTGTATCTTAAATCAGGTTTTATTAGTAAGTCAACCTTTTCTCGGTTGTCTTGCATTGCCCTATTAAACTCCTCCTCGTATAACATTTTAAGTTCTTGTCTTCTAGGGACTTCAATCTGCGGTCTCTTTAGTGCTAAATAATAGGCTAAACCACTTATTGCACACGGCAGAAATCTATCTGGGATATCTACGTTTTCAGTAGAATCTGTAATATCCTCTATTCTTCTTCTCTCGTTAAATCTAAAAACATCTGTGGAATCATCTGGTGTTGGATAAAGAAACACTACTGGTGTCAACTGTTTGTCTAAAAAGTATTGACTTGGTCTGCCAGTATCAGATTTGTTAGGTATGTTTAAGTAGTCGTCTCTACTTATTCTCTCTAACTCAAAATCTGTAAAAGTGCTGTCAGAATTAGTTTTTCTAATTACAGCCTCTTCTATATCAACAGTGTGTGAGTTTAGGGTATAACTAGATGTGTTAGCTGTTAAACTTTGACTTGATGTTGTAACAGTCCATAACTGCACACTTCTGTTTAACCACTCCTGTAATAATAAATTTAAACTTCTTCTACCTTGTTGAGCTTCTTTACCTGTTTGAGGTTCTCCGCCTATTCTTGAAAAAGCCTCTTCTATTATTTCATCTACTGCTAGTGTAAATGTGCGAGTGCCAGATGTTGCCATTTTTTATCCTAATATGTTTTTACTAATTTTAAAATAATTGTGTAGTGGTCTCCACTGGTGTGACCTGTTGTTGTTAATAGTAAGTCTCCATTAATACCAGAACCAGCATTGTTTGTTATTCCACCAAAATCTCTAAAGTCCATGTAACCTTGTGAAGACAAAGCACCATTTGCTCCTAATACTTTACAAACAACATTAGAGGATGCGTTCCATAATAAATCTACACGCATTCCAAATATGTCATAGTATATCTCTTCGATGTTTACTCTTGAGCAAGCATCACCAGTTGTATTATTAGCTAGAGATGAAACATCCACTTTAGTTACAGCACTTTCACCTGAGCCGTCAGAAATATTTGTAAGTTTTACAAGTATTCTCTTTGCACCTGGTTCATCTCCAATAGTTTGCGATGTTACTGCATCTGCCATTTTTTACCTCCTAAAATAATTTTAGCCTCGCTCCTCACAATTAAGAGGAGCAAAGCTATGTATTTACAAATATGCATTTTAAAATACTGAGTATTCTAACTCTACTGTAAATCTTCCAGCAGTGATATCAGCGTTAACTGCAGTTGTGGCAAAAGCATATAAGTTTTTGCTTGCAATCGCAGCTGTGATATTTGGAACAAATATGTGGTAGTTACCAGCAGTGTTGTTAAAGTTGATATCTATCTCAGTAATAGATTGTGTAGCACTTAACTGTTCATTAAATGATGTTACACCAGCACCAACGATTTCAGTTCCCGAAGAAACTGCAGCGTTTGTTGCTGTTCCAGAAGTTGCACTTAGTGATAAACCACCAACAAGAGTTTCACCTGCTGCTGTTGTAATACCAATTAATGCTCTATGAATGAAAAATTTTGTAGGTGTTACTAGACCGTCTGGTGCGTCTGTATTTAATGCACCAAGCTCTACAAGAACATCACCATCTCCATAAGCGGTTGATGCTGCGTTTGTAGCTGCTAGTGAGCCTGCAAATGATTGAATCTTTCTAGTTCCCATAGAAACTAGTTGACCAGTTGAGTTTACTGAAAAACCAGTCTCTGTAATAGCACCTGAAGTGCTGTCTTTGTTAACTACGTTAAATCCAGCTTCTGAGCGAACTGGACCTGAAAAAGTTGTGTTAGCCATTTTAAACCTCCTTGGTTATATAGACCTCGTTACATAGTCTCTATACCGTCTGCTATTGCAGTCTATGTAACTTGTTAATAAGTATAAGGGGGGATAATCCCCCCTTATAGCGTACTTTATGCTCCTGGTGAGCCGAAGATACATCTCCAGTCAGAGAATCCGAAAGAATATCTTTCAGATGCTTTGAATCGCATATTTCCTGTTTCAAAGTCTGGCTCCATTGAAGTCTTCAGTGGTCTTCTTTGGAACATTTTTAGACCTGTGTTTGTTAAGTCAGTCAAGATAAAGAACGCATCAGTGTCAGTTAAGTAGTGGTTTACTGCATAACCTTCTGGAAGCATACTCATGCTTCTTAATGCGTTGATATCGTTATCTGCTGTACCAACTCTTAGCTCACTTCTCAAAATTCTTTGAGCTGTGAAAGCTAATTCTTTTGGTATAATCAGTTTACGAGCTTGAACTGCTACTGGGATATCTCTATCGTCAGCGAAACCACCAATCTGAATGATTGCGTTTTCTAATGAAGACTCGGATAAGTCTGCAGCGGTTGAAGGTTCGTTTGATTGTGTTCCAGCCATAAGTGTTGGGTGGTCAGTTGCAATAAGCTCCTTACCATCTCCACCTACAAAGCTAGAGTTGAATGCATTATTAAGTACGTTAGCAGCTTTCACCTGTTTTGTGTAAGCCATAGAACGTGCTAATGCAGCAGTATATCTCTTTGAAAGAGTATCATAGAGGTTATCCTCTACTGCTTCTTCTGTGATTGCAAAAGCAAGTGCAATTGTTTCATGCACATATCTTGCAGTCCACTGTTCAGCAGCAGTATCAAATTCTACAGAAGCACCCTCTGACTTTGTTGGTGCAGCACCAAATCCTGTCAATAGTGTCTCTTCTTCGAATGCTCTATCTGATGTTTCTTCAGTAAAGATTTCTGCGTGTTCACGTTCCCAACGCTTGTACTCCAAACCAAATAAGGCGTGGAGACCTGGTTCTAACTCTTTTACGAGTTGACTTCTTGATATAACAGCCATGTTTTATTCTCCTTTACCTTATACACCCACAGTACCGTCAGCATCAATGTGTTGGTTTAATTCATGTTCATGAATTGTTGCCTCAAGGATACCGTTTGTACCGAAAGCGTTTTTTGGTGTTTCATATAGACCAAGGATTCTCATTCCTGCAGTTCCAGTTCCAGTTGTACCTGAAATCTCAAACTTGGATTGTCCTGTGCTAGTATCGCCTGTACCAGCAACGTGGTCCGCTAATTGTCCAATGTCTGCAAAGTCAGCAGAACCTGCTGATTGAATTGCATAAACTATATTGGGGTCGTCATAAATGTAAGCAGTGACATCGCCACTACCTTGTGTAGTTGTACCTGTTGGGAAATATCTTGCGAATTTCACTTCCCCATCACTAGCGGTATATTGACAACCTGCGAATACTCCTAAGATTCTGTTACCAGCTGCGGCTACATCAATGTAACCTGTAGCAAGTAATTTAACGAAATCACCAGTAAAAATATTTGATGATGTTCCAGAAGCTATTTTGTATTCATTGGTTCTAATTTGTCCACCAGTTAGATGTCTGACAGGTCTTGCTCCAAAAGCAGCATCTACATTTGCCATATTTTCATCTCCTAATATTAAAATTAAAGTTAATAAACAACCCCATACTAAATTTAGTCTTCAGCCTCTTTCTTCTTTTTACCGAAAGAGACGGAACTTCTACGCTGTTGTGTTATAGGCATAGATGGATTTTGCTCTTTTAAGATGTCAGCATCCACAGCTTCGGTTTGAGTACGAGTTTTATTTTGATAATAATCGTTCTTCGCCTCTGCCATTTCTACTGGTATCTTAGCCAAAACTAAATCACCAGAGCCTATTACCCCAGCGTACTTACCTGATTCATGTACGGGGACATCAAAATCTGGGTGTTCTTCTTTTCTAACGAACTCATAGCCTTCACGTTTTTTCTTGGCTATGTTTCGGGCATCATCCTCCCCACCCATACTCACTCTCAGCCAACGATATTTCATGCCGTCATCATTTGGCTTTGGAGCATCTAGATATGAAGGAGGTGTGTAAGTTACTTTGCGTTTCTGATGTGTTCTAGAAGTTTTCACATCAGACGATATATTTTTATTGGTCATTTGTCACTCCTAACAAATTTTGCATATTCTTCTAAAGGCACACCTAATTTCCTAGCCATAGCCATTTGACTATTGCTCAGAGTTACTTTGTTGTTAGGTGCGGATGGTGCACGAGATACACTCGCTACGACTTGCTTTGGTTTAGCTCCGCCTTTACCCAAGTCTGGGAAAGCCTGTGCTAACTGCCTGTCTAATTCAGAATAGTATTCCTCTGATGAGGGGTCGTATCCTTCCATTTTTAACTGAGCATCAATTGCGTATGCCGCTCCAGTTTTCGCAGCATCCTGTCCAAACCAAGTATTTACTTGTGCCCATTGAAGTGCTCTTGGGTCAGGTTGTGGTTGCGTTTGCTGTTGCGGTTGTGTTGGTGCGGGTTGTTGCACTTGTTCGGGTTGTTGTGCAGTTGCTTTCTGCTTTCTATCGAACAGATGTTTTTGTCGCTCCAAGTCTTTTAACTCAAACTTTGCGTCAGCTATCTCTTCTGCAATCTTTATTTCCTCATCGGTATTGCCAGTTTCTTTTGCCATTCTGTAGGCACTTCTAGCATTATCTAGAGTTTTAGTTGCAACTTTTATTTGATTGTCAAAATAGTCTTGCTGTAAATTGTTGTAATCACTGTTTAAAGTTTTTCTTTTTTGAAGCTCTTGTGTTAGTGTTTCAACCTGAGTTGCCAGCTTTGCTTTATCTTCTCGCTCTACTGCACGCTCTCTTACAAGCTCGTCTATTCTTTTTTGAAGTCTAGATTTTTTTTTAGGAGCAGCTTGCTTTTCTTCTGGCTCTGCTTCCTCTTGAGGTTCTTGAACTTCTTCCTCTACCGCTTCTTGATTTTCATCAGCAGCGTCTGTAGTTTCTTCTGGGTCTATTGCTTCCATAGTCTCAATAGCTTCTTCAGTATTGAGTTCTTCCATTTTTTCAGTATCCCCTTCAGGAACTATTTTCATCGGCTTTTTCTTTTCATCCGAAGTGTCGTGTAATACTTGCATAGGTTTCTCCTAAGAATTGTACGCTACACAAATGTAGCTAGTTGATAAAAGTGAAATTAACTTATTTCACTTACATCTGGGACTACACCCAGAATCTCGTCATCGTTCATGATTCGTAATTCTGCTTGTCCGTATTTGAAACGGTGTCCAGCATATTTTCCGAACATGACGTAATCTCCTAATTTACACCAAGGGCTTGTCATATCTTCTCGCTTGTATGCATCCTCACCAAGCTCTATGACTTTTCCTATTGATGCTATAGCTCTGTGGTCTTCTATTGACTTAGTGGGTAAGTAGATACCCATATTTGTTTTATTAGCTATATCTAAAGTTTTAATTAAAATTCTATGACCTGTCGGTCTTGGGTACTTATCGTTTTTAAGTTCTACTTCTTCTAGTTTAAATGTTGTGTTAGTCATCTAGTTCCTCTATGTTTTTAGCAGTTTCTCGTACTATTTCTTTAGCTAGAACTAAACCTCTGACTTGACCTACAGATTTTTCAAAATTATCTTTTATTATTTTGCCATCTGCAAATGCATTTTTTCTATTCTCTATCTCAGAGTCTATTTTTCTTAGTATGTGTTTTACAGCCTTAGTTAGTTCCACTAACTAGAACGTACCCTTAAAATATTTTTTTGCAATAGACTTAGAACTTTTTTTAGTTTTAAAACTAGGCTTGCCACCCATCTTTGGTGCAACAATACCGCCTTTGTTCATGTTAACCCTGTTTCTAGCCTCTTCCATTTCTTTACCTACATCAGTGCCTAACTTTACTGCACCTGCTCCAGCAGCAGCACCAACTCCTACTTTTACTTTACTTCCTATTCCAGAACCTTTTCCTGTGCCGCCACCAACTTTTTGTACTAAGTCTGGGCTTTCTTTAATTTTTTCTGCCGCTTCATCTATTTGTTTATTATATTTATCAACGTCTGCTTTGTATTTTTCTTTTAGTTCCTTATTTTTTTTAAAAAAATCTTTGATGTAATTTATAATTCCTAGCTTTGTTGGTTTTTTTGGAAAAGCTGGAATATTAATATTAGTTCCCCCTACATTAACATTTTTGCCCATTATATGTACCTCTTTCTTCCTTTCATTTTTACGAATGTTCCTGGTTTATATTTTTTTCTTTTTTTCTTTGGTTTTTTTGATTTTACCATACCGCCTTTTTTCATTGGCACCTCTGGTATTTCATCCTCTTTTTTCTTTTTTTTCTTTTTCTTTTTA
>VTLG01004970.1_pt1 | contig 11349 bp, 20 predicted proteins | sample 4694571 | NCBI WGS metagenome assembly VTLG01 (sample SAMN12604809, study PRJNA352737) | marine metagenome | biome: ENVO:00000447; feature: ENVO:00000209|ENVO:00000569|ENVO:01000036; material: ENVO:00002151; isolation source: viral sequences binned using virsorter ... | reverse complement strand
AAGTGGTAACTTGTCAGTAGGTGGTGTGCTGACTTATGAAGACGTAACAAGTATTGATTCAGTTGGTATAATTACAGCACAAAAAGATATTCACGTTGGTGCTGGTGTCTCTGTTGTTGGTATTGTAACTGCAGCGACATTCAAGGGTGATGGTGATTTTGTTGAACTAGACGTAGACGGACATACAAACTTAGACAATGTAAGTATCGCTGGTGTTACAAGTGTTGCAAGTTTATCTTCAGGAAGAGTTGTCCTCGTTGGTAGTGGTGGTAAATTGGAAGATACTGCTAATCTAACTTTTTCTGGTAGCACATTAACTGCTACTGGTGGTTTTTATGTTAATGGTTCTCAAAATGCATCACTTACTAGCAATCAATTAATTTTTGATAGAGCAGGATATTCTTATATTGACCAAACTAATGACGCTGGTAACTTAGTTTTTAGAGTTACATCTGGTAATACAGTTGCATTAAGATTAGATAATTCTGCACAAGCTCATTTTGGTGCTAATCTTTACATACCAAATAGTATAGTTCATGATGGAGATACAAATACTAAGTTACTGTTTGGCACCGATGCAATAGATTTACAGACTGGTGGTTCAACAAGACTTCGTGCAGAAAACAATGGACTTGTTATAACAGGTGTCACTACATTTTCTGCATCTGCCCACGTTAGTAATGCTAGTGGTTCTGTATTTTTTGGAGCTGGGAATGCAACTGCCTATGGTAGTCAAGGTGGTATTGGTCGGGCTGGAGGAGCTAACTATCATATTGGTAGTTCAGCGGTAGGTGATCTTTGCATCGCTGCAGAGGGTAGTAAAAGAATTCTTTTTGGTACAAAGACAGGCACTGGCATTGGTGGAGTTACAAAGAGAATGTCAATTGCCTCTAGTGGTCAAGTAACGATTGATGGAAATTTAGATGCTGTAGGAGGTATTGATGCAACAGCTAATTCAACATTTGCAGGAGATATAGATGTAGATGGTCATACTAATCTTGATAATGTGAGCATCTCTGGTATAACAACGTCTAATCAGATCAACATTTCAAGTTCTGCACCTAGAATTACATTTAGTGATACTAATGAAAACCCTGATTTTTATATCGAAGTAAATGCAGAACAATTTTTAATTCAAGACGTTTCTAATAATGCACCAAGGTTTAGAATACAAAACACTGGGACTGTTGATATATTTGGTAATGCAAATTTTGATTCTGGTATTGATGTTACTGGTGGACCTATCACAGCGACAGGATCACAGGGAAAATTTAACTTAACTAATAGTGGAAGTAATGCTACAGAACAAACTGCAACTTTCTTAACTTCTAATTCAGGAACACATAACCGAATAGTAATAAAAACTAGCACAAATAATGGTGGTGATCCATACATTAAATTTGATGCTGGTGGACAAGATATGGTTGTTGGTACCAGATATGTTGGCACCACAAATAATTTATTGGTATTAGGACCAGGATTAAATCCAGATACTACATCTGGTATATTTGTTAAAGGAACTGGTAACGTTGGTATCGGAACTGATACTATGGATTCCTCTGCTGATCTTAGTATAACCAACTCTGGTGCTGCAAGAATATACATGAAGTCTGGAAATGGTTCTGATTGCTCATTAATTTTTGGTGCTTTAGACGATACTGCAACAGGAGCAATTAGATATGATCATTCAGACGATTCATTTAGATTTTATGGATATAACAACAGTGAAGCGATGCGTATCACAGATGGTGGTGATGTTTCAATTGGTGGTAGAGACGAAGCGTTAAGTAATTATGCTGCTGGTAGCACTACCACAAAGTTAGCGGTTGTTGAGCAATCGGGTGGTAGTGGATACAGTGAAGTGGCACATTTCACTGCAGGTACTGATAGTAATGATACTGGTGCAATAGTTAGAATTACTCAATTTAATAATGATCGTGGTTTGTTTATTAAAGCAGGTAGAGGAACCAGTGATCAAGCAAAGGCAATTATCGGATTAAGAAACTCTAGTGCAGTTGATGGCAATTGGATAACATTAACTCAAAATACTGATCAGATAACTTGTCACAAGAGTGTTGATATTGACAATGGAGTTAACTTATCTTTAGGAGGTACTAGTGGTACACACGCTCCACTTCATGTAAAATCTGAAAATACAAGTTACGGAAAAAATGCAGTATTTGGAGCAAAAGGTTGGGTTAATAATGCAAATTATCATTATACAGATGCAACAATTTCTCTACTAGGTCGAGATAATGATGATAATGATAAAGGTGTTGGTATTGAATTTTCTGCTCGTAATACTGCAAATACTAACTGGTTACACGGTGCTCTTACTATGGGCCAAGATGGACATATTCGATTATTTGGTGGTGGTGCTGGAACCTATCAAGGCACAGAAAAACTTCGCATCGCATCTGATGGTGTAGCAACATTTGCTGCAACGAATATAAATGTCAATAGAAACGCTGGAGATGCATTTATATCATTACAAACAAGTGGAACATCTAATGTTTCATTATATGGTGGTGCTTCAAGTGGTTTTAGAGTATTTACAAAACCCTCTGGTGGTTCATTAACTGAGAGACTTAGCATCACATCAGATGGTGCTTTCTATATTAAATCTCCATCAAACTCTAATGGACTCCAACCAGGAGAACTTCAATGGTGGAATGAGAATGGTTATGGAGTAATGGCAAAGATCGCTGTTAATAGAGAGGGAAGCTCTGGTGCACCTTCAGGTCTTAAATTCTATACTTCCGCTAACGTTGACACATCTGCAAATAATAGTCAGGGTGATATTACAGAAAGATTACATATAGATTCAGCAGGTAAATTCTATAAAGAAGGAAATCAATTTTACCCTCTTATTAATTATTACGAAGCAAATTTAACTGGTAGTGTCGATAATTCTCAAACAGGTTCATTCTCAGACGTAAAAACAATTTTAAGTGGTTATCAACCAAAGAAGGTTGGTTCACGACTTGTCGTTCATCATGCTATCCAAACTTGGAATGGTGCTGCTACTACTGGATCTTCTGATGCATATGGTCGTATCGTAGCTGCAAATGGATCAGGATGGCAACAAGTTTGGATTAATATGCGATTGTTAGGTAACTTTCAATTTGATGAAAGATATACTCATCGAACTGAACATGCCATGTTCTCTTTTGTTACAGCAGCAACATCAATTGACATGAAATTCCAAGCATATAATGCACATTCATCCACCACAATTAATTACTATCATACGGGTGAGCAAAATTTAATACAAATTTATGAGTATGATATCACATAATAAATATTTAAAAATAGTATTATGAATTTAAATAGTAACGCAGCAAAAAAAGCAATGGTAAAATTATCAATGCCAAGTTATTGTATTTACGGAGATGTTACGGACGAAACTTCTTTTAAAAAAAATATTAAGATAAAAGTTGGTATCAATACTATTGCGAATGAAAATATTCTAGGTGAACCAACTTGCAGTTATGAAGATTTTAAAAAAGAATATGATGCTTTCTTTGCAATAGAACCTATGGAAAGATTACGAGATGTAAGAAATTATAAATTGTCTAAAACTGATTGGTCACAGAGCCCTGATGTACCAGATTCACTTAAAACAAAATATCAAACATATCGTCAAGAATTAAGAGATCTACCAGCCAAGTCAGGTATAGATCCAAAGATAGATGATGTGGAAGGTTTGCTAATTGATAGTTCAGTCACTTGGCCAAACGAACCATCATAAATTGTTGAAAAAATAATAAAAAATTTGTATGATATAATAAGAAAATATTAAATTTATAAATCATTATTTAACTAAACATATGAACTTTACGGTTTACTCGAAGGATGGATGTCCATATTGTGAAAAGGTAAAGGAAGTTTTAGACTTGACAAAACTTACTTATGTAGTGTATAATTTAGATGAGCACTTTGGTAGAGATGAATTTGTCTCTGAGTTTGGAGAAGGATCTACTTTTCCACAGGTGCAAGTTGACGGTAAAAAACTAGGAGGATGTGTTGATACAATCAAATATCTCAGAGAAAAGAAAATCGTCTAATGACGGTATAAATAAATCAACTTCTCACATTGACCGTGGGTTTGAGTTAATTCTCTCTGGAGGTAAAAAAAAGAGACCTAAATCATTTAGTATTGGGTTGAATAAAGTTATCTCACTATTTCGTAGAAAGATAACTGTTCACCTTGACTTTTTTATTGATATAAAAAAATAAACACAGGGGGTATTATGTTAGCCGTAACTTTAGTTTTTGGTTCCTTTTTATTAATCGGATTCCTATTTGTAGGAGTAATAGGTGGATGGGTTGCCAGAGATTACATGTTAAATTATCAGGAGAATCCACAAGTTCACCCTGAGATGTTTGACCAAAACGGAAACCTTGTTCCAGATGAAATTGTAGCATTTAGATTTGAAAACAATTATGACAACGACGAAGAAGACGACGACTAAAAAAACAACAGTAAAAACTGTAAAGGCAAAAGCTTCTAGCATACCTATACCAACTTTACCAACAAATCCCTTTGTTTATGAGGTATTTAATGCTGCTTCTAAACAAAGAAGCAAGGCAAAAAAAGTTGAGGTATTGAAGAGATATGCACACGACTCAATTATGACAGTGTTGATCTGGAATTTTGATGAGACTGCCATTTCAGTATTACCACCAGGTGACGTTCCATACGGGACTAACAGAGAAGATAATAGTATGACAGGTACTTTATCTGATAAAATAAATGATGCGGTTGACAAGATGTCAGAGATGGGTTCTAACTCATTAGGTTCACAAGATCAAGGCAAATCAACCATACGTAAAGAATATTCTAAATTTTATAATTTTGTAAAGGGTGGAAATGATTCTTTAAGCAATCTTCGTAGGGAAACAATGTTTATAAACATACTTGAGGGATTACATCCACTTGAGGCAGAAATACTTGTTTTAGTAAAAGATAAAAGACTTTCTGAGAAATATAAGATTACAAAGGAAGTTGTTTCAGAAGCATATCCACAGATAACTTGGGGAGGTAGATCATGAGCACAGTGAAAGAGAAGGAAGAGACTAAAATTATTTGGAGTAAAAAGGAGAAAGACACATCAAAAGAAACTTATGGTTGTGAAATCGTAATTGAGAATGGAAAACCTAGTGATGTAAGGACAAATGAAGCACCTACTGATTGTTTTATCGTAACTTATGAATTTAATGGAGACACACATCAAGATCTAACAAGAGGGACAAGAGTAAATGTGTTTGATATGTATTATGATAAGTTCAAGGGTGGATTGAAGTCGATTGATTATGGTTATGGTAATATCAAACCAAATCTATGGGGATATCAATCAGCACAAGGTCCCAAAAAGAAAAAGCGAAAGTAGTTACAAAAATAGTCGAAAAAAAATCCCGCCAAAAATTTGACCTGTAGGGTTTTTTAAAATATGATATTAATTGAAGATTCTATTACTGATGATTTATACCAAAAATGTGTAAAGGAACTTAATGAAAAGTTATCAGAAAATTGTTGGAGATCAAGTAGTTTAAATTGGGGGTCTGATGTAAAACAAGGTGTTGATGGTAGTTGTATTGTCACTCCTGTATCAGATAATATAAATCATTTGTTGGAAAAAGAATTAAAACCATCACTTCCAAAATATAGAGAGTTGGAATTAAATTATTATATTTGGCAACCTCAATCTGGAATCTCTTGGCATAATGATAAAGGACCTAATAGATTATTTGGTGCTAGTCTATATCTTAATGATGAATGGCATCCTAATATGGGAGGATGGTTTATTTGGGAAGATGAGCATGGTCATCATACAATACTTCCTAAGAAAAAATTTTTAGTTGTTAATAATAATTATGAGCATCATTGTGTTACCCCAGTTTCTACAGGTTTTCGTTGTACAATTCAAATATGGGGTCTTTTGTAACATAAAATACAAAACTACTTGACTATATACTATGAATGTGTTAATATAAACACATCGTTCATCTTATGGGCATTATACTTTACCTATCACTTCTTGCTAGTCACGAACCAGTCCATTGGACTATCAGATGTGACGGTTGGAGAGATTTGGCTTCAGAGGTTCGGAAAGATGAATATCTTGATGAACAATCAAAGTCAGATTTGATAGACTACTTTAAAACTAAAGTAGAAGAAGAATGCGATTTTAAACCATAAGACGCAAGTAAGCCGACTCGGAACGGGTTCGTTCATCTCCTACGGGAGACGCAAAAGCCGACTGAAGGAACGGATGTAAAAAGTCCAACTACTTTAGGAGAAACCAAATGGCCAAAGTCACATACCGTGGTGTTGCTTATGACACCAATGACAAAAAAAAGTCTGTTAAGTCAACATCACAACTAACTTACAGAGGAATAAAGCACACAAACGAAGCAGTTAGTGCTTAATATCAAGGGGGTTGCGACCCCCTTTTTTTAATGCTATAATATGGAAAAAAATTATGTGGAGTCCGTATTGGGTTTGGGAGTCAAATATACCTGATAATGTATGTGATCAAATTATTGACTGTTCTAACAAAATTGAATATGAAAAAGGAATGACCGCAAATGGTAAAGGTGACAAAAGTAGAAAAGTTGATGTAAAATTTTTGTACGAGGAATTTAATTGGATTAATTCATTAATGTATGGATATGCTATGTTTGCTAATGGTCAAAATTTTAAATATGATTTATCTTTACACGATAGAGAGGCTCCACAACTTTCATATTATAAGATAGGGCAATATTATGGAAAACATATGGATTTTGATGGTTCTAGCGAATATGTAGCTCACACTAGAAAATTAAGTATGAGTCTTCAATTATCAGATGAAAAATCATATGATGGAGGAGATTTAATTTTATATTATGATCAACAAAAATATCCAACTCCTAAATCTAAAGGCACAATCATAGTATTTGATAGTAGAATCACACATGAAGTTACACCTGTAACTAGGGGTGAGAGATATTCTTTAGTAAAATGGATACATGGTGATAAACCTCTTGCATAATATTGTTTATATGCTATAATAAATGAAAACTTAGTTTTATGGATAGAGAAAAACTAAAAATGAGACTTCGGCAGCTAGAATTAGCGGTAGATGCTATAAAAGCAGAAATCTATTCTGATGTTGATGCTTATAAAAATTCACCTGCCTTCAAAAGCATAAGTGATTATGATGAACTTCATGATGATGACGATGGCTACCCAGATTAGTAGAGCAAAAAGATTAGTTAAATTATTGGAAAGACTCTTGAGACAGAGAGAACTTTTTGATGATGATAAGTTAAAATTAATCAAAGAAGAATTAAAGATTGCTAAAAATGAATTGGCAATTATTGAAGAAAAAACATCAAAGGGTTTCAAATGAGTGTAATACCCTTTCCTGATAAAAAATATAATATTATCTATGCTGATCCACCTTGGCAATATAATGAAAGTTGGGGTAATGGTCAGGTTGGATACGATACTATGACCAATGATCAAATTTGTAAGTTGCCTGTGCGTGATATTTTAGAAGATCAAGCACATCTTTATTTGTGGGTTACAAATCCATTTATAACAGAAGGTTTAGAAATTTGTAAAGAATGGGGATTTGATTACAAGACTTTAATAACTTGGGTTAAAACCTATGCAAATGGAAAACCAGAAATGGGTATGGGATATTATTTTAGAGGTTGCACCGAACACATAATTTTTGGTGTCAAAGGAAAAATGAAATGTAAAAATAAAACAACCAAAAATATGTTTCAAGCAGTTAATTCAAGTAGACATAGTGAAAAACCTCATCAAGTTAGAGAAATGATCGTAAATTGTAGTGGTGATTTACCTAGAATAGAATTATTTGCTAGACATAAATTTAACGGTTGGGATGCTTGGGGAAACCAAATTGAAGAAAAAAACACATTAGAGGATTATTTCGTATGAAAGTAAGTTTTGTTAACATAACTGCAGAACCAGAGCAGACAATGGCATATATTGCTAGAGTATCAAATCCTAGTAATCAGAGTAATGAGAATTACGCAGGGTTATTAAGATATTGTATCAAACATCAACATTGGTCTGTTTTTGAGCAATCATCAATGACATTAGAAATAGAAACTACTCGTGGTCTTGCTGCACAAATATTAAGACACCGAAGTTTTACATTTCAAGAGTTTTCTCAAAGATATGCCGATAGTAATTTATTAGGAGAAATTGAATTACCAGAGTTGAGAAGACAAGATACAAAAAATCGTCAAAATTCTATAGATGACCTAGACCCTGCGGTGGTTGAAAAATTGGAAAAACAAATGAACACCTTGTTTAGTTCCTCTTTAGCATTATATAACCAAATGTTGGAGTCAGGAGTAGCAAAAGAGTGTGCTAGATTTGTTCTACCACTTGCTACTCCCACAAGATTGTATATGACGGGATCATGTCGTTCTTGGATACACTATATACAATTAAGAAGTGCACACGGGACTCAAAAAGAGCATATGGATATTGCAAATGCTTGCAAATCTCACTTTGTTCAATATTACCCTACAGTAGCTGAGGCTCTGGAGTGGACTAAATAACTTTACATAACTTTATAATAATATGGCTACCTATCCTGTAATTAATACGAAAACTGGTGAACAAAAAGAAGTTGTGATGAGCATCATGGATTGGGATCAGTGGTGTAAAAACAATCCTGATTGGTTAAGAGATTATTCTGATCCCTCTACTATGCCAGGTGTCGGTGAAGTTGGAGAATGGAAAGATAAATTAAGAAAGAAAGCACCAGGTTGGAATGATATTCTCAAAAAAGCAAAAAGAAATGCTCCACGGAATAACACCATAAACACGGTTTAATACAATGCCTAGAAAAAAGAAAACCAATGGAGATAATCCGATTGGTATTGGTTTAACAACCAAGCAAATGAAGAGAAAGAAACCAATAAGTAACACATATCTGCTTGATATTGAACCTATCACTGATAATCAGAAAAAACTTTTTGATTCTTATTCTGAAGGAAAACATCTAGTTGCATACGGAACTGCAGGAACTGGAAAAACATTTATTTCTTTATATAATGCTATTTCAGATATTCTAGATGAATCAACTCCATATGAAAAAATATATCTTGTTCGTTCTTTGGTATCAACTCGTGAAATAGGATTTTTACCTGGTGATCATGAAGATAAAGCAGATATTTACCAGATACCATATAAAAATATGGTCAAATATATGTTTCAGATGCCATCTGATGCTGATTTTGAGATGTTATATGGCAATCTTAAGGCACAGGACAGTATTAAATTCTGGAGCACATCGTTCATTCGAGGAACAACTTTAGACAATGCAATTATTATAGTTGATGAATTTCAGAATCTTAACTTTCACGAATTGGACTCAATTATCACTCGTGTGGGTGAAAATAGCAAGATTATATTCTGTGGGGATGCGAGTCAAACTGATTTGGTAAAAACAAATGACAGGAATGGCATACATGACTTCCTTAACATCTTGCGTAAAATGCCATCTTTTGATATAATAGAGTTTGGGATTGATGATATAGTTCGTTCTGGACTTGTCAAAGAATATATTATTGCAAAATTAGAAGTCGGACTTTAATGTTTAATCATGTAGATATTGATCTTCCAAAGTTATCAAGGGAAACTATTGATGGAGTACGTTATTATAATGTACCTGATGAAGATGAATTAATTAAATTAGTTTCAATCACATCTATTACTAGTCATTTCAATAAACAGATATTTCTGGATTGGAGAAAACGAGTTGGTAATGAGGTTGCAGACAAAATTACAAAGGCAGCAACCACCCGTGGAACTGATTTTCACACCCTTACTGAACATCATCTATATAATGATGAGGAGTTACCAAAGGTTCCTCCGATTTCAGATTTTCTGTTCAAGGTCGCCAAGGGGAAAATTAATAACATAAATAATATTTACGCTTTAGAGGGTGCTCTCTATAGTAAACAACTTGGCATTGCTGGAACTGTTGATTGCATTGCAGAATACAACAAAGAACTAGCGATAATAGACTTTAAGACTTCTAAAAAACCAAAACCAAGAGACTGGATAGAACATTACTTTGTCCAGTGTATGGCATACGGTTGTATGTTATATGAATTAACGGGTATATCTGTTAAAAAATTAGTAATTATTATGTCCTGTGAAAATGGAGAATGCATCGTCTATGAAGAATACAACAAAGCAAAGTACATCAAACTCCTCGGAGAATACATTAACAAATTTGTTCAAGATAAACTGGAACTCTATGGAACCTAGTAAAGAATTAGAACAGGCAATCGAGAACAAATTCTTGACTCCTTCCAAATTTGCAATTGAAATTGAGAAGATTGTTGCAGAGGAAAAAGACTTTAATTATATCGATGCCATCTGCTACTATTGCGAAACTAACAATATTGAGGTAGAATCAGTATCAAAGTTAATATCAAAACCACTAAAGGAAAGACTGAAGTGGGATGCAACGAGACTTAACTTTATGAAACCTACATCAAGAGCAAAATTACCTTTATAATGCCTACACAAAATGAATTAATGCATTATCGTTTACAAGCGATGTTGCGTGAACATACATTTCGAGATTTAGAATATCTTGGAGTAAGACCTGACAGTATCGGTGTTGAACAACATTGGTATCGCATCGGGGAAGTTGAAGTTCCCGTCGATGCAATTGAAGAACTTGGTAGTATGGAAGAAGTTGATGAAAGTGACACCATTTGAAACGTATCAGTCATATCTATCAATGAAAAATCATTTTACGAATCGTAAGTATGATTTTTTTAGATATGGTGGAAAATCCAGTGCTACAGTTACTTCTTTTAATAAGAGAAAAGATAAGTATTGGTTTGAGAAAACATCTAGAAAATATTCTGATGCTGAAATTGTTAATTTTTTATTGGCAAACTTCGTGACTACAGATAATCCAAAAAATCTCTGGATAGGAGAGATTATCAATTCTGGAGAGAGAACATATTCTGATTGGATGAAAAGACAACAAAGTATGTCTTATATGTTTAAGGAACAATCAAATGAGTTATTAGATAGTAATAATTTAGATGAAGTATTAGAGTGTAAGAAAGGTCATCCGATAATATTAAAGAGATTTTTAGGTGGAGATATATCTTTAGAGACGTTTGTTATATTTGACATTATTTTTGCATTTTCAGAAAGATTTGACAAAAAATTAAAAGACCCAGTATGGGAAACCGTCAGTCTTAAAATTAAGAAGTATAAACCTTTCCTAAATATAAATGTGTTCCAATTTAAAAAAATCTTAAGGGAAATTATTAATGAGTGAATTTTTT
>VTLG01011996.1_pt1 | contig 11352 bp, 16 predicted proteins | sample 4694571 | NCBI WGS metagenome assembly VTLG01 (sample SAMN12604809, study PRJNA352737) | marine metagenome | biome: ENVO:00000447; feature: ENVO:00000209|ENVO:00000569|ENVO:01000036; material: ENVO:00002151; isolation source: viral sequences binned using virsorter ... | reverse complement strand
CTACTATCAATATCAAATTGATTATAATCTAAAGAGTGGCATATTGGCGTATGCTGCTCTTTAACTGTTAGGCAAATTTAAAAAGATTTAACGACTTCTAGGGAAAAGATTATTGGCTGAATAATACATCAATGGGAGCTACACTAAAACAAATCGTTTTAAAATTAGCAGCTTAATTAAGAAATCACCCAAAAACTTAAATAACCAAAACCCTTAGTTAATTCTAGGGGTTTTTACTAAACTTAAAAATAATGGTAAATTCAATTTTTGAAATAGGTAAAGTTCCTTTTTTACCACACTGTTATATACAAGAAAAAAAGTATGAAAATGGCAAATGGAAATATGCAATACGAAATAATTACAATCCATGGGCAAGTGGCTGGGCAGATGAAGATTGGTTAATTAAGATAATTCAGAAAGCAAAGAAAAACTTCTAATATTTTATTATTTTTGTTAAAGGAGAATAAAAAGCGTTAGAGAAAATCTAGCGATTTTTGTTTTTATAAAAAATTACTATCTTTGAATGAATTATGATAGATAAAATTTATAATTAGCAAAATGTCTGTAACCAACAAAATACAACATACTAAAAAAGCGTTACTTAAAGCATTAGAGGAAACTCTAGGAATAGTAACAAACGCTTGTAAAATGGTAGGGGTTAACAGATCGACTTATTACAAGTACTATAATGAGGATGCTGAATTTAAAAGAGAAGTTGATAGCATTTCTGATATAGCCCTAGACTTTGCAGAATCTCAACTTCATAAACAAATACAAGAAGGCAACTCAACCTCTACTATATTCTACTTAAAAACTAAAGGTAAAAAAAGAGGCTATATTGAAAAGTCAGAAGTTGATATGAACGCAAACCACTCAGGAGAAATAAAAATAATTCGTGAGATTAAAAAATGAAATACATCTTCAGTACACCGAAACTCAACACAAATTTCTTTACGAGAATAGACCCGATGCGAAGTTCATTGTAATACCAGCAGGCAGACGATTTGGTAAAACAAAAGGAGCTTCAAATGCTACAATAGAATGGATGGCAGAAGGAAAAAAAATCCTTTGGGGTGATACCATTTCTACAAACATTGATCGCTATGTAGATCGTTACTGGAAGCCAGAACTAATAAAATCGGGGATAGAATATACTTACTCTACCCAAAAAAAAGTAATGACCTTACAGAACTTTGAAGGGTATATTGATTTTAGAAGTGCTGACAGACCCGAAAACTGGGAGGGCTTTGGTTATGATATTATCATACTTAACGAGGCAGGAATCATACTAAAAAACGATTATCTGTTTACGAATGCAGTTCTCCCTATGCTTATAGATAACCGAGGCTCTAAACTTTACGCCATAGGAACTCCTAAAGGAAGGGTAAAAAAAGACAACAAAGAACACCGTTTCTATTCCATGTACAAAAGAGCCATGGCAAATGACCCTTTGTACCAATTGTATCAATACAGCAGTTACGACAATCCTTTTTTAAGCAAAGACGATATACAAGCCCTAGAACAGGAAATAAAGCTAATGAATCCTGCAATGGTGGAACAAGAGATTTACGCTAAGTTCGTAGATGGAGCCGCTGGTGAGTTGTGGGATGAAGTAATGATAAACCGACAAAGAATAAAAACACACCCCGAACTGGATAGGGTGATAGTAGCTATTGACCCAGCTATAAGCGCAACAGCAAAAAGTGATGAAACAGGAATAACAGTATCAGGAAGGTCAGGCGATAGTAAGTACGTGTTAGAGGATTGCTCGGGAATATACACACCAGAGCAATGGGCTTCGGAGGCTATAAGAGTGGCAAAAAAATGGGGTGCTGATTGTATTGTAGCTGAGAAAAACCAAGGTGGCGATATGGTAAAAAGCGTATTAAAGTCTGTTGGATGGCAAGGCAGAATAAACCTAGTTACAGCCACAAAAGGAAAGTATGTTCGTGCCGAGCCTATTTACGCAGAATACGAAAAAGGAAAAGTATTTCATGTAGGGCATCATGTCAAGCTAGAAGCGCAAATGTGTTCTTTTACAAGTGACTTAAAAACATCACCAGATAGAGTAGATTCCTTGGTATGGGGATTAACTGAATTAACTACTCCTAAGGTTTTATTCTTTTAATCAATAAGTTATAAGATATTTTTATTACTTTTGATAAAACTATAAGATAAAGTTATGACAATAAGGTTTACGAATCTTTTTAGCAGAAGGAACACTATAACGACAAATGACCTAGAAAAAGCCATTAGAAACGCCTTTGCAAATTCCTTTCTTTGGGGTTCTTTAGGAGGTATTGTAACTGATAACGATAAAGACGTAGCAAGGTATATCGACATGGCTTATAATATTAATCCAGATGTATTTGCTATTGTGAATCAGATGGCAAGTAAATTCATTTCAATTCCTTATTGCATTACAGATATAGAGGATAAAAAAAGCTATCAGAAATTAAAAAGGCTAGAACAATCTACTAAATACGATTTCACTTTTCAACAAGAATATAAATCGCTAGAATTAAAAGCTAAGGCTTATACAGAGGACGAATACCCGATGCCATTTTTAAGACCAAACCCAGAGCAAACATGGACGCAGTTTTGGCAACTATCAATGATATTTCTACAAACGACAGGAAACGTGTATTGGTACATGCCTATGCCAGAGGAAGGAGCGAATCAAGGCGTGCCAAAGGCTTTATATGTTTTGCCTAGTCATTTGATGGAAATAGTAATAAAACAAGATGTTACTATAGGATTTGATGACCCTGTAAATTATTACCAGTTCTTAGGAGGTGCTAGGGATATTCCTTTTAGATCAGATGAAGTGATACACATAAAATACCCAAATCCTAACTACGATATAAACGGCGCGCATTTATACGGACAGTCTAAACTAAGAGCAGGATGGAAAAATGTCATTACTACTAATAAAGGTTTGGACTTGGCTTATAACACGCAAAAGAACGGTGGAGCTTTTGGGTTTGTTCATGCAAAAGATGGTGTCTTAGAAAAACCAGCAATAGATGGCTTAAAAGAGAGGTTAAAGCAAGCCAAAGCATCCACAGAAGATTTATCACGAATCATGGGTTCTGCAACTGCACTTGGTTTTACCAAAATAGGATTAACAACTGACGAGCTAAAACCTTTTGAATATTTTAGTTATGATCTTAAAGCATTGTGTAATGTGTTTGGCTGGGATCATGTGCTGTTAGGAAATGGTGATAATGCCAAGTATGATAATATGAAAATCGCAGAAAAGCGAGTAGTTAAAAATACGATAGTAGGTGATGTCAATCTAATGCAAGATGCTTTTAATACTCAGTTTTTGCCTAAGTTCAAAGAGTATCAAAATAGATGTATTGTATTCAAAATTAAAGAGCTGCCAGAAATGCAGCAAGACTATAAGACCATGACCGAATGGGTGTGTAAACTAAAAGACAAAGGATTAATAACAGGAAACACCGCATTACAGATATTAAATATGCCAAAAAGCGATAATTCTTTATTAGACGAATACACAGTAAATGAGGATTTAATGTTATTAGAAGATGCTATAAGACCCGTTCATGGCTTGGATGAATAACTATGAATCAATCACAATACAGAAAAAGATGGCTTAGAAGGCACGCAAGGTATGAAAGACTAGCATATAAAACTATTATATCAGAACTTCGCAAACAAGCTAATAACATTCCTTTTATACTACTTACAGAAGATAATTACAAAGGCACAATCGAGAGAACCATATCCCAACAATCATTTGTTCAATCGTATTACAATATCTACGATCAGATAGGGCAAAAGGAGGGTTTGTGGATGGGTAAGTTTATTAATAAGGAAATCAAACAAGGAACGAAAGATTTTACTTTTAACAAGTTTTTATCTGAATGGAGCAGGCGACTACTTGAATTTTTATTAAACGAAAGCAGCGTAAGGATAACAAGCGTTAGAAGAACTTTTATAAAATACATACAGGAAGTCCTTGCCCAAGGCATAGCAGACGGCAAAGATATATCAGAGATTGCTACATACTTGCAAAGATTAATTCAAAGACGTAATTTCTACAGATGGCAAGCATTAACAATAGCACGTACAGAAACTACAACAGCAGCTAATTTTGCATCGATAGTTTCAGCAGATGTTAGCGGTGTAGTGTCTGATAAGATGTGGATATCAGCACGAGACGCACGGACAAGACGTAAACCAAAAAACAAATTTGATCACTTTAATATGAACGGAGTAAAAGTAGGAGTGAATGAAGATTTTATTGTAAGTGGTGAAAAAATGCGTTTCCCAGGTGACCCTAAAGGCAGCGAAGGCAATGTCATAAATTGTAGGTGTTCAAGTGCTATCGTTCCTAGAAGAGATGCAAACGGAAGGATTATGAGAATCCGTTGACTACTATAAGCAAGATTTATAACTCTTTTTTATACTATAAATAATTTTTATATATTTGTAGGAGTATCATAAGAAAATATTATGAAAGGATTACTACAATACAAATTTATAGAGGGTTCTGGTATTGTTACCGATGTAGATGTAAAAAAAAGGATTATAACTGGTTATTTGTCACACTTTGGTAATAAAGACTATAGCAATGATATTATAGTAAAAGGAGCTTTTAAAAAATCGATAACAGAAAGAGGTGATAATATTTGGTTTTTGAATCAACACAACTGGAATCAGCCTCATGGAAAGTTTAAATACCTAGAGGAGAAGGCAGACGGTTTGTATTTTGAATCTAGTCCTATGGTAGAAGGCGTTAGCTATTCAGACGATGCAGTTAAATTATACGAAGCAGGAATACTAAATCAACATTCAATAGGTTTTATTACAGTAAAATCTCACTATGACGAAGAAGAAAAAGCAAGGGTATTAACTGAATTAAAACTATTGGAAGGCTCGAACGTAACATTTGGAGCAAATCCTAATACACCCTTTTCGGGTTTTAAATCAATGACACCTATAAAGGCTAACGATCAAGTAAAAAGGATTGTTAAAATGCTAAGAAATGGTAGTTTAACAGACGAGACTTTTGAATTATTGGAAATTGCATTAAAGCAATTACAAAAAAATATGTTTGAACTAGGCAAAAAATCACTCAAAGACAATGAGCCGTCCAAAGACACTCAAATAGTATCTGAGCCGAGAAACGACGAAGTTTTAAACGCTATTAAGAATTTTAAATATTAAACAAATGGATGTAAAAATAACAGAAGCGTTGGACTCTTTAAAAACAGATATTAAGAGTAAAACAGCAGACGAAATAAAAAGTGCTATTGATGCTATTGAGGCAAAGCATAAAACAGAACTAGAAACTGCCACACAAGCAGTAAAGGATGAATTTAAAAGTATTCAAGAAAAGCTTGAAGGTAAGATAAAAGCTGCACAAGATCATGCAGACAAATTGGATATTAAGCTAAAGCAAAAGGACGTTAAAAAGCGATCTGAAAAGACTTTTGGAGAGCAACTAGCTTACGAAATAGAAGAAAAGACTGACGATTTAAATAAGTTTATTAGAAAAGAATCTAAGTATTTTTCTTTTGAGTTAAAAACAGTTGGTGATATGTCAACTGGCAATGTGACAGTAGGCAATCGATATGGTCAACTGTTTAACCCTAATATCATTGACGGTGTTAGCAGAAAAGTACACATGGATCAGATATTGACAGGTGGTGCTATTGGAGCGGGTAATACTTTTGCATTTATGCGTGAAAATGGAGCAGGGGAAGGAGCCCCTGCACCTGTGGCAGAAGGCGCAACAAAATCACAGTTTGATTTTGATTTATTAGAAAATTCTGTCAACATTGAGACTATTGCAGGTTGGTTAAGAGTAACTAGAAAAGCAATGTCTAATATACCTGGCTTTGTTTCATTTTTGCAAAGACGAATCCCAGAAAGATTTAGAAATGTAATTGATTCACAAGTTTTGTACGGAAATGGAAACACACCGAATTTAAAAGGAATTTTAACAAGTGGTAATTTTACCGATTCTACAAGTACAATATCAAATCCTTTAATTGAAAAGTTAATAGACGATATTGCACTATTGGAAGATACTTACGAAAGAGATGCAAACGGTATCTTGTTAAGACCCATTGATTATTACTCTTTCTTTAAAAACAAATCAAGTGGTACTGGACAGTATGATTTGCCACAAGGCGTTACTATTGAAGGAGGACAATTAAGATTGTTTGGTATTCCAGCATTTGCAACTACAGCTTTAAATACTCCCGATTACATTGTAGGTGACTGGGCTAACGGTGCGCAATTACTTACACAAGAGGCAATGAGAATAGAGTTTTTCGATCAAGATGCTAATAACGTAACAGAAAACAAGATTACTATTCGAGTAGAAGGAAATTACGCATTACCAGTTTACGGTCCTGATTACTTTATTAAAGGTACAACTGCAACATCATAATTATGGAAGTTGTATTTTTAAGACCTCATTTACAATACAAGGCAAAAGATAAAATCACAGTTTCTAAAGAACGTGGTTTATATTGGATAGCTATTGGACTTGTAAAAGAGTATGTAAAAAGAAAGCCGAAAGCAAAACAAAAGGCAAAATAACCAAAACGCCCTCTTAGTCAAATAAGGGGGCTTTATCTCTTACCGATGGCATATAGTAGTATTATATCATTACAAGAAGCAAAAAACTATTTAAGGGTAGATGATGATTTTACAGATGATGATTTGTCTATTCAAGCTATGTTAAAGTCAGCAATCAGATATGTGGAGAATTTTACACAGCATTATTTTTTTGCCAAAGATGTACAAAAAATAATTATTGATTCAAAAGTACGAGTTTATGATTTTCCTTTAAATTCTTTAGTGTCACCTACAGAAAACGTAGAAAGCAAGATATACCCTACTTGGACTGAATATACGGTGACTGATTCTAGTTTAACACATATTACGGTAAATGTAGGTTATGAAGCATCAGCCGACGTTCCAGAAGAATTGAAGCAAGTGGTTTTGTTTTTACTAGATATGTATTACTACGGTAAAGAAGGTGGTTTGCCACAATACCATATAGAAACATTAAACTTTCACAAAAGGTTTATCATTTGAGAGCAAGAAAGTACACAAAGAAAATATCTCATTACAGAGTAGGAAAAGTAAGTGATGGTTTTAGTGGTTTTGTATCAACTGAATCACTACAAGGCAGTATTTGGGCTAATTTAAAGACAATATCTGACATGAAATACTCTAGCACCGAGTTTGCAGATATTGATATGGCTAATACGATTAGAGTAACAATAAGACACAATCCGAATAGGGTTATTGATTACAAGAATGATTATTTTGTGTATCGTAATGAAAAATACTTTTTGAAAGACGTTCCTGTTAATACAGATTTTAACAACACGGAGGTGACTTTTTTAATGACGAAAGAGAATTGAAGTTTAAAGTTGACATAAAAAATCTGAATAAAGTACTGAAGGATCTAGAAGGCAAAGGCAAGCAAGTAGATAAAGAAGTTGAGATATTGACAAGGGAAAATGCCAAAGAGATTGCTGCAAGTGCAAAGACATACGCTCCTGTAGATACTGGTTTTTTAAGGAATCAAATAGAACATTCAAAGGTAGGAGATAAGAGGTACAAAGTAATAGCAAACGCAAAATACTCTGCTTTTATGGAGTTTGGAACTGGTGGAGAGGTAGAAGTGCCTGCCGAGTTAAAAGAAATAGCTATAAAATTTAAAGGCAAAGGAGTTAAAAAAATAAACCTAAGACCAAGACCATTTATGTACCCAGCATTTGTAAAAGGAAGAAAACAGTACATTAAAGATTTGAAAGATTTACTTGAAGATATTACCAAATGAATAAGATACTTCCAGACAAATGGGTTAGAAAGGCTGTTTTTGACCTTATAAACAATATAACAGTAAATAGTGTTACTGTACCTTGTTTTGATACTTTTCAGGCGGTAGACAAAGAAAAGGTTTATGTAATACTAAGCACTCAAACCGCAGACACTAGATACGACAATAAGACCGAGAAACAATGGGAGAGTAGTTTATTGATAGATATTATTCAGAAAATACCAAGAGCAGGAAGTGTAGGCAGTAGAGTTTTAGTAGATGACGTTGCAGACAATATTAGAAACTTAACACAAAACTTGACGTTGGATAGTAATTCAGGTTTGACTATCATAAAACAGACTATAGATTTTCCTGCAATAGACCCATCAATCACTGTAAACGAAACAGTATTTAGAAAACTTATAAGATATGAGTTTTTAATAAATTAAATTTATTATATTTATACCGCAATAAAAAATTAAACAATTATGGCAACATTAGTTTTAGGAGAAACAGTAATATTTAAAGTATGGGATGGTTCGAGTGCATATATTCCAGCTATATGTCTGACAGAAAATTCTTTGTCAGAGACAAAAGAAATGATTGAATCACAAACAAAATGCAATCCGGGTGTAATTATTAAAACACCATCTACATATAGTTATGAAATATCTTTAGAGGGTGAGTATGGTTACGATCCAGAAACACCGTCAGCAACAATGCAATGGGATGATTTAAGAGCTAAACTACAGGCAGGAACTAGAATGAGTTGGTCTATGGAAGGATTTAACGATGGTTCAAGTCCGGTTGTATATTACGGTGACGGATATTTAACAGATATAGAGTTTAGCGCACCAGCAGGGGCTAGTATTTCTACATTTTCGGCTACATTAAGCGGAAACGGTATTATAGTTACCACAGAGCCATCAATAAAATATTAATATGAGCAACGCAAAGTTTTCATTAACAATAAATAAGCGTGAAATTGATTTTAACGTTGGTTTAGGGTTTCTAGGAGAGTATCAAGAGAATTATGGCGATATTCAAGATACTTTAGAGAAAATAGAAACAAATCCTTTTTACCACGTTCCTAAATTAATGTATGCTTCGGCGTTATATGAAAGCAGAGGCAATCTAGACTTTGACGAGAGAGATTTAATAGAAATGATTGATGCAGACGGTTCTATACATAACAAAGGCTATGTTAAATTTATTCAGTTGTTTATTGAGTTTTTAAATAAGGATGTGCCAAAAGAAGATAAAAATGTTAAAGAGGCAAAAAAAAAATAAATTGGAGTAGGGATGTGATTAGCGTTGCATTAGGAGAGTTGGGAGTACCTACACTACAAGAAGTGTATGATATGAGTTGGGCGGAGTTTAGAATCCGCCTTTTTGCGTATAGGAGAATGCAGAAAAGACAAGACGATATGATGCGATTGCACGCTTACCATGCAGCAACAGGAGGTTTATACGCTTTTGCACCCGACAAATTTCCTAAAACCTTAGATCAGTTTTGGAGAGTAGATGAAAAAGGTGAGGTGTCAGGCAGAGAAAAAAGGATGGAAATTTTGAAAAGAGAACAACAAAAATATTTAGAACAAAAACAAAAGAAAAATGTCTAAGTTAGAAGTTGAAATATCAGGTGATGTTAAAAAGCTAAAATCTGCGATAAACGATGCTACGGGTCAGTTAAAGGGATTGGCTAAGCAAGGAATAGATTCAGGAAAAAAAGTAAATAGAAACGCTTTAAGTGCTGCTAGAGGGATAAAAGGGCTAGGTAATGAGACAGTAAATGCGTTTCCAGCATTAAATGAATTTTCAAGAATAATTCAAGATGCGCCTTACGGTATTCAGGGTGTGGCTAATAACATAACTCAATTAACTACACAATTTGGATATTTAACTAAAAAAACAGGAAGCGCAAAAGGAGCTTTAAAAGCTATGTTAGGGTCACTTACTGGTCCATCAGGAATACTATTAGCTGTTAGTGCGGTTACTACTTTGTTAGTTTCTTTTGGGGACAAGTTATTTTCTTCAAGTAAAAATGCAGACAAATTAAAAAGTTCTACAAAAGGCGTAAATCATGAATTAAAAAATCAATCTGCAATACTAGAAGCATTGATAAAAGACTATGGAAATTTTGAAAAGATAAAAGAGCAAACAACTTTTAATACAACAAAAGAAAAAGAAACTGTAAGGGCATTATTTAGCATACTTAGAGACGATTTAAGCACAACTAAAGAAAGAGAAAGAGCTTATAGCGCACTAAATAAAAAATATTCTGAATATTTAAAAAATGTTGATTCAAAAAGTATTCATCAACTTACATTAGCCGAAAGAAGGTTAAATAAGCAATTAGAAGTTAGAGAAAAAAGAATACAAACTTTAAATAAATTAGAAGAGGTTTCAAAAGGTTTACAGCTAGTTACACTAAAAGTAGAAAAACTTAGAAGCCAAAATGTATCGATGTTTTCAAAAAGAGCTAAGGCTTTACAAGCAGAAAATGCAGATTTATATAAACTACAAAAACAACTAAGAGAGGCTCTGGAGTTGTACACCTCTTTAGATACAACGATAGGTAAAGTAAAAGAACAAAAACCCATAGTAGTGCCTATCAATACAGTACAGCCAGCAGGATTAACATCTTTAGACGCTGGTGGATTAACAGGATTGGTTTTAGGATTTACTTTAGGAGATGCAATAGAAAAATCTATTGAAGCGGCTAAGTTAAGAATGGAATTAGCATTAGAAGATTTTAACATGGCAGCAGATCAAATTATAAGAAATAATATTGCTAATACATTTGCAGGTATTGGAGAGGCGATAGGAAACGCAATGACAGGGGCAGCTAATTTAGGACAAGGATTAGCAAAAGTATTATTATCTACTGTAGGAAATTTAATGGTACAGTTAGGGAAGTTAGCCATATCAATAGGTGTAGGATTAGAAAAAATAAAAGAAGCTTTAAAAAACCCCTTAAAATCAAAATTAGCAATAGCTGCAGGCGTAGGGCTTATAGCATTAGGTTCAGCTTTTAAATCTGGAGCAGCAAAAATAGGCGGTTCAATGGGAACAGGAAGTGTAGCAGGCGCAGGTTCGTCAAGTGGTTTTTCTAGTGGCACTACTTTCGGAGGTGCAAGACCTTTTTCAGGAAATTTAACGTTTACTATAAGAGGTACAGATTTAGTGGCGGTTTTAAACTCGGCAAACTCACAAAATGGAATTATAGGCGGTAACGTATCAGTAGGGTAACATGGGATTGAAATATTATTTTGAGTACATTGATTTAAAAGGAATATTGCACCGTTGTGATATAGAAGTCCCGAATTATACCGATGACCCTATAGAAGTCACAGGATATGCAGAACTGACAGCAGGAAGCGTTACGGATGCGTTAGAATGTATAAGGGGAACAGGATTAAAACTGTTTTTAGACGCTAGTATAGATCGTAAATACGAAGAGTTATATTTAGTACAAGATGACGAAGTAAAAGTCACGTATGTACGTGATTCCATTACAGAATTTATAGGGTTTTTGA
>VTLG01009130.1_pt1 | contig 11353 bp, 10 predicted proteins | sample 4694571 | NCBI WGS metagenome assembly VTLG01 (sample SAMN12604809, study PRJNA352737) | marine metagenome | biome: ENVO:00000447; feature: ENVO:00000209|ENVO:00000569|ENVO:01000036; material: ENVO:00002151; isolation source: viral sequences binned using virsorter ... | reverse complement strand
AAAGCATTTCAGTTCTTGCACAGGGCGCAGGGACTTCAACAACACTAACAGAATTTTCTGATGGGCAAGTAATATGTGACCTTTATGAAGACGAAACTATCCCTTTAACCTTAAGTGTTGATGATTTTAAAAATGTAGCGGAGAAAGTGCAGTCTTATTCTAAGGCTTTCAAACTTCCAGGAACAAAAAGAAATAATTTAATCTTTGGCAATATTTTTGATGTCACAAGGGCAGATGATGGTATAGTCTTTAATCCTTATGTCAAAACTAAAAGTGTATTAAAACAAGACGGCTTTATTTTATTTGAAGGGTATTTAAGACTTATAGACATACAAGATAAGAAAGGAGAGATTAGTTATAATGTAAATCTTTATTCTGAAGTAGTTGCCTTGGCTGATATGTTGGGGGACGCTACATTTGCTGACTTAGGATTTACAGAGTTAGAACATGACTATACAAGAACAAACATTAAAAACAGTTGGAATGAAGCAGGAACGGGAATTGCTTATACAAACCCTGACACTTCAGGAGAAAGAGATGATTTTGCCACATTGAAATATCCTTTTGTAGATTGGAATCACCAGATTCTAGTAGCTAATGGTTCAACAGGTTCGGCAGCAACTTTAGGCGACCCAGAACTAACTTTATTAGAACAAGGTTTCAGACCTTTTATTCAAGCTAGGTATTTAATAGAGAGGATTTTCAATCAGGCAGGATTTCCTTTTAGTTATACAAGTGAGTTTTTTAATACTGATGAATTTAAGAAGTTATATGTAGATTTTAATTGGGGTGCAGAAAATGAAGGATCAGCACCTGATAGAACAGACACCTTAAAAAGAGAAACAGATTTATCAACAGTTCAATGGCTAAGTCAAAGTTTTGAGGCAATTCAACTTCAGACTTTTGTGAGTGGGAATAATACTTTATGGGTTGCCCATAGATTTGTTTCTGATGTAGCTAATTTACAAGTAAGCGGTTCAGTAAGAATACAGCTCTCAAATTCAGCAGCGTCGCCTAGGGCGGGTGAGATGGGCTTTAGGAAATGCAATCAAGGTGGAGCAGTTATAGAATATTTAGAAACGCAAAGTTACAGTCTTGCGGCTAGTCCATCATCAGCCGCTTTACATTCTACTTTTGATACTGTTTTAAATTCAGGGGAATACTTAGAACTTGTAGCGAAACAAAATAATGCAGGTGCAACAGAAGTTCAGGTTTCAACAGGAACGACATCTTATTTTGATGTTTCTTATAACAACCATGCAGCAACAGTAGATTCTCTTTTAATAAAAGAAAGGGGGGAAATGCCACAATGGGATTTTCTAAAAGGATTGATGACTATGTTTAATTTAGTTTCAATACCTGACAAATCAAATCCTAACAATATATTAATAGAACCTTATAATGACATCTTTTTAAATAATGCTAATTCTAAACAATTAGATTGGACTACTAAAATAGATGCTGAAGAAATAAAGCTAACACCTTTAACTGAATTAAACAAAAAAACCATTTTTAAATTTGTTGAAGATGATGATGACTATGCGTTTAATCTTTATAAGACTTCAGTTAATGGAGGAACCCCTTTAGAGCCAGGTCATTTGTACGGAAGTCTAATTTTTGATGCCTCACTTTCAGCTCAAAACCTGCCAACAATCTTAACAGGAGAAGAAGAAATAATACCTGAGCCTTTTGCTGCAACAGTTCCAAAACCATTAATGTCACAATTTTTTGATTTTATAACTCCTGCTATTTATTCTTATAATCCTGATGATGGTACTACTGAAGGCTTTGCGAATAGTCCAAGAATTATGTATAATAATGGAGTGAAGACTTTAACGAGTTGCACATATTTTATTCCTGCACAAAATACAGATTCAGCAGAACAAATGACAGATTTTTTACAATTTAGTCATTTAACAGATATTCCAACAGTAACTACTATTCCATCTGATCCCTCAGACACTAGAGATTTCCATTTTGGAGAATGTCAATTAATAAACCCTATTGGAAACGCCACAACAAATAACTTATTCAATTTGTATTGGATGTCTTATTTTAATGAGCTTTACAACCCTAACACAAGGACAATGACATTAAAAGTTAATCTAACTCCAGGGGACTTGAACACCTTTAAATTCTTTGACACAGTATTTATCAAGAATAGAGAATTTAGAGTAAATAAAATTGACTATAAACCTGGCGATTTAGCAACAGTAGAATTTATACTTATTATATAATGGCAACAACTCCATACTTAACAGGATATTTAGTGAAACCCGCTTCAATTGGTGGAACGGGGATAGTTACATTTACAGACGGAAGAAATGAGGTCATTCCCAATCAACAACAATGCGAGGCGTATGGATATAGATACAATCCAATTACAGGAACTTGCGAGGCTTTTACTTATAGCACTAATCTCAATCCCGCTATAAATAATGAAACCAATAATGTTCAAGGTCAAGGCAATGTAACGGGAGTAGGCACAGGCAATACTCACATAATAGGTCAAACCAATGAGGTTATAGAACCTACAAGAAACAACATTATTGTAGGTAGTCAAAATCAAATAACTAAAAATGTAGATAATACCGCAGTCTTTGGTACTTTAGGTGAGGTTACAGCGACTAACTCAATAGTCTTGGGGGGAAATGGAGGAACAGACAGTTTAGGAGAGAGGCAAAGTATTCAGTTATTATATGGAGGTCAAACAACAGATGGATCAACAACAGATTCATACTTAAATAATACAACAGATTCTTTTTTAGAAGTTCCTGACAATACTATAATGTATTTTCATGCAGATACAGTAGCAGTTAGAATTGGTGGAACAGGTGCGGGGAATGTAGGGGATTACAAGTCCTGGGTAGAGCGTGGCGTTGTAATTAATGAATCGGGGACTTTAAGTATTCAAAGAGAGCGTGATACCATTAAAGGCTCAGGAACAACTACAGGTTGGCAACCAACAGCAGCAGTTTCGGGAACTAATTTTTTACTACAAATAAAGGGAACTAATAATATGACATTAGAATGGGCATTAAATGTAACATTCACACAAATAAAAACAGGTGTAGCACTTTAAATAAAAAGATATGGCAAAAGAAATAATAGAAGCAGAAATAAAATCAAATATTGCTGCGGTTGCAAAAGACACAAAAGACTTGGCGACTGAATCTAAAAAAGCAAAATCAGGAGTTGAGGGAATAGGAACTGCCTTTACTTATGTTGGCAGAGCAATTAAAGCGGCAGGAATTGGACTTGTGGTTGCTCTTATAGCAAAGTTAATGGAGGTTTTTAGTAAGAATCAAAAAGTTCTTGACGCCTTTGATACAGGCATGACATTTTTAAGCATAGCTTTTAATGACTTGTTTAAATTCTTATCAAATAATGTAGGCAAAGTAACAGGGTGGTTCAAGTCTATATTTGAAGACCCCCAACAAAGCATAAGAGATTTTGGCGATGCTATTGTAGCTAATCTAATTGAAAGATTTGAAAGTTGGTTAGATTCTATTGGTTTTTTAGCTAGTGCGGTAAAAAAATTATTTGCTAGAGATTTCAAGGGTGCTATGGAGGACGCTCAAAATGCAGGGAAGGAATTTGTGGATGTGTTTACGGGTGTTGATAATAGTGTAGATAAACTTAAAAAAACAGTAACGAATGCGGCTGATGCAGTTATTGATTACACCAAAAGCACTTATGACCAGGCGAAGTCAATAACAGAAACAAACAAAGCTGCACAATTAGCAGCAGTAGAATTTGCTAGATTAAATGCACAATATTTAAAAGATGCAGAAGTTCAAAGGCAAATTAGAGATGATGAAACAAAAACCTTTGCAGAGAGAATAAAAGCTAATGAGGATTTAGGAAAGGTTTTAGAAAAGCAGCAAAACCTACAAAGGCAACAAGTACAAACACAAATAGATGCTGCACAGGCACAATTTGACATTAACGGAAGTATAGAAAACAGAATAGCTTTAGGGGAAGCACAAAACGCCATGTTAGAATTAGAAGAAACTATAACAGGGCAAATGTCAGAGCAAAAAACCAATCAGGTAGCTTTAGAAAAGGAACTTTTAGAAACACAAAGAGAATTAAGAGCAGAAAGCCTAGAGGGAACTGCTAGAGAATTACAAGAACTTAAAACAGCCTATGAGCAAAAAGTAGAAATGGCTAGAAAAGCAGGTGCAGATATTACAGATATTACAAAAATATACGAAAAGCAAAGAACAGAAATTATAGGTAGAGAAGCAAAAAAACAAGAGGGTTTTGAAAAAGCTAAAAAAGATATGCAGGTACAAATGGCACAGCAGGGGCTTCAGCTAATAGGTGATGCAGCAGGAGAGGGTACAGGGATAGCAAAAGCGGCAGCAATTGCACAAGCTACCATATCAGGTGTACAGGGTGTTCAAAATGCCTTTACAGCAGCCAATGCTAATATAGGGGCGACAGCAGGTTCCTTTGGTGCTTATCCTATAACTATGGCAACATTAGCAGGAACATTTGCCGCTATGAATATTGCTAAAATAGCAAGTGGGGGTGGTGGTGGATCTGCTCCTCCTCCCCCTCCTTCCCCTGATGCTGGAATACCAGCACCACAAATGATGTCAGGGGCCTTTGAATTAGGTGGTGGAATAGCACCTGAAGCACAGAAAGCCTTTGTAGTGACTGATGAAATGAGTAATAGTCAAGATCAATTAGCCAATATTAGGCGACAAGCAACAATTTAAAAATCAAATATATTAACTTAAAATCTATTATATAATAGAACAAAAACAAGAATAGATATGCCGTGTACTAAATGTGAAGAAGGAAAATATAAGTGGGGTAAAACAGGAGAATGTGAGTATGCCACTAAAGAAGATTGCGAATCAGCTAATCATAAATACAGTAAGATGACCCCAACACCACTAGGAAAGAAGACTTACGAAGAATACGAAAAAGAATTAAAAGAATTTAACTTAAGTTCGCAAAGATTTGATTTTAAAAACATTAAAATTCTTGATAAACTACTAAAGGAAGCAGATAAAGCATCTGCTAAATTTAAAAAGTTAAGAGATAAAGCTATTGATGCAGAAATAGCTTGGGAAGATGAAGTTGAACTCACAAAAAAAGGAAAAATAGGTTATGATGAATCTTTAGATAATATAATAGAGGTGAAAAAACAAAACGAAAAAAGACTAGAAGCTGTTGCTAAATTATCTAAACCTGCATATTTAAAATATAGTGATTCTGCTAAAAAAGCAGAAAAATTAAAAGAAAAGTTTGACAAGGATAGACAAATAGTTTTAGGAGAAAAAGGAATAATACAAAGTTTACTTTTAGATTTTAGAGCAAATGTAACAGATTTTGAACAAGCAGCTAAATCATTAGGGGTTGATGTAAATGTAGAAAAATATAAAGGTGAAATTAGAAGATTAGATGCAGCACAATTAATGTATAAAGGATAATATGAATACAAGAATAGTAGAATTAGTAATAGCAGATGATAGTCAAGAATTAGCAATTGATGCTATTAGCTTAGTCAACTCTCCTGCAATAGAACAAGACTTTGTTTTCTTTGGTAAAGAGAAAAACAACTTGACATTCGCTAAAGTAGATGAAGAAAAGAGAATGTTGGTTAGTCCTGCACTTATTCCTAATAAGCAGATATTCCGTTATGATCCTAACACCGATTCTGACTACTATGTTTATTTTAGTCCTGAAACAGTTAGAAAGGCTAGTGAGTTATATTTAAAACATAACAACCATCACAAAGCTACTCACGAGCATTCTGAGAGGGTTTCAGGTGTCTTAACTGTAGAGAGTTGGATTATAGAAGACCCTAAAAAAGACAAATCAACTTTATATGGATTTTCACTTCCAAAAGGCACTTGGATGGTTTCTCTAAAAATATCCAATGATGATTTATGGGGTAAGATAAAATCAGGCGAACTTAAAGGACTTTCAATAGAAGGCTACTTTACTAATAAATTTGAGCAAATGCAAAAAGCAGAACCAACAACAGAACAAATACTAAGTGCTTTAAATGAAATGCTCACAAATCAAATAAATAAATAACTATTCTATTATATAACAGAACCTAAAAAAGAACTTATGGATATTAAAGAACAAATATTAGTAGCTCTTGGACTAAATAAGTCTGAAGAAGAAATACAATTAGGATGGCAAGGAAAGTCAGAAGATGGCACGATTTTCGTATCAACTGCCGAAGAATTAGAAGCAGGAGTTGACATCTCTGTATTAACAGAAGATGGAACTACGATCTTATTACCAATCGGAACTTACAAAACAGATGCAGGTGTTTCTTTCAGAGTTGATGAAGAAGGGGTGGTAGCTGAAGTTATTGAAAGTGAAACAGAAGAAAAAGAAGAAGCGTCTGAAGAAGTAAAAGCGGAAGAAGAAGCAGATGTGGCTGATTGGCAAGGAATGGAAAAAAGGATTGAGAACCTAGAAATTGCGGTTGCAAAATTGAAAGAAGCTAAAGAGGGTGGAGATGATGAAGTTGAAGCGTCTGAAGAAATGGCTGAAGAAGTTTCTGAGCCTGGCACAAATCCAAAAACTATAACTACAAAAGAAGTAGTAGAATTTTCAGCAGAAGAAGAATTAGAAAAACTAAAAGCTGAGAACGAAAAACTTAAAACGGAGTTAGCGGAAAGTCCTGCTGATGCTCCAATAAATACAAATAAATTTAGCTCAGAAAAATCTGAACTAACTAAGAAACAATATAACAAGTTATCCAGACAAGAAAGGTTCTTGCATAACTTAAATAAATAACAAATAAAAAATAAAAAATTATGGCATTTAATGTAACATCCAATTATGCAGGGAAAGCCGCAGGATTCTATATCGCTGCCGCTTTAAAAGAAGCAAAAAGTTTAGACAATATAACACAAATGAACTCAGTTCGTTATAAGTCTAATCTACAAAACATGGCAGGGTCATCTTTATTGGTAGATGCAACTTGCGACTTTAGTGATGCGGGAACACTCGCGCTCACTGAGAAGGTGTTGGAAGTCAAGCCTTTACAAATAAACCTTGACTTGTGTAAGCAAAATTTAGTGTCGTCATGGGAATCGATTCAGATGTCGGGACCTGGTGCGCCACCTCCTGCAAGTTTTAATGACTATGTAATCTCTTATATGGGAGCAATCATAGCGGAGGGAGTAGAAAACTCTATTTGGCAAGGGGTAACAGCAACTACGGGTGAGTTCACAGGATTCTTAGGTGCAGCAGTTGGTTACTTATTACCAGGTGTTGATGCTACTGTAATTCAGTCTTCAGCTTCAGGTGCTTATTCAGCAACTAACATAATAGCTAATTTACAGACTTTAACTTCAGATATGGCGGGTAATGTTCCTGCAATATTAGGAAAAGAAGACTTACACATTTACATGAACAATAAGACTTACGCTTTCTATGTGTCAGCAGTATCGACTTTAGGATATGTTAATGCTTACAATATGAATGGAGAGTATGAGCCTGTATTTGAGGGGTACAAAATTGCAGTTTGTCCAGGAATGCCTGACAATGAGTTGGTTGCAGCTCAAAAATCTAATTTATATTTCGGCTGTGATCTGGTTTCGGACTTTGGTGAAACAGGGACAGGGCCTCGTATAGACCTACTTGATATGTCAGGTCTTGATGGCTCAGATAATATGAGGTTGGTTGTTAGATTTTCAGGTGGTGCGCAAACAGGAGTTGGTGCAGATATAGTAAGACAATCGTAATAACACAAAGAAGGGGGTGTAAAAACCCCCTACTTTTTAACTTTTAAAAATTAAAAAAAATGGCTTGTACGGATTTAACCAAGGGGAGAGGGCTTGATTGCTCAAGAATTTCGGGGGGCGTGAAATTTATATATTTCGGTGTTTACGACCAATTTACCGCACCTATAGATGGAACAGGAATAGCTGTAACAGCAGGAGAAGTTACCGATATTGAAATGGGTGCAGGAACAGGTCTTTACCGATATTCTATGCCTTTAGGTGTAGCGTCAGTTACCGATACGATAGTGGGCAGTCGTGAGAATGGAACTATTTACTACACTCCAACGGCTCAGGTATTATTTAACAGACTAACAAAAGAAGATCAAAATCAAATTAAGCTATTAGGTGCTACAAAAGTGGTTATCTTTGCTCAATTAAACCAACAACTTTTAAGTAATGGGCATGATGTGATTATCTGTCTTGGTAGAGTTAATGGAATGGAACTTAATGCAGGGACTATAGATACAGGTGCAGCATGGGGTGATAAAAACGGATACACACTAACCTTTGATGGAATGGAAGCAGATCCGTTTCCAATGGTGGCGGACTATACGACTAATCCGTTTGACAATGCAGCGTTTACAAATGTATCAATAACGACTTCATAAATCTTATTTAGTTTTCATATATTCTTGATTAAGAGGGTTTTATACCCTCTTTTTCTTTTATAAAGAACTAGACAAGCAAATAAATTCGGACTTTTTCTATTATATAATAGGTGCAATAATTATGATACAAGCAATCACAAATACTAGTCTAACTGCTTATGTTCAAACAGAAGACACTCGAATTAATACAGCAGTATCTTCTGACTATATTCAGTTCTTAGTAAAGTTCACTAATGATATGAGTGGTGCGGTTCAGTACGCATATCCTGAAGATTGGATTTATAATAGATATTCTAAAATGTTTTTCAGTTACAACGCCACCCCTGATGTATATTTAGGGCGTATAGACTTAAAACCTGCGGGGTATTGGAAATATGAAGTATATGAAGTTAGTTGGGGAGAAGCTCCTGTTGTAGGTCTTGGAAATGCACCTGTAACTGAAAATGATGTGTTAGCACCTGCCGCTACTGATAAAGGTATAGTTCAGGGGTTGGTAACTAAGGGTAAAGTTTTAGTGTCAGAGCAATCAGGAACAGAAGAAGTACAATATATTCAGAATGCTAACAGCGTTTTAACTTTAACTATTGCCTATGGAGGGACAGGGTATGGTCTTGCTCCGTTAGTTACAATAGTTGGTGATTGTATAAATGCGGCAACAGCTACTTGCACAGTAAATGCGGGTTCTGTTGATACAGTTACAATTGTTTATGCAGGAAATGGATATACAGAAAATCCTACTGTCACGCTTTCAAGTGTAGGTGAAACAGAAACAGCTAACATAATAGCAAATATAGAACCAACAAATTATATATATAACGGATAAAAATTAAAATTATGCCACAAATAGACAATGACAATCAATTATTAAGAGAAACATTAGGGAAGAACAGATGTGATGTGATAGCAACAACTGCTATGACTTCTAAAAATTACTATGCAGTACACTTCCCTGTTGAAAGTGTAATAGCTTCAATAGCGGCAGGAAACGCCACAACAGCAGCAGGGAGCGCAATTGCAAACCTGCAAACGACAATGGCTGCGGGGACTACAATATTCCTCAATGTGACAGCTATAACACTCACGAGTGGAGTTGCTTTGTGTTACTATGAAGATATTGTATAATGTTAGCACTTAAACAGGCATTAAGTTTATCATCCTCAAGGAAACTAGGTGGTGATTGGAATCCTAATTTAGATTCTAACCTTTTGGCTTGGTATAAGAATGCCGTTGGGATTACTTTAAATGGTTCTGATGTGAGCCTTTGGGCGGATAGTTCTAGCAATAGTTATGATATGGGTCAAACTGATGCAGCGCAACAACCCGCTTATTCGGCAGGAGTTTTGACTTTTGATCCTACCACCAATGAATGCTTAGAATTAAGCGGTACTCAAATAAGTATTACAGATGATTTTACCGTTGGTATGCAGTTTAATGTAACAACAACTTCAGGGACTTTATTAGCAGACCAAACAGCAACAGGTGAGTTTTTAAGATTTCAAGCTAGTAATAAACTAAGATTAAAAATTGACGGAACATCACCTTTAGATTTAACGCTAGATAGCGGTAATTTTGGGGGAGAACAATATATAGTTTTAACAAGAGCAAGTGGAACAGTTAATTTATGGGTAGATGGCGTTCAACAAGCGAGTTCAGGAACTAAAACAGGAACAGCCGATATTGATGCAATAGGAATTAGAAAAACAGACGCGTCACCTTATGATGGCACAATGAAAGAGATTCAAATATATACTACGACAAATGCGGATTTAACAGCAAATGTTAACACATGGTTAGCAGCTTTATAAAATAAAAAATATGAAAGATAAAATTATTAGTGTTTCTTTAGAAACTTCAACTTCGCCTGTAATTACAGAAGTTCGTGGGAGGGATTGGATTTCTTACGGGGACGCAAATGGTGAATGGGCTAACCTATACCCACAATTCCTAATAGACTTGTATTACTCAAGCTCAATATCAGCTGCAATTATCAACGCAACTGCTGATATGATAAACGGAAAAGACATTATAATAGATGATGAAGAAGATGGAGAGTTAAACGAAAGGAGGGTAAAACTTCAGAATTTTATGGATAGAGCTAATTCCAACGAAACACTCCACGAGGTCTTAAAAAAAGTAGCTTTTGACTTTAAACTTCAAGGTGCTTATGCTCTTAATATTGTATGGTCAAAAGATAGAACACAAATAGCTGAAATTTATCATGTTCCTGTGGAAAAAATTAGAGTAGAAAAACCTGATGAACTTGGAAAGGTTAGAGGTTATTTTGTGTCTAATGATTGGACTAATACTAGAACCAACAAGCCCTACAGAGTTCCTGCCTTTAATGCTAATGACAGAACTTCAGCAAATCAAATACTTTACACAGGTCTTTACAGTCCTAACATGAATGCTTACTTTACCCCTGACTATGTTTCTTGTAACAATTGGGCTTTAATAGATTCTAGGGTTTCAGAGTATCACTTAAACAACATAAGTAACGGATTCTCAGGCAGTTACATGATTAGTTTCGCAAATGGAATTCCATCTGCCGAAGAGAGAAATGAGATAGAAAGAAGCCTAGCAGCTAAATTTACTTCACAAGACAATGCGGGGAAATTTATCTTAACTTTTTCAGATGATAAAACTAGAGTTCCTGAGATAACACCAATAAGCCCTTCTGATCTTGATAAGCAATATTTAGCACTACAAGAAATGCTGACTTCTAACATCATGTCAGGACACAGAGTGACCTCGCCTATGCTTATGGGAATTAAGAACGATACAGGGCTTGGAAACAACGCTGATGAGCTTAATAGCGCAGCTAATTTTTTTCTCAATTCTGTGGTGATTCCCTACCAGTCGCAAATCATCAAAACTTTAAGCAAGATATTTAAGATTAATGACATGGATATGCCTATTAGTTTTGTTCAATTAAAACCAATTACTTTAGAATTTACTTCTGAAGATCTTAAAGGGATTCTT
>VTLG01016025.1_pt1 | contig 11354 bp, 12 predicted proteins | sample 4694571 | NCBI WGS metagenome assembly VTLG01 (sample SAMN12604809, study PRJNA352737) | marine metagenome | biome: ENVO:00000447; feature: ENVO:00000209|ENVO:00000569|ENVO:01000036; material: ENVO:00002151; isolation source: viral sequences binned using virsorter ... | reverse complement strand
AATATGACAAGTTTTGAATTTTACAGTTGCATTTTCTTTTTTATATTAATCGTAATGTTGGGGGTAGTAGCATGAAAGAGGTTGACAATCAGGACCAAGTTGGTGTAGGATAGTCCCAGAAAGGAAAAATATGAAAATAAAAGAAAAAGTAAATACAGACGCTAACGAGTTTAAGATCGTTAGCGACTCTAAAGATGAGCCTACTCTAGAGTCGGCTCAAGAGTTTGTTGGTGGTTACGTTGAGGGAATTACATTTCCTAACGGTGACTATTTAATAATAAACGAAGAGGGCAAGCTAAAAGGTTTGCCCCTTAATCCTGAAGCAACAGCACTTTGGCGTTCTACTTTTACAAAAGATAAATATGCTTTTGGGTATGATGACTTTGTTGTTGGTCCTGCAATCTTGATCAAGGCTAACGCGCTTAAACGTTGGGCAGCGTAACCTTTCTACCCTCGGCCCTAACGGGCCGAGGGGTCCCAAACCATTTCCGATAATCCACTTTAGTTTACCCCCCACCCCCCTTATTTTACAAAAAGGGGTCCCACTACTCTAGGTTGTATTGCATGTTTTACACATTCGTGTATAACTAAAACATATTGGTACCATGGACTTGAATAAGGTAAATATAGAAAAATTACCTGCAGATGTCAGGAAGACCTTTAGACAACTTCAAGTGTTACATGCAGAAAAAAAGATACAGAATAAAGCTAAAAATGATTTTCTATCTTTTGTAAAATGTGTGTGGCCAGATTTTGTAGAGGGGTCCCACCACAGACACATTGCAGATAAATTTAATAAATTAGCTACGGGCGAAATAAGTCGTTTGATAGTTAACATGCCCCCGAGACATACTAAGTCGGAGTTTGCCTCATACTTACTTCCGGCTTGGATGGTGGGCCGTAATCCAAAATTAAAAATTATACAAGCAACGCACACGGCAGAACTTGCAATAAGGTTTGGACGTAAAGCAAAAAATTTAATTGATAGTGAGGATTACACAAAAGTTTTTAAAACAAGATTACAAGAAGACTCTAAAGCTGCTGGTAGGTGGGAAACCTCTGATGGTGGTGAATACTTTGCGGCTGGTGTTGGCGGTGCTATTACCGGTCGTGGTGCGGACCTCCTAATAATTGATGACCCACATAGTGAGCAAGATGCAATGTCCAAGACAGCTTTGGAGTCAGCCTACGAGTGGTATACATCAGGTCCTCGTCAGCGTTTGCAACCTGGCGGTAAAATAGTTTTGGTCATGACAAGATGGAGTACAAAAGATCTTACAGGTATGTTGGTCAAGAACCAAGGTGAACCAAAAGCTGATCAATGGCACGTGGTCGAATTTCCGGCAATCATGGATCACGGACCAGTGTGGCCTGAGTATTGGAAGCAAGACGAATTAGAAAAAGTAAAAGCAACACTGCCCGTTGCTAAATGGAATGCACAGTGGATGCAAAACCCTACAGCAGAAGAGGGTGCAATATTAAAACGTGAGTGGTGGAGAACGTATACGCATGAAGATATACCAGAACTACATCACGTCATACAAAGTTATGATACAGCTTTTCTTAAAAAAGAAACTGCGGACTACAGTGCGATAACGACATGGGGTATATTTTATCCTGACGAAGACTCAGGTGCTAATTTAATATTACTTGATGCCATAAAAGGTAGATATGAGTTTCCAGAACTAAGACGTTTGGCCCTTGAACAATATAAATATTGGCAGCCAGAATCTGTGATTGTTGAAGCAAAAGCCAGTGGTTTACCACTTACATACGAGCTTAGACGTATGGATATACCAGTTGTGAACTTCACACCAAGCAAAGGTAATGACAAGCACGCTCGTGTAAATGCTGTTGCACCTTTATTTGAATCTGGTATGATATGGGCTCCTGAGCAAAAATTTGCTGAGGAAGTCATAGAGGAGTGCGCATCCTTTCCATATGGCGATCATGATGACCTTGTGGATTCTACGACACAAGCAATTATGCGATTCAGGCAGGGCGGTCTGATCGGTCACCCTGAAGATTACGTAGACGAAAAGGCAGAGAAACCTAGAAGAGTATATTATTAATGAGTATAATCAAAGGTCTATTTATCGGATTAAAAAATTTAAAAGTCGTTCCATTTAACAGAATGACTCCAGAACTACATGATGAGCTAGGCAGCAATCTTGCAAAAGTAATGTTGGCTGCAAAAATGTCAGATGCTAAGCTTACAAAGGCGCAAAGAGAATACATTGTAAACCAGGCAAAACAACTTCAAGAATTTGAAGACAGATATATAACAGGAATTAAAGACAAGTCTGGTAATGTTATAAAATCTGACGAGGGAATTAAGGATACAAAATCAGCAAGAATATTTAATATACAAGGAGAAAAATTAGATCCTAGCAAACCTATCATAGGTGGTACGCAACAAGGTAAAAAAATAAATCGAGAATTTTTTTCAAGAGATGCAGAGCGTAAAGATGACATTAGAAAAGGAATAGCCAAAGAAGTACAACAAAGAATAGACTCAGGTGTAGCAGCGACTGTAGAAAAAATGTTAGCAATGAAACCTATTGATGCTATGAAAGAAGCAAACAGAGTTATTAAACGTGAAGGCCCGTATAAAAATTTAACACAACAAGATGCTAAAAAAATATTACAAGATACAGAGGATCATATTTTTGAAAGAAATATAAAACCTAAAGAAACAGATATGGATTTTGATGACGATGGTTTTGCAGACGGTGGTCGTATAGGTTTTTTTAAAGGTGCACAAGCTGATACTAAAAAAGGTAAATCAATGTCTCCGGGCACAGATACAAAAGGAAATGTTAGAGATGATAATCCTTTTACAGGCGGCGGAGGAGATACGCCAACAGATGATGATAAAACTTTTATTGAACCACCAAAAGTTGACATAAAAAATATTAGAGAAAATCCATATTTAAATTTAAATACTCCAATGGGTGTAGCTTCTTTATCGCCAGCTATTCTTGCAAGAATAGCTAGGATGAGTAAAAAGATTAAACCAATCCTTGGCGGTGATGTTGGTTTAGAATATGCGGATGAAGTTGGAGACACAACCACTAATTTTAAAATTATTCAAGATATTGAAGATTTAATAAAAGAAAAAAAATTAAATCCAGAATTAAAATATAAAAAAGAAATTGGAGACAACACTCTTATTGAAGGTGGTCTAGATGCAGGGGGAGATTTTAATATATTTCTTAAAAAGAAATTTGCAGACGGTGGTCGTATAGGTTTTAAGAAAGGTATGGACAGAAGAACGTTTATGAAAATTATGACTGGTCTTGCATCGATACCTGTTGTTGGTAAAGTTTTTAAAGGTGCAAAACTTGCAACTAAAGCTGCACCCGTTGCAGAAAAAGCTGCTGCGGCGTCATCAGGTCAACCCCCAGCGTATTTCTTTAATTTAGTTAATAAGATAAAAAATTTAGGTGATGATGTAACTAAAAAACAGGCAATAAAAGAAAGAGAAATAGTTACTGAGTATAAAGATTATAAATTAACAGAAGATCTTGACACAGGAGAAATACAAATTTCAAAAACAAAATTGGGCTATGATGAACGTTTTGACGAAGGAATAATTTCTGAAGAATATATGTCTTTTAAACCAGGTCAAGCAGATGAAACAACACGTGGTAAAAAAGTTGTAGATGAGTACGAAGAAAACACGGGTTATGTAGATAAGGATGGTAAAATTAGAGATGTTGAAGAAGGTGTGTCTGAAGAGACAATTCAAGAAGGAACTGTGTTTGAGGACAACATAACAGATTTTGAAACTAAAAAAGCAGATGGTGGTAGAATTGGTTTATTTGCAGGTTCATTAAAAGGTGGTGGAATCTTAAGAACTATAATTAAAAATCTAGCAAAAGAAAAAGGTGTTAGCCCATCAGAATATTTAAGAGTTGCAAATTATAAAGCATTACCAGATTCAGCTAAAAGATTTATGTCTGAAGCTGAGTTTTTAAAATTAAAAGAAACAATGACGGGTAAAAGAATTAAAATGGTAGAAAATTTTAGAGATATGATTTCATCAAGATTAGCTTTTGATAAATCAAAAGCCGACTTAGCGGCATCCATGAATAAAGCTTCTCCTGGTTATGGAGATCAAGCTGTTAAAATGATGTTCCCTGAAGGATCTTTTAAATCACCAGTACCAGCAGGAGCTGGTGAAAAAGACATCATGATGATGGAACAACTTATCAAAAACCTTCAAACAAAAGGTAGAAAAGAAAATGCATCGGGCGGTATCGCAAGAATGCTAGGGGAATAGCATGGATGAAAAATTTTTAAATAAAATTGTAGAACTACAAAATTTATTTGACGAAGGTGTAGTAACCACAGCAGATAACATACCTCAACCAGAACCAAGACAAGAAGTTCTAGACAGAGAGGCAGTGAATGCTTTTATGAAACGTAATCCAATGGCTGGTGGTGGTATGTTAGTGCAACCAACTGTTGATGGATCTAGACCAGGTTATAAAACAAAAAAAGGATACATAGCGCCATTACCTCAAGAAATGAAAGAAACTTGGAATACAATTTCAGGCGGCAAAGATTGGAATGATACAACAAGTCAAGAAAGAGCTAATTTTAAATATACTTTTAAAGATAAAAAACAAACTTTAGATAAAACAAAAGGTTTAATATCTCAAGCTGATCTACAAAAAATACTTACAGAAAAATTAGGTGTGGAAATAGACGCTAGAAAAATATATGGTAGAATAGGACCAAAATCAGTTCCAACTAAATTTCAAAAACTTATACAAGATCGTTTATTTTCAAAAAAAGTTTCAGGTGTAAGGTATTATAAAAAACCTACAAAATATGATATTCAAGCAATAGAAAAATCTGATTTCTTAACTGGTGCCAGAGCAAATACTTTAAAATCTTCAACTGTTAATAATATACTATCTTTAGATAAAAAATTTAAAAAAATATATAGCACGGGAAATGTTCCAAGTATTGATGAAGTTTTAAAATTTTTTCCAAATATGGACCCACAATCTGCAGGAACAGCAACTGCAAGATTAGCTCAATTGTATGGTGGACATAAATTTAATAATGAAGAGTTGTCTAAAATTAGAATAAACAAAAGTGCTTCAAAAAAAATGTTTGATGTAATGGATAGAAGTCGTTTTGGAAATCCATATAGAAATGCATTGTACAGAATATCTTTACAAACTATTGATGCTAAACTTGGAAATAAAATAGGTACTTTTGAAAGACTAAAATCTGATGCCGTTAAAATATTAAAAGATAATAAAATTCCTGTTTATGATGTTAAAGATGGAAAAAAAGCATTTGGTTTTAACATAAACGAAATTGCTGGAGCAACAGGAAGTGCAAAATCACAAGCTGCGGAGTTTTCTCAATTTGTAGACATAATGGAAGGTAATTTAAATCAAAAAAATTTAGCTAGTTATCAAGGGCAACTATCTGTTGCTAGACAAAAAATTGAAGATGCAGTTGGCACAAGAAGATATAATAAAGTTTTTTTAGAAGAGGCAAAAAAAATAAATAAAGTATCTGGAATTTTAGAAAAACAATTTAATGTTGAATTACCAAGAATAAAAAAACCAAGTGATGTAAGTAAATATTATTCTGATACGAGATTAAGACAACTAAAAGAACAAGGTTTAGATATTCCAGCCGCCTCTAAACGTGCGGGATATACTCTTGAAATGCCAAAAAGTGCTGTAACAGCAAGAGAGTTTGTAGATCAAACACCAAAAGCTATCAAAGGTTTAAAATCTTTTATGAAAGCAAATGGTATACCTTGTAATCTTAGCCAAGGTCTTAATTGTAATTATCCACAAGCATATGAAAAATCTTTAAATGATATAGCCGCAAAAGCTCAAGCTGGAGATGCTGCTGCTCAAAGTAAATTAACTTCTTTTGGTAAATCAGTTACTACGGCGGGCAGAGCTATTAAAAATGTTTTAGGTCCGTATGCCATTGCAGGAGAGGTTGCATTAGGTGTCCCTATAGGTTTATATGGTTATGCAAAGGGACAACCACTATCACAAATAGCTAATACTATATCATATGGTTTAGTAGGTAAGAGCCAAGAAGAAAGATTAAAAGCAATAGATTCAAACTATGGTTTGGCAGAAGAGGCTCAAAGATACTATCAAGATGAATTTTTAAAAATGAAACCTGAAAGATATATGCCTGGCGGTGAAGCCACAGATCGTCAAAAAATAAAACGTGGTTTTATAGCAAATGAAATGATTGACACGATGAATAAAAAATTAGAACCTTTTGTAAATGTAATTCCTCCAAGCTTAGGTTTTAAAGAGTTTGATGCAAATAAATTTCAACAAAATTTAATTGATAGTTATAATTTACTTCAAAAAGATGAAGCAGAGATGGCACAAAAAGCTTTAGAAAGAAAAACTCCTTTTACTGATTTTGGTGAGGGTTTTTCAGAAAGTTTTTCAAAAGGTGGTATTGCAGGATTATCTGGTGGTGATAAGTCAGGCCCACCGCCAGAAAGAGGACCCAACTCAGAAGGGTTGTCATCATTATTAAAACGTGGTACTAACATATAGGAGTATAAATGGCAGATATTGATAAAGGACTCCCGAACACTAGAACCGAAATCAAAGTTCCATCAGCAGAGGAGCTAGAAGAAGTTAACGTTCAGGAAGAGATACCAGAAAAAGGACCCGTAGAGGTCATACCAGAAGAAGACGGCGGCGCAACAATAGACTTTGAACCGGGAGCTATAAATATACCTGGAACAGAAAATCACTTTGATAACCTAGCAGATATTTTACCAGACGACATCTTAGATCCTATCGGTAATGAGATGGTGCAAAATTACATGGATTACAAAGCGTCAAGAAAAGATTGGGAGCAGTCTTACAAACAAGGTTTAGATTTATTAGGATTTAAATACGAAAACAGAACAGAGCCTTTTCAAGGAGCAAGTGGTGCAACACACCCAGTATTAGCAGAAGCAGTTACACAGTTTCAAGCACAAGCATACAAAGAATTATTACCAAGTGATGGACCTGTAAGAACACAGATCATAGGTGTAAAAAATACTGCAACAGAACAACAAGCACAACGTGTAAAAGATTTCATGAACTATCTTGTGATGGATCAAATGAAAGAATACGAAGAAGAGTTTGACTCAATGTTATTTCATTTACCACTTGCAGGATCTACATTTAAAAAAGTTTACTATGATGTACCGCTAGGTAGAGCTGTATCTAAATTTGTACCAGCAGATGAATTAGTTGTGCCATACACAGCAACATCAATTGAAGACGCAGAAGCTGTTATACATACAGTTAAGATTTCAGAAAACGAATTAAGAAAACAACAGGTCAGTGGTTTTTACAGAGATGTAGAATTAGGTCCACCAGACAATGTTGAAAGAAATGATTTAGAGAAAAAAGAAAGAGAATTAGATGGCACTAAAAAAACTGGTAAACAAGAATCAATGTATACTTTGTTAGAGTGTCACGTAAATTTAGATTTAGAAGGTTTTGAAGACACAAACTCTGAAGGACCTACTGGAATAAAATTACCTTACATCGTCACTGTTGACGAAGGTAGCCGAACAGTTCTTTCTATCAGAAGGAACTATGCGCCCGATGATCTAAAGAAAAATAAGATCCAATATTTTGTCCACTTCAAATTTCTGCCAGGACTAGGATTTTATGGCTTTGGACTCATTCACATGATTGGCGGATTGAGCCGTACAGCAACGACGGCTCTCCGTCAATTGCTAGACGCAGGAACGTTAGCGAACTTACCTGCAGGATTTAAACAAAGGGGCGTTAGAGTTAGAGACGAAGCATCACCAATACAACCAGGTGAATTTAAAGATGTAGATGCACCAGGCGGTAGTTTAAGAGATGCATTCTTTCCATTACCATACAAAGAACCATCACCAACACTATTACAATTATTAGGTGTTGTTGTGCAAGCGGGTCAAAGATTTGCAGCAATAGCTGATATGCAAGTTGGTGACACAAAACAAAATGCAGCTGTAGGAACTACAATCGCATTGTTAGAGAGAGGTTCAAGAGTCATGAGTGCGATACACAAAAGATGTTACGCAGCTATGAAAGATGAGTTTAGAATTTTAGCAAAAGTTGTATCACAATATTTACCACCAGAATATCCGTATGATGTTGTTGGCGGACAAAGAAATATTAAGCAAGCAGATTTTGATCAAAGAATAGATGTTGTACCTGTTGCAGATCCAAATATATTTTCTATGAGTCAGAGAATTACACTTGCACAAACACAGCTACAACTTGCAACATCACAACCACAAATACATAACTTGTATCAAGTGTATAGAAACATGTACGAAGCGATTGGTGTTAAAAATGTAGACGCAGTTCTACCACCACCAGCACCAAATGCACCTATGGATCCGAGTATGGAGCACATAAATGCATTAGCTGGTAAACCTTTTCAAGCTTTTCCTGGTCAAGATCACAGAGCACACATTACTGCTCACTTAAATTTTATGTCAACTAACATGGTTAGAAATAATCCTATGGTTATGGCTTCAATACAAAAAAATATTTTAGAACACATTAGTTTGATGGCTCAAGAACAAGTACAATTAGAGTTTAGAGAACAAATGCAAGAGATGATGTTGATGCAACAACAAGCTGCAATGAATCCACAAGTACAACAACAGTTACAAATGATGACAAATCAGATAGAATCAAGAAAATCTGTGTTGATTGCAGAGATGACAGAAGAGTTTATGAAGGAAGAGAAGAAAATTACGTCACAATTTGATTCTGATCCGTTGTTAAAACTAAAATCTAGAGAAGTTGACCTACGTGCAATGGAAAATGAGCGTAAAAAAGACAATGACAAAGCACAAATTGACATTGCAAAAGCAAGATTGATGCAACAAGGCGACATTGCAGAAGATAAAATGGAGCAAAACGAAGATTTAGCTAAATTAAGAGCTGGAGTTAGCCTTGCAAAGACCGGAATTGACCAAGCTAAGGTCATGATAGAGGATTAATTATGCCATTAAACAAAAAAGGCAAAAAAATTATGAAATCTATGAAGAAACAGTACGGAAAAAAGAAGGGTGAAAAGATATTCTATGCATCTAAGAACAAAGGTGTTATAAAAGGAGTGAAAAAAGGAGCATAAATGCAAAAACTAGATAAAATAAAAGAAGTTAAGGTTGCAGAGCAAAGTATTGAAGTAGATCCTAGATCTAAAACTACTGCTGACCAAGCTTTTAACTATATTGCTACAGGAAAACCTGAGATGCCAGTAGGCGGACAGAAAAGAATGTTAGCAGAAAAGAAAAGAAACTCAAAAGCGTACTAACATGGTTTGGTTTAGCGCACTGAAGCTGGGATTAAACGCAGCAACGCACATCTATAAGAAAAAACAAGAAACAAAGATGGCGATGGCTGATGCACAGCACATGCATGCCTCTAAAATGGCTAGAGGAGAGAGTGAGTACCAAGGTAAATTACTAGAAGCTAGACAATCGGACTGGAAAGACGAATTCGTATTGGTCGTGTTAACGCTGCCGATATTAGTGATTGCCTGGGGGGTCTTCTCGGACGATCCGGGTGCCTCTGCAAAGATAAAAGAGTTCTTTGACCAGTTCCAGCAGCTGCCGTCGTGGTTCACAAATTTGTGGATCCTTGTCGTTGCGAGTATATATGGTATAAAAGGCACACAGATTTTTAAAAACGGCGGAGGAAAAAAATAATGAAAATATATAATAAATATTTAGATAAAGCAGTTAGAACAATTGACAGTGTTCCACCTACTACTGGTTTTCAAAAAACAGAAGAGTTTAAAAAAAATTTAAAAATTAAAAAATTAGAAAAAGAATTAGGTAAAAAACCTAGCGGCAGAGTCAGCCGTAAAGGTGGCGGAGGTCTTGGTGCGCAAAGTGTTAAATATGGTTTAGATGATAACTATGGCATTACAGCAGCAGATCCAAAAGCAAAATTTATAGCAGCAGCAAAAAATAAAAATAAAAAGAAAAAAAATAAAAAATTTGAATCACCGATGGCAAAAGCCGTGAAGAAAAAAGATAAGAAAAAGGTAATAGTGTAATGGCTGGCCCAGGTTTATACGCAAACATTCATGCTAAAAGAAAACGTGGTGGTAAAATGCGTAAGAAAGGTGCAAAGGGTGCACCAAAGCCATCAGATTTTAAAAGAGCTAAAAAAACAGCGAGGAAAAAATAATGACCAAATTATGTCCTAGAGGTAAAGCCGCAGCGAAAAGAAAATTTAAAGTATATCCATCAGCATATGCAAACGCATACGCTTCTAAAATTTGTGCAGGTAAAATTAAAGATCCTTCTGGTGTAAAAAGAAAAGACTTTAAAGGTCGTAAACCAGCTATGGGTGGCGGAAGCATGAATACAAGAATTGGACTTAAACATGGAAGTTATGAACAAGTTCCACCAAGCAAAGGATTTAGTAAATATGTTACCAAACAAGAACAGAAAAAAATTGATGCAGCAAATAAAGAAGCTAATGAAAAATCAAAAAAGCCGACAACTAAAGAGCGTATGGCTGGGCAGGCTAGAAGAAAAGCAATAAAACAATCACCAATAATACTTTTGGACACATCACAGTCAGAAATAAATAAACTTTTTAATAAAGGTGGCAGAGTAAGTCGTAGAGGCGGCGGTCTTATGGAAGCTACAGCTAGATTACAAAGACAAGGTTTAAAAGGTGGCGGAATCTGTAAAAAAGGAATGAACAGAAAAGCTATCGGAAAAAATTCATAATGTCATGGCTAAGAATGGTCTCGATAAATGGTTTGCTCAAAAATGGGTAGACATAGGAAGTAAAAAGAAAGATGGTTCTTTCTCAAAGTGCGGAAGATCAAAACAAAAGAAAGACGCAAAACGTAAATATCCAAAATGTGTGCCACTTGCAAAAGCAAGAAGTATGACTGAAGGTCAAAGACGTTCAGCTGTAAAAAGAAAAAGAGCTGTTGCACAAGGTGTTGGTGGTAAACCAACAAATGTTAAAACATTTGCAAAAAGACAAAAAGCAAACATGGGTGGACCAATAGGTGCTGTTAACATGACAAGAATGAAATTTTTATAATGAGAAAAAGAGATAGACAACCACCAAAAACTAAAAAGTATTTCAGATCTACAAAGTCTGGAGCAGGGATGACAAAAGCTGGGGTCGCCCGATATAGAAGAGAAAATCCTGGCTCTAAACTAAAAACAGCGGTCACTGGCAAAGTCAAACCAGGATCAAAAGCTGCGAAAAGACGTAAGTCCTTCTGCGCAAGAAGCGCCGGCCAAATGAAAAAGTTTCCAAAGGCTGCAGCAAATCCTAATTCAAGACTAAGACAGG
>VTLG01010790.1_pt1 | contig 11358 bp, 6 predicted proteins | sample 4694571 | NCBI WGS metagenome assembly VTLG01 (sample SAMN12604809, study PRJNA352737) | marine metagenome | biome: ENVO:00000447; feature: ENVO:00000209|ENVO:00000569|ENVO:01000036; material: ENVO:00002151; isolation source: viral sequences binned using virsorter ... | reverse complement strand
CAGCTGGGCTTGCTGGTATGTTGCCTGATGTAAAGACAACATTACCACCACCTGTTGTTGTGTAGCTAGTTATATTATAGTGAGAGCCTGATGTTTTTATAACACCATCTACATCAACTTTAATATCTTCTACTTTATAAGAAGGGAAAGAAAACGATTTAGTTGCGTTTCCATCCCCAGTGTAATCTACGAATGTTGTTGCCATTATTTAGGTATGTTGAGGATGTTTTGTGTTGCAAGTTGTTTTTGTAATCTTCCCTGCTTTTTAAGTTGCTGTTCTCTAATCAAAGCTATTACATCACTTTGGTCTTTAATAGATGCCCATGCTAACTTACGTGCTTTAGTAAATATTCTATCTATTTCTTTATTATGCCAGTAATCTTTTGCATCAAAATCCGCACGTCTACCAGATTTAATATCTAAATACATCTGGTTCATAGAAGCTATAGCCTTTGGATTTTTTGCTAACTTATCTAGCATACGTTCTAAATTTTGTATACCAATAGCTTGTTGAAATCTAGATCTGATTTCTGGACTATCAGTTAAGTTTGTACTGTCAGGTGCATAATATGTAGACATACGTAAATCGTAACCACTGTCAAATAAAAAATTACGACCAACACTTTGATCTAAATTAAGACTGATGGGGCTAACTGCATTATAAGCTCGAGTTAAGAAATCCCAATCTTTTAATGGTTTACCGTTTAGCATATCATACTTAATAGGTAACGCATCTGCAAACGGATTAATACCAGTTAATGCCTCAGATACTAAGTTACGGTTACGTATAGACTGTTTAATACCTGAGTTAATCTCACGCATATAAGGTGTAAATAATTTACCTAAGTCATTACGTAAACCAGCTAGAGGTACTGTGTTGTTTATTAAACTACCAGTAATACGTCCAATCTGTCCACGTCTACCACCAAATAAATCTACAAACGACTGTATACCAGCTAAGTAAGATTTACTTGTAACTGACTGTGCTATAACTAATGATATTTTACCAAGTTCATTTTCTGTCCACTCTTCACCCATAAGTTCGCTTGCGTCACCTACGTCAGCTATAGTAGACATAATAAGGTTAAACGGTTCAAAGTTATCATAACCTACACGTACATCACCTAGTTTTATTGTTCTTGGTTCCCATTTACCATCTATCCACATCTGTCTTTTCTGTCTGTCAACTGGTCCGTTGCCGTTTAGATCACCACGCATCCAAGCGTTTACAGCCATAAAAGTTACAGCTGACCCAATAGATAATCTACCAAGTTGTAATGCTCTTGCGTTTGCTAATTCTTCTGCTGTAAATATACCATACTTACTAACACTACCTAAGTCGTTAGGGTTAGCAAATGCTATATCGTTAAACTCTTTTACAAGAAAGTTGAAACCCGGTGTATACTTCCCCGTTAAAGCAAGTCCGTTTACACCAGTTCTAGCAAACAGAAAGAATGGTTTAGCTAATGGTGTTGCAGTAAATACATCGTTAAGTCCTTTTGCAAAACCTGTGAGTTCCTGTGTAAGTGTTACTTCTTTACGTGCAAACTGTGTAGCTTCATCTGTAATATTACCAGCAGAGTCAAATACTTGTGCATAAAAATCATCTTCATATGCTTTCATTAAATCACCAGTAATCTTAGGAGTTTGTATGCCGTTACTTTGTAACTCTAGTACTCTACGCATAGCTTTTTCACGCATTTTAGCACGACCTAATATGTACGCAAATGCGTCATCAGTCGCAGCCATTATTTTTGTAGAGTAGGTTAGCATATTACTATTGTTCATATTACGTGCCATGTTAGCTACACGAAAAGCTGCCTGCTCTCCGGGTGTAGCTCTGCCACTATCTTCTGCCCAACGACGTAATATTTCCCAGTTGTCATCACCTTGAGTAAATTCTGCAAAACGTGTCTTAATAGTTCTTATGTCACCTTTCCAGTAAGAATTTAATTTAGTTCTAAACAAATCAAATGATTCTGGTACAGCTTCTACCATAGCATTAACAGCAGATAAACTAGCTCTAAGGGACGCTGTGTCTCCAGTGAATGGAGCTTTTATTGCATAACCTAAAGCTGTAGCTAAAGGTCTTAACATAGTTGCAGCAGATGTACCCATAATTGCTCGAACCGGAGTTTTAGGTCCAGACAAAACACTGTGAGTCATCACACCTTCTAGTTCTCTAATTAATACACCTGTACGATCTGCACTATTAGGATCTAACTTACCACCTTTTAATACTGTTCTAGCCCATCTATCAAAGTCATCTAATGTATTAAGATCCTTCATCATAGAAAAAGCTTCAAACAAAGCATTTAGTAAATTATCATTTTTATCATCTTTTGCTATGTTAAGTATTGACATAATAGAATCTTTTGTATCTTCTATGTCTTTTTTTACAGTATCTTCTAATGCTTGTTTTCTAGCTTTACCGGCACCTAATGCTCTAAATGAATCAGACTTAACAAATCTTGCTTTTTTTGTTTGATACAATGCAGTTAACATAGTATCTACAATTTGTTTAGCTGGACCATCTATATCATCAAGACTTACTAAATCAGCTATCTCTCTACCAGCAATACCTGTATCTCTAAGTTGACGTAAAAGTGTACCTGATACTAAATCAGCAATAACTACATTTTTAGATGTCCATACATCAACACCATCTATGACATCATTTGTTTCAAATAACTCTTTTAGGTATTCATCAGCAGATAATTCAGCAGGGTTTCTACCTTCTGTAATTCTTTGATGTGCTTCTACAGCTTCTCTATATGTAGCTGCTAAAGCTCGTCTATCACCTTTTGCAGCTTTTAATTCTTTAGCAAACTTCTCGCTACTTACAAGACCTTTGTATATACGTTCGACAGTTTCATCATCTGTAGCACCTTGTAAGGCTATACGCTCACGTTCTACAGGTGTTGTTACACTACCAGTAGAACCTTCTTCAGATCCCCATTCTTTACGAGTTCGTGATAATTGGTCACGAGCTGTTTGTGGATCTACTTCTGATATATGTGCAGCTTGATGTGGTTGTGCTACACCTATATTTTTATCAGCTCTAAACTGTGCTTCGCCTTCTCGTAACTGTGCTACGCCAGCTTCTACAGTCTGATCTTTTAAACTTTTATTTCTTTTTGTTATCTGTGTTATAGCTTCATCACCACCTTTTTTAAGTGCGTAAGCTAGTCCATCAAATACTATACCTATACCCATGCCTTCTACGATGTTTTTTATTTTCATCATAACAGGATGGTCTGTATCCTTTGTAGATATTGGGGTATCAGCCCAACCATATCTATCACGTAACGCACCTAATGCGTTTTGTTCATCTGATTCTTTAGATATAAGGTCAGATGCAGCTCCAACAGCAGCACCTCTAACAACACTACTAGCAGCAAACGCTGTTAATCCAGCTGGTATTGTTATAAGACCTCCCGCTACAGCTCCTTTAGCTGCTAATACTGTACCAGCTGCAAGAGAACCAAAATGTATTAGTCCTCTTAACTGTTTACCCCACCATGTTTTAGTTTCGATAGGGTTATCGTATGCACCAAATGGTGTCCAGTCTGGTTTATATTGTCCAAGTTCTTTTCTCTGTCTTTGCATTTCGCCAGACAAAGCATCTACTGTACGTTCTGGAAATGTAGCTATAGATGAAGCGGTATCTTGTAAACCACCAGATAAAATTGATTGACCTTCTTTTATGAGAGCCTTAGCTCCCCATGTTTCAGCATCACGAGGATCGAATTGTTCTTTTAAAGCTTGCTGCTCAACATTTTGTTCAGCTTCTGCTGTCGCTCGTTCTGCGTCTCGTTGTTTGTTGTAGTCATCGGTAAGGTTTTGAGCTTGCTCTGCTAGATAATCTAGCCCCTGTTCGTCGATGTCTACATTGTATTGTTCAGCCATTAGTTTCTGTTTCTAGTTCGACCACCTGTTCGAGGTGCTTCAAATATTTGTTTATTTTTCTTAGGATCAAAAATTACTGCATTTAGATCTTTTGATAATAAACCAAAGTTACTAAATAAATCAACTTCTTTAAGTGCTGGAAAAAACTCCTTTGCAGCTTCACGTTCTGCAAGAGTTAAATCATTCATACCCCAGAATACCTCACCATCAAATGCTAGACCACGTATAGAGTTTTGCTGATTAGCTCTTTTCTCCCATAGTACAGTCAAGATTTGTGTTTGCATATTCTCGTCAAAGTTTGCACTTTTATCTATTAATCCAGTAGCAAATGCTTCTTTAATTTGTCCAGCAGATAGATTGTATCGACCAAAATTACTACCGCCTCTTTTAGCTAAAGTTTCTATTTGTAAACCTGTAAGTTTATCACCATTGTTTCTGTCAGATCTATTTAATCCACGTCTACCCATTTGAAAGTAGCCATCTTCTACATACTGTTCGTTACCTTTTTCATCTATATACTTAGAACGTGCTGCATCAAATACAACAGCAGCTTTGTTACCATTATCTCCATAAATAAAATTTAAAGATTTAGTAGCGTTAGGATTACGTAATAACTGTTCTCGTTGGAATTGATCTAACTCGTATAATCGACTTGTAAGACGTTTAGTTTTAGGATCATAACCACCTGTAGCTATAAGTCTACGTTTCATTAATCCTTCTACATCTTCTCCAAGCATATTAGCTAACATATTCCATTCATTAGGAAGTGGTATATCTCCAGCTACATACTGTCTAGCCTTAGCTAGCATAGGTTTTTCATGTAAAGATAATAATTGTTCAGCATCTAATATAGAATTATTGCTGTTAATTTTTTCAACCATATCAACAATATCAACTGATGTAGTTCTAAATTCTGGTGGTGTATCTACATAACCTCCAGCAATTAATTTATCCATTACTGGTTTTAGGTTATCAGATAGTGCTTGTTCATATGTCATGTTAACATCACCACCTACAAGAGCTTTCTGTGCTCTGTCATCTAAATCACCGAGAGCTTTATCTAATTGAAACTGATAAACTCCTAGCTTACTTTTTGTTATATTAGGATTTACATTATTTTGTAAATGTAATAGAAAATCATTTGATATTTGATTTTTATAATTAGTTAAAGCATTATTACTTTGACCTACTCGACTTGCATACGAAGAGTTGTCAAACTTAGTACCGACCTCAGCTCTAGTTAAATTACTCTGAAAGTACTGTGGAAATGGTTGGTTTTTAAGTATAGGATGTGCTCTCCATTTTTTCATTTCGTCTAACAATATACCTTCTGGTAATCCTAAAGGATACTGCTCACGTAATGGTGCTATGTTTTCTCTTTCAAACTGTGCTGTAGCTGCTGCTATATCTGCATTTGGATCTCGTTCATATGTTGTATATGCTCGACTTAACCTGTTTAACATATCAGTTGTAAAGGCTCCTCTACTTCCGATATTTAGTTGTGAAAATGCTGTGTCAGGTACAGTTGATCCTGTTGTTCTTGACTTAAATAAGAAAGCATCTGTAAAGTTTCTACCATCTGATGGTGTAAGATTCTCATTACCACTTTCTATTTCTGCTGCTATACTTTGTGTTAGATATCTATAACCTTCTTGTCTACTACTAAAGTTTTTTTGTAGCATAATTCGATCTACCAGTCCGCCTTCACCATCTATGTTAGGTGAAAAACCGGGATCAACTACTTGTCCATCTACAGTAACTGGAGGGCTATAAGACTTAATAGTATTAATAATATCTTCTCCAAGTTTTGTATCTCTTCGACTTGCATCTAGTCTGTCACGTCTTCCTTCCCATGAAGCTAAATTGTTTTCTCTTCTAGCTGCCATCATAGGGTAGAAGTTTCTACGAAAGTATCTTCTAAATGCAGGGCTAGTTGTATCTATACCAGCTTGCCTTGCTCTAACTACCAGTGATAAGACTGCTAATTCATCAGCACTATCGTGTAGACTAATAGCTTCTTGAGTAGTCTCGATGTTGTCCCAACCACTCTTAAGCATAACTTCTTTTCTAGCACCTAAAAATCCACCTTTTTCTGCTTTCTTAAAAAACTCTTTAACAGTCATATCTTGTGGATCAGCATTATTTAAAACTCTAAAAAAGTCTTTTGCTTCTACACTACCTTTTTGAGCTTCTGCACTTACTTCATTAATAAATACACTTTCATTAAATTGGTATTCATCTTCTTTTAAAAAATCAGCCTGTTTGTTTGCAGTCTGTAAACCAAGATTACCTTCTCTTATAAGTTCTCTTGTCTCTTCGTTTGCATCAAATATCTGTTTAACTTTTAAAGCTTGTTCAGAAAAGGTAGCTAAGTCTCGTAGATTGTTCAGCGGAGTCTCAGCTCTTACCTTTTCTATCTCCATCATGTCAGCAAAAAACTGCTTTGTATCAAGTATGTTTGCGTCTATTTGGGTGTTAACCGCCTCTGTAAGATCAGGTGCGGTTCTGTCATAATTAGTGTCACTAATATCAGGTAATTTATCACGGGCTGTACCGATTACCTGTCCAAATGATGATGTCATGCTACCTCCATCTTAACATCTATTTTACTGTAATCAACAGTTAGGTAGTTTTGATCTATTCCTACAGCCATAGGATTCTTTTGAACAACGTCTTGAGCCATAGCTCCACGGAATCTTACGTCACCACCTTTGTAGTTAAACTCATATATTTTATAACCTTGAGGTGATATACCTACTTCTTCAATGTTTTCTTTTAGTTTTATGTCTGAAGCTATCATGCCACCACCTAACGGATTACTTGCAATTCCTGTTAGTCTTGTAGCGTTAGCTCCTAGTCTAGCAGAACTGAGTGGATTAAACAAGTTTCCTAGCCCTGATTTTATACCAGCACCAAGCCCCGGAAATCCTGTCATAACAGTTCCAGCTATACTTGCTACCTGTGAAGCTATTTGTAAAGCACCACCTAATCTATTAGTTGGAGATAACATTACAGGTGCACCATACGCTGCTGGTATACCTAATGCTTCTCTTGCCTGAGCGTTAGCTGATAAATACTTACGTCTTGCACCTTCTTGTGCATAAGCTGTGTTTCTACGGAAGATATTATCAACAACACTATCAACTTCAGCTCGTTTAGCTAGTAGTTGTTGGTATCTTGCTCTTCCAAAAGTACGAGATCTACCACCTTCATCTACTTGCATCTTCGCAAAATATGCTGTAGCTACTTGTTGTACAGCTAATCTGCCTTTACCTTGTCCGATTATGGCTTGAACGTACGCATCACTTAGATCACGTCCATAACCCATCACGTTTCGATTTAGAGATCGCTCTAGCGATACTTCTTTGTTAAAAAACTTGAGACCTTCTTGTGCGAATATCGCATCTTTTTCTCTAGCTCTTTGTTTTTGCTGGGCTCGTATTCCAGCGTTAGCATCCATGCACACGGCAAAATTCTATAAATGTTATATTGTTCGGTCCATGTTTTAACTTACGTAAAAACTTGAAACCAAGAAACTTAAGCAATCTAAGATGTGCTGTGTTTCTACTGTCAACTATATTCCAAAGTAGAGGTTCTGTACGGCTATCGACATACCGTTTTGCCTCTCTTGCAAATGTAATTGGGTATCGGTGTATATCAGGAGTGCAAAGCATCCATATATCACCTTCTTTTCCTACTCCGGCCATGCCAGCAGTCTTGCCGTCAGGCACTGTGAAATACACGTAGGATGGGTTTTGAGACATCGTAGGTAGATACTCTATAGGATCTATCCCGTGACCTTCTTCAACCTCTCTACGGTCTTCTGGGCGTAAATTAGAGGCCACCTCTAGGGCAGCCTCAAAAGTTATAGGGTGAATGTAATTAGACACGTCTGTAATATCTGGGTGAATAGTCTCCTTCCCACGACATAGCTCTCAATGTAGCTGGTGATGGGTGACTTGATTTTAATGTTATATCTACGTTCATATTTCTTTCATATACTGGTACAGTTTTAATGTACTCTTCTAGATATGGTCCTCTTGATGCAAGATAAGCGTCTGGAATTGTTGACTCATATACTTCAGTATAGTCTGATTTACCTACACGTTCTAACGTAGTTTCGTATAGACCTACTTTACCAAAGTGAAACTTAACTCTGTGTATAACAAGAGATGAGTTTACATCAGCTCTAATACCTTCTCCTTGTTGTGCTGTAGGATATATTCGTGGTATCTTAACGCTATATTCATATAAGTAACCTATTGTAACTGTGATTCCTTGCCAATTTCCGGGTACAGTAAAACTTGTACCTGATACTGTACATTCAGCATATCTTCCTTGTCCATTAGTAGGAGCTGGTGTACCACCTTCATCAATAATTACTAAGTTAGAAGTACCTCCTGTAACGCTGGACAGCCAACTAACATTACTGAATGTAGTTAGATTAGTTGCAGCATCATAACCACCACCACTGACTGTAGTATGGTTATCTAAATGAAGTTGAAAATTTGTACCATCTGCTGTAGTAAGACTAGGGTCATCATCAGATTGTACTAACTTAACACTTTGTAAGTAATAGTCAGCATCTAAAAAGAAATACTCGTCATCTATAACAAAATGATAGATTAGATTATTCTTAAATGTCCACTTAAACCATGCAGCTTGTGTACGTTTTTCTGTAACTTGAAAGTATCTATAACCGAAAACAACATTAGATCCAGTTTTACCATATAACACCATAGAGTTTTCTCTTGAGTTAGTCAAAAGATCAATGTCTTTAGGTAATAATGTAGGTACAACTTTACTTACTTCTACTACATTCGGTTCTCCTTCTCTAGCTATGTTAGCCATTTCATTGAAGCGACTGAATTTGTTAGAGTTATCTACGTAACCTAATGTAGTACCAAGTGATATAGGTGCTATATCCTTGTTATAATTAAATGTAGATATGCTTCTTAGTTTAGCTGTATCAGGGTTTAGTACTGTATCATCAGATGATAACAAAAACTGTTGGTTTGTACTAAATACTACAAGACCAGTGTTAAGTTCTAGTCCATCAAATAGTTCAGATGGAAATGTAGACGAAGCTGATATATCTATAGGGTCAGCAGCTGATACTGTCAGAGCTGTTTCTATAAAAAAGTCTGGTAATCCTACTGTGCCGGGTCGACATAGTACAACATTTTCACCTGACAGAAATGCTAATCTATTACGAAAGAATAGTACCTTATTTATACGTGCACCATTGAAACTAGGTAATGGATTAGTTGTATCGTCTCCTACAGTTCTATCTTGATAGGTAAACTGTTTAACAGTAAAGGTCGTTGTAGCTGTACGTTGTATAATTATAGGCATAGTAGCAGGGTCGAACCCTAATACTATTCCCGGTTTTGCACACTCTGACCATGAACCACTACCATCTCTATCATTTTCTCCTTCAAAACGTACGTAGTAGTCATCTTCATCTGACATACGAGAGTTAGATATTTTTACTATATATCCATGCCTGCACTGATTCGGAAGTTTAGTAACATCATTAACAGAACTTTGCATGACTCGCATCAGATCTTCTTCTACTACCTCTACGTTAAACTCATTAGCACTAGATAAGTATATACCTGTACCAATAGTACGTGCAGTAATGCCAGTTGGTAATTCATCTATAATACCACCTATTATGGTGTCACCAGTAACAGCTGTATCAGCGTCGAATGGTGTAGGTTCTGGTCTAACTAGACCTAGGTTAGCTTTAACTGTAGTAGATTCATGATCTTCTACAACTATAGTATACGTAGCATTACCTCCACCAGAAGCTCCGCCACCAGCTGTATCTAATGTAACTGTAGCAGTGTCTCCTGTAACCCATCCTTCACCACCATGTAGTAAAACTGCGTCACGTTGGTAGCTACATCTGTAGTTACTACCACCAGCACCGTTAGCAGATGCACTGTAGTTAGGGCTAACGCCTTGCTGTCCTAGAATATTTAGTCTAAATACTAAGTTTTTTTTAGATCCTGAGTCTACACTAAATACCTGTGTACCAATACCGGGACATGTACCTGTGCCGTCTGATTCATCAAGTGTATCTGACTGAATCTTAATACGTGTAGCTCGTGTTAATGTAGTTAAACTACCTTCTGTGTTATATAAATTAAGACCATATTGTCTACCATTCTCTGTTCTAAGTAATTCAACAAACGCAAAGTGTGTGTCAGGTCTAGCTGTGGTTGTTCCTGTAGTACCTACAAGTGTATTAGAGTTTGATGTGTCTCTATTACTTACAATAGTAGTGTCATTGATAGTTAGAAACTGTAAATTTTCGGGTGTGTTAGTAGCTAGATAGTTTGTTAAAGCTGTCTGCCCACCTGTGCCGTAAGCTGTGGTCATCAGTGTACCGTCACTACAACGCCATACTCTGACTTGACCATCAGCTGCTATTTGTCCTATATAAGATCCTTCTGTTTCATCACGGTAATAGTGAAACCACGAACCGCCACTTTGTACTGAGGATAGAGGACTTGTGCCTATACGTTTACTGCCCGGTCTTTTAAATAATCCCTTTGTTACATCAGGTATAGCGTTGTTTATGTCTTTTACCTGTCCGGGAAATTTTAACTGATCTGGCTGTTCTGATATGCCAAGTGAAAAGTTAGGGACGGTTTGTGTTATGCCTGCCATTATCGTCTAAGGTTTCTCCAAGGTTGATAAGTTTGATATACAGTATTTTCTGGGAATCCAAACATGCTGTGATTACCCTGATTACACTCGTACTCCATGAGAGCTGCTCTAGATAAAGCTTCTTGTTGTGCTATTAATTCAACAAGTTTAGGATTAGCAACAAGCTGTGTAGCTGCCATTCTAGATGCTCTATATGTAATGTAACGTCTAAATATAACTGGTAAGTCTTCGTAACTTTGTAGCTTAACAACGTCGAGATCAAGACTTTCTATAGCAGAAAAGTCATCTGTGTGATCTATCTTATCATATAAGTATCCATTACGACGTACGACATCATAGGTTCTAGTGGACCAGCCTTCAGATACATCCATCTGTAGTACGTCATTAGCTATAGCTATCTTACCTGTGACTGAATCAGGAGTATATTTTACGTGTCGTTCTGTGTTAAAATGCCACCCCTCTGCTTGCGTGTCTACGTTAGCATCACGGAGTAGGTTATAAATAAATGAAATCTCTGGGTTATCATAAACCAAAGATGTTACTGGTGCTTGACCTATAGCTCCCAGTATAGAGTTAACTGCGGATAGTTCTGTATCGAGGTCAATAGTTGTGGAAGCCATAATAAAAAAGGGAGCCGAAGCCCCCGTATAAAAAATAAAATTAAGAGAAAGCTGAAGGCTTAGTTGCTGTTCCAGCGAATAATTCAACTGATGCAGCAGGGTTAAGTGCGTCTGCTCCCATTGCTAGGCGACCTAAAATTACGTCACCTTG
>VTLG01010215.1_pt1 | contig 11359 bp, 16 predicted proteins | sample 4694571 | NCBI WGS metagenome assembly VTLG01 (sample SAMN12604809, study PRJNA352737) | marine metagenome | biome: ENVO:00000447; feature: ENVO:00000209|ENVO:00000569|ENVO:01000036; material: ENVO:00002151; isolation source: viral sequences binned using virsorter ... | reverse complement strand
CTCCTAAACCGTATTTATGATTTAGAATAGATTGTAACTGATCTCTAATAAACTTACAGACTTCTTTGTCCATATCATTGTAACCATACCAGCCACTACGTTCGCGTACTACACGCCAATTACTCATCGGTTCTTTACCTTTTCTATTACACAAGGATTGTTGTTAAAGTCATAACAATTTAAACAATCTTTACACTTCTGACCTGTGCATGGCTGATGGTATTTATAATAGCTATCAAAATTATTTACATAATGATCGTTAGTTACATTATTAAACACATAATCAAAACCTTCTGGCGTCTGGAAGTGTACAGAATCAACAATAGGATTAGACCATACTAGAATAAGATTATTCGGAAACTCGTCAGAGTTTTGTTTCATATCACGCTTAACTAAGTTCACAATATCTTTGCGCTTTGTCCATAATGCAAACTTGCAGTGTGAATTATTCCTTACAATCAATATAAGGTTCTCAAAGTGTACACGATTGATAAGCTCACCATGAGCATTGAAGCGAAAGTAAGCTGCATTTATAAAAGGTACACAATTTTCATCTAAAGGCTTAGATAATAGATCGCTATTGCGCTGCAATGCTTTCTCTAGATTACTTCCAAAACGTTTGCTTTCAAGCGTAGCGAAGCTGTAACACTTTCTACAAATAACGTCGTCACGCTTTATATTGTGCATAGCTTGGCAAAAATCATTAGACAAAGTGTTTACACTAATTGCTTGGAAATCTTGAAGCTTACCATTAAGCTTGCTTATGTGTATTGTTTGCATATCTTGCACTCCTGTTGATGTGGTCATTCTTTATAAATTAGTCGTCAGGGGCTGTCAAGTCTTTTCTTTGTATGGAATCAATAAAATATTGTGAGTACATTATAGATTGTGATCGATAGTTACATTTGTTACACGTAAACTTTACAACTTTATCTCTCATAAAAGTAAAGTCCCTTGCCTTTGATGTTGGAATATACGATTGACAAAATTTACAATTGACAAAAAACATATATTCTGGACTGGTCATCGTTGACAAAAATCCTTTTCTAGTTGACAAATTCTGTTTTCAATCACTGATATGTCGTGTAGTTGTTTTACTTCTAACATAACAGATGGTACAATAAAATGTATACATCCTGACAAAAGTACAACGATTGACAAAATAATTAATATTGTGCACTGACGTTTAGTCATTCTGTTCACTTTCCATTCCCCACTCTACATAAGTTCTGATTACTTCAGACACACTGACACCAGCAGTCTCTGCTACTCTTACCATATGGTCAAACGTATCTTGTTCAAAACCACAGATTATTCTACGTAGCCTACGTTTACCTTCTGTATGTCCTTTTACCATATCAGTTCTCCATGGTAAATACAAATTCTACCGCTGGACCTTGTTGTACAAAGTCCACAAGTTCTTTCTGTTCTTTTGTAAGAACATCAGTAACGACCCACATTTCTGGATCATGCCCATTGTCACTCTCTCGCAACCACTCTTCAAAGTCAGCATCATACCAAGACAACGCATGTTTTTGCCATACATTAAACATACCATCTGCACGTTCTTTTATTTCTGTTGTAATACCATTGACAATCATTTGTGTTTCCTTTCTCTGTATAGATCGAGATAAAGTTTTTGCTTACGATATAGGTAGCTATCTAGTCTTGCCATCTGCCTGCCCACAAACAAATAGAAGCGGAATAGGAAATAATAATAGTTAATTAACACAATCAACTCCTGTTGACAAATCGATCCCATAGGGTATACTATCCTACTAGTCCTTGTCAACCAAAAAAAGTAATTGGAAAAACAATGGGTTACAGAAGAATACAAAAGGACTTGCAGCGCCAAAAGAAAAGACGTAGCCTTGCGGCGGCAAGCCTATCTGATCCTATGTTTCGTAAGCGTGTTGTAGAATCTAAAAAGATTAAACATAAACGTAGACGATTGACAAAAGATCAGATTGACAAAATCTACAACGACACTGAACAGGAAACTTGATATGAACATATTCTATCTAGACAAGAACCCTGTCTACGCTGCTGAATATCATTGTGATAAACATGTAGTAAAAATGATATTAGAATCGGCACAAATGTTATGTACAGCACACAGACTTATCAGTGGTGAAGATTACTGCAATGATAGAGGTTTGTATAAACTTGCATACAAAAATCATCCTAGCACAAAATGGGCTAGAGAGTCTTATGTACAATATAGATGGTTGTATAATCTATATGAAAAGCTACTGACAGAATACACGAAAAGATATGGTAAGATACATGCATGTGAAAGATTACGTGCAGAGTTAGAATTGTGTCCACCTGATATAGATATGAAACCGTTTACAGAACCACCACAATGTATGCCTGATATATACAAAGTAAAAGGTAACTCCGTAGTTGCATATCGTCACTATTACAAAGGAGAAAAAGCTGCATTTGCAAGATGGCAGTATTCTGACATTCCGTGGTGGTGGGAAAACCCTAATGAGGTTATGCTATAATGAAAGTATACACAAGCGACACAGACTTTGATTCCTTACATCAGGCTGTAGATAAGGCACGTAAAAACGCAAAAGAAGTAAAGGTAACTAGACAGGCTCTTATGAATATGTTAATGGACCATGCAAACTTTATAGGTAAAATGAAAACATTTAATGAAACTGTGGAGTATCCTCAAAATGAGTGAAGATTTTGTTACCATGAATATTACCTCTAAAATGAGAGATGGTGCGTCTAGTAAATCAAAAGAGTTAGGCGTACTGAAACACTCGATAGCAAAAGGTAAAGGTAATATGTATGGCTATTTAGGCGAAGCTATGTTTAAAAAGTATGCTTCTCCTTTTTATAAAGTAGACACACACGACACATACGATTACGATTTTATGATTGACAAAAATGTACGTATTGACGTTAAAACAAAGTCTACAAGTGTTACACCAAAAGGTGAATACGATTGCACCATTGCTGCATATAATACAAAACAAAAGTGTGATGCTTATGTATTTTGTAGAGTCTTACATAGTTTTGATAAAGGTTTTATACTTGGCGGTGTGGGTAAAGAACAATTCTTTGACACTGCTAAGTTTTGGAAGAAGGGAACCATAGACCCCACAAACGGATATCAGGTAAAAGCAGATTGTTATAATATAAAAATAAATGAATTACAAACGATAAAGGAGTTAATAGAAGAATGTATGAAAAACAAATAGAATTTCCCTTTATGAAAAAAAATAAAGATTATGAGGTGATGATAGATTATAGAGGTTTCTCTTATCGCGGTTATAAAAGGTTACAGTTTAATGAGGAAACGGGTTTGTACAGGTTTGTATATGTACATACTTTAATAGGCCCAAACAAGGAAGAGGTCTCTTATATTAAAAAGGGTAGACAGGACCAATATGAAAGTGCTATAGATTTCCAAGAGTACATAGATGATCTAATAGAGGTAGCTCCTCCCCTTTAATACCCTCTCCCTCGTCATTACTAGTACGTTTTTTAACAGGAATAAACGATGACACGCTATGTTATTGATATTGAAGCAGATAGTTTAGACGCCACCCACATCTGGGTTGCTTGTATTTGTAATGTTGACAACGACCAAGACATACACTCGTTTCGGGATGCAGCGTCTTTTGTGGACGCTGTTGATTTACAAAAGGATACGTTCATTGCTCACAATGGTATTGACTTTGATTTCCCAGTTTTGGAAAAGCTTTGGAATATTGAGATTAAGAATAAAGTTGACACTCTTGTCTTATCCAGACTTTTTAATCCTGACCGTTCTGGTGGGCATAGTCTTGGCGCATGGGGGAACCGTCTTGGTTTTAGAAAGATAGATTTTAATAAGTTTGATGAATACTCTGAAGAGATGCGTGAGTACTGTGAACAAGATGTATATATTACAGTACAATTGTATAAACATCTTCTACAAGAGAGTATAGATTTCTCACAACAAAGTATAGAGTTAGAACATGATATCGCTGACATTATATCCCGTCAATCAAGGTACGGGTTTTACTTGGATCAAAAGAAAGCTGTGGACCTGCTTGTTGAAACTCAGTCTAAAGCGGACACGATTAAATCAAATATCAAAAAATACTTTGCACCAAAAGTAAAAGTCATACGCGATGACCTGCCAAAGTATACAAAGAATGGTGACATTTCTAAAGTAGGACTACGGCAGTTTCAATATAAAGATATAGCTGGACCCTTTTGGTCCATAGAGTTTGAAGAGTTTAATCCTGCGTCACACAAACAAGTGGTAGAGCGCATGGAAGAGGCTGGTTGGAAACCTACAGAGTTTACACCAAAAGGTTCACCAAAAGTATCTGAAGCAAATCTAGCGACACTGCCTGACACTGCGCCAGAACCTGCAAAGAAGTTGTCAGAATGGAAGATGTTAGAGACACGTTGGAAAACTGTGGAGTCGTGGCTAAATGCGCTGGGTAATGATGGCCGTGTACATGGCAAGGTATTCAGTCTAGGCGCAGTCACAGGTCGCATGACACATGCTGACCCTAACATGGCTAACATTGTCGCTGTGTACAAACCATATGGTCAACAAAGTAGAGAATGTTGGACCGTGCCAAACAATGATTATCGCATCTGCGGTATGGACGCTCAAGGTTTAGAACTTCGTATGCTTGCTCATTACATGAAAGATGACGCATATGCTGAAGAGGTTGTTAATGGTGATCCTCATACTGTAACTATGCAAGCTTTGGACATAGATGACAGAGCGTTAGCAAAGACGTTTATCTATGCATTTTTGTATGGTGCCAGCCCTTCAAAGCTAGGCTCTATACTTAATCTTAGTCAGTCACAAGGCGGTGTGATACGCCAACGTTTTCTTAACAACATGCCTAGTCTACAGAATTTGTTAGCGCGTGTAGAGCAAGTCGCAGATCGTGGATACATTCGCGGTATCGACGGGCGTAGATTGTATGTGCGAAGCTCTCACGCAGCTTTAAACACACTGTTACAAGGTGGTGGTGCTATACTTTGTAAACAGTGGTCTATCTGTATGGACAGAGCGATAGAAAAAGAACGCTTACGTGCTAAATTAGTAAACACTATTCACGATGAGCTACAGTTTGAAGTTCATCGGCAAGATGCGGATCGAGTAGCAGAACTAGCACAGTCCTCTATTCGTGAAGCAGGGCATCTGTTAAAGTTACGTGTTCAAATGGATGCTGAAGCAAAGATCGGATTTTCTTGGGCCGACACACATTAGGTGTTGACACAAGATATCAGATCATCTAAAACGACCACATTCACTCTTACAAGAAAGAAAGGAATATCCATGATTGTATATGGCACAGCTTTTTACCCCAATTTGTTTCAACCAAACCAAATGTCCAACAAGTTTGAAATGAATATTGGACAGTTGGACAAGGGCGCTATCCGTGATTTGACCGGAGTTGGTCTTGAAGTTAAGACAGGTGAAGGCAAAAAAGAAGATCACGGTGATTTTATTACCGCCAAGTCAGGACGACCTATTCGTGTCGTAGACGCTGCTGGTAATCCGTGGGATGAAACTCGCGCTATCGGTAACGGAAGTAAAGTCAAAGCTTCTATTAATCCTTATAATTGGAACTATAGGGGTAAGACAGGTATCGGTGCTGGACTTAATCAAGTTATGGTCTTGGAATGGGTTCAGTATGAAGGTAACGATGAGCTTGAGCCAGAGCCAGATTATATTAAAGGTGGTGGCGACGAGTTAGACTAGAAATAGTCTATCGGGTGCAGAGTAACCGTCTCTGCGGTATCTAGTGTGAGGAGCGGGTGCTAGATACATTTTAAACAAAGGATTATTTATGTCATATGAAAAATCAATATACACACTGCTGTCAGATGTTCGTAATGTAATTACTGATGGTAAAGACAAAGTTGATCCTGTAAATTTACAGAAGTTTGTCGATACTTTAAAAGAAGAAGCACTACGTTTTCTTGACCCTGAAGAGCGTACACGTTCATCAAAGTTACGTATGTCTAACATAGGCAGAGAGGATCGTAAGCTCTGGTATGAGATGCATTCTGATCCTGTAAAACATCCACCAGAGTTACTTTTAAAATTCTTTTATGGTAATATTGTAGAAGCTTTGCTTTTGTTTCTTGTCGCAGAGTCTGGACATACTGTCGAAGACGAACAGAAAGAAGTTAAGCTACAGGGCATAAAGGGACATATTGATGCTAAAATTGATGGATGTATCATTGATGTTAAATCTGCATCAAACAAAGGATTTAAAAAGTTTAAACAAGGCACACTGTTTGAAGAAGATGCTTTTGGTTATCTTGGGCAGATATCAGGATATATGGAAGCAGAAGACTGTGATGAGGGTGGCTTTCTAGCATATGATAAAAGCACTGGAGAGATCGCTTTGTTGATGGTAGATGAGCTTACAAAGATCGATGCATCGGCTCGTATCGATCATCTCAAGAAGGTTATCGACCTAGACGATGCGCCTGATAAATGCTACGATCCTGTGCCCATGGGAACTAGTGGTAATTATATTATTGATTTTCCCTGTCGATATTGTGATTTTAAAACTAGATGCTGGCAGGATGCAAACGGTGGTAAAGGATTGCGTAAATTTAAGTATGCTAACGGTATTAAATACTTTACTAAAGTTGTAGTAGAGCCGAAAGTAGAGGAGTTATTTTAAAGGTGACAGCTAATGCAAAATATGTCAAGACACACCAGCCCTGCCCCGACTGTGGTTCTAGCGATGCCCTTTCTGTTTATGTGGATGGGGGTACTCATTGCTTCTCTTGTAATACTACTCATAAAGGAGAAAACGTCGTGCCGTTTGACAACAACACTGAACTATCTCAAGGATACTCAGACGCGATAAATGACAGAAATATACGAAAAGATGTGTGTTTTCGATACGGTGTTACACTAAACAACAAGGGCGAACATATTTACCCTTACTACAATAAAAGCAATTCACATGTTGCAAATAAAATAAGAACAAATAATAAACAATTTTTTACGGAGGGCAGCATTGCAGACTGTGGCCTTTTTGGTCAGCAGATATTTGGCAATGGTGGTAAATACATAACGTTAGTTGAAGGCGAGATAGACGCTATGTCTGTCTACCAAATGTTTGATAGTCAGTGGCCTGTTGTATCGATAAGGTCAGGCGCACAATCTGTAGAGAAAGACATTAACGAGAACTATGACTTTCTAAATCAGTTCGATAACATTCGCATTTGTTTTGATAACGATGAGGTAGGCCAAGCAGCAGCTAGAAAAGCAGCGGAGCTACTGGCACCAAAAGCCTCTGTCGTAAACATGCGATACAAAGACCCTAATGAATACCTTGATAAGAGTGCCGTAGCACAGTTTAAACAGGATTGGTGGAACGCTACTACACACACTCCAGAAGGTATTGTGTCAGGCACAGACTTATGGGATGAACTTAATAAGGGTCCAGAGAAGTCTATCGCAACGTATCCTTATGCTGGACTTAACAAGTATACATACGGTATGCGTCCCGGTGAGCTTATAACTGTCTGCGCTGGCACAGGCATAGGTAAGAGTGGTTTTCTACGTGAGCTTGTGTATCATGTGTTTTCATCTACAGAAGAGAATATAGGCTTGATGTTTCTTGAAGAGTCCGTAAAGACTACGGCAAAGGCTCTGATGGGTATACATGGCAGCAAGCCTTATCACTTACCAGACACAGAGTACACACAAGAAGAGTATCGTCAGGCTTTTGATGATACTGTAGGTAGTGGCCGCATCTTTTTCTTTGACCATTTTGGTAGTAACTCCATACAAAATATCATTGGACGTATGCGCTACATGGCAAAGGTTCTAAAGTGTAAGTACATTGTACTAGATCATATCAGCATTCTTGTTAGCTCACAGGAACACGGCTTTGATGAAAGACGCACAATTGATGAGTGTATGACTAAACTTCGTACGCTGGTGCAGGAGTTGGGTATCTGCATGATTATAGCCACACACTTACGCAGAGTGTCAGATGGATCGCATGAGGAGGGCAAGGAGCTATCTCTTAACCATCTGCGTGGTTCTCATAGTATTGGTCAATTGAGTGATCTTGTGCTAGGCTTAGAACGTAATGGGCAAGCTGACTGTCCCGTAGAGCGTAACACTACAAAGGTGCGTGTCATTAAAAACCGTTTTAGTGGCATGACAGGACTGTGTAGTACGCTGTTCTTTGATAGCGATACTAACCGTCTGCGTGAGGTCATGTCACACAACAATGAGCTAGTTTAATGCCATTGTTAATGCAACAGATATTATCTACACAAGACGTAGACATTAACAAAGGTGTACATTATGTCTATCTAGATAATGATAAAAGACAACCAGTAAGTCAGGGCGCAGTCTTTCTGTCTCGACACAAAAGAGGTATAGGACTGCGTGTCAAAAAGGCTCCCGGCGATGAGCGGGGAGCCTACTGGACAGATGATGAGTTTGATGTCAACAGAATAAAAGTAAAAGAAGATATAGGTTCTGTAGAAAACCTCTTGCGTGAGAATAAAATAGTTGTTATAGTGAAGTCAGATTTAGATGAATGCAGAGAAGATAAGTTATTAGAGTTCTGTCCACGATCTTATAAATACTTTAGAAAAAGCCTTGCAGCTTGTTTAAGGATATATGGAACATGAGTGATATACCAGAGTACAAATATAAATCACGGTTTGAGAAACGTTTTGCCTCTGATTTAAAACAACGTAGAATAGTTTTTGATTATGAAAAACATAAATTTTCTTACCAACCTAAAATTAAGAATTATACTCCTGATTTTTATATGCCTGAGTTTGATTTATTTGTTGAAACAAAAGGTTTTTTTAACGTTGCTGATAGAGTAAAACATTTGTTAATCAAAGAGCAACACCCTGACGTTGATATACGTTTTGTTTTTATGAACCCATTTACTAAGATAAATAGAAAGTCTTCTACGACATACGCTTCTTGGTGCGACGAACATGGGTTTCAATATGCAAAAGAAAGGATACCAAAAGAATGGATCAAAGCGAGTTCGAGGAAGAAACTAAAGACTTAAAAAAAGGCAGAGTTTACATAGTGCTTGAAGATTCTATAACACAAGAAGATTATGAAAGTCATGGTTTTTTTAAAGTAATGATATTTGACACAACGGATAGTGAAGACACTGCTGACGCTGATATAGCAAACAAGTCTACGTCATTTGTTGTTGCTAATGGTCTGTTTTCTATCATGGCACACTCTCCCATGTATGTGTTCGATGAGGGGGTTGACATGATTATGAAAAACTATTATGATGAGCTAGAACAAAACTCTGACACTGATAACGTTGTAAATTTTATGGAGCATAAGAAAAATCCAAATGGACGACCAAATTAATCACCCTCAACATTACAATATGACTGCATTTGAAGCTATTGATATTATCAAAGCGTCTATGACTTCAGAAGAGTTCAAAGGTTATCTTAAAGGTAACATACTTAAATATCTTATTCGTTATAAACATAAAGGTAGTCCAGAAGTAGACTTAGGTAAGGCTAACTGGTATCTTGATAAGCTTACAGGGGAGGTGGAAAAGGATGAGCTTGACTTCTAATTCAGTAACACTGCCAACAAACTATCAGGCATTTATACACATGTCACGCTATTCGCGTTGGCTTGAAGATGAACAACGTCGTGAGACTTGGGAAGAAACTGTAGATCGGTTTATGATGTTTATGAAAGAACATCTAGCCGAAAACTATAATTATAATATTCCCAACAAAATCTACGCAGAGTTACGGCAGTCGATGTTGCGACTACAAGTATTAGGTTCCATGAGAGCCTTAATGACTGCTGGTCCTGCATTGAAACGTGAGCATGTTGCAGGATATAACTGTTCTTATCTTCCTATCGACTCTCCACGATCCTTTGATGAAGCTTTGTATATTCTTATGAATGGCACAGGCGTAGGATTTAGTGTAGAAGAACAATACATAGAAAAACTTCCAACCATACCTGATCTACCCTTTGAGCATACAGAAGATAATATATCTGTAGCTGACTCGAAAGAGGGCTGGGCTAGAGCGTTGCGTGATCTTGTTTCTCTATTGTATACAAACCGTATTCCTAAAATAGACACATCAAAGGTGCGCCCTGCTGGTGAGCGTCTAAAAACATTTGGTGGTCGCGCCTCTGGACCAGAGCCTCTTGAAGAGTTGTTTGATTTTGTTATTCAAACATTCTGTAAAGCACAAGGGCGTAAGCTGACCTCTATTGAGTGCCACGATATCATGTGTAAAATAGGACAGGTAGTCGTTGTGGGTGGTGTGCGTAGGTCTGCTCTTATATCTTTGTCTAACCTAAACGATGACCGTATGCGTATGGCAAAGAGCGGTGAGTGGTGGGTAGACAATCAGCAACGTGCGCTTGCTAACAACTCTGTTTGCTACACAGAGAAACCAGACATTGGTATCTTTATGAAAGAGTGGTTGTCTCTGTACGAAAGTAAAAGTGGTGAGCGCGGCATCTTTAATCGTGTATCTGCGCAGCAAAAAGCCGCCTCAAATGGGCGGCGTGATGGTAACGTAGACTTTGGTACAAACCCCTGTTGTGAGATTATATTACGTCCATATCAGTTCTGTAATCTATCAGAAGTGATCTGCCGTGCAGACGATACGTTAGACACGTTACGTGAAAAGGTACGCCTTGCTACTATTCTGGGTACGTTTCAAGCTACATTGACTAACTTTAATTATCTTCGTAAGCGTTGGAAAGATACAACAGAAGAAGAACGTCTATTGGGTGTGTCTCTTACAGGTATTATGGACTGTCCTGTTGTCTACAAGGGTAGTGAAGGCACGTTACAGGAGCTACGCAACGTAGCTGTAAAGACCAACAAGAAGCTTTGCGAAGAGATTGGTATCAATCAGAGCGCTGCTGTTACGTGTGTCAAACCGTCAGGCACAGTGTCTCAGCTTGTGAATGCTGCATCAGGTATTCATGCTAGACACAATCCGTACTATATTCGTACGGTACGTGGCGATAATAAAGATCCGCTTACACTGTTTATGAAAGATAAACAGATACCAAATGAGCCAGACTTTACAGCACCTGAAAGTGTAACAGTATTTTCATTTCCTATGAAAAGCCCAGAAGGTGCTGTGTGTCGTCACGATATGTCTGCCATCGAACAGCTAGAACTGTGGCATAAGATTGCAGAGAACTATTGTGAACACAAACCATCTGTTACGATCTCAGTCAAAGAGCATGAGTGGCTGGAGGTAGGAGCATGGTGTTGGAACAACTTCGACGCGCTCTCAGGCATCTCCTTTCTGCCCTTCTCGGATCACTCATACAAGCAAGCCCCCTATCAGGACATCGATCAGG
>VTLG01008500.1_pt1 | contig 11359 bp, 15 predicted proteins | sample 4694571 | NCBI WGS metagenome assembly VTLG01 (sample SAMN12604809, study PRJNA352737) | marine metagenome | biome: ENVO:00000447; feature: ENVO:00000209|ENVO:00000569|ENVO:01000036; material: ENVO:00002151; isolation source: viral sequences binned using virsorter ... | reverse complement strand
TATAGTATGAGGCTGAAAGGTTCTACTCATTACTTAACCTCAACTAAAGTTTACTGATGCACCACCCAATAGTTGAGTGGAAATGCCTGATGCTCCTGCTCGATGAACTGTGAATGAAATCAAACTAATCGCTCCATTTGTTGTCGGTAAGTTTGGTGTACCTCCTGATGGGAATAAGAAATATGTGCTGAATCCAACTGTTGCGATTCCTGAGTTAACTATTCTTAAAGTATGTGCTGATGCTTCCGAACCTCCTGTACAAGTTATTGTATATGTACCACTCTTTGTAATCTTATGATCGTCTTTTGATAAGTCTAATGTAACTGTTGCTCCAGCAGTTGTTAATGCTTCTGTTGTAATACCAACTGAGATACCTGTTAAATTAGAACCATCACCATATAAAGTATCTGCATATACGTTTCTCCATCTTGTGCCTGTTATACCTAAATCATAGGTGCTATCAACTATAGGTCTAAAGTGACCTCCACTCTCAAACATAGCTCTGTTTGTGTTATTAGTTCCAAAGTTTAAACTTTGATTATTAATAACCTTGATATAATTTGCACCTGAACTATGAAATATTGTTAAATCTGGACTAGCTGCTGTATTTCCAATCTTCAATTCTTTTGTATCAGGTAAGAAAATACCTTCTCTTGCAGTGACGATACCAACTGAATCAATATTTGTTACGTCCTCATATGTTAATGTACCACCTACACTTACATTACCTGAAAATGTGCCTGTCGTTCCTGAAACAGCACCAAAACTTGTAGCAGTAATCGCACCAAAAGTAGATACTCCAGCAACAGTCATACCTGCATTGATGTCAACAGGCATTGTGTTAAAGGTTGCTGCAGTACCAGTAATAATATTATCTGTAGATGCGACACCAATTAATCCAGAACCATCACCAGAAAAACTACTTCCAGTTATTACACCACCAGTTATTGCACCACTTATATTAATCGCTCCAGCACCAGTGATACCCATTCCAACAGGAAGATGAGCACCTTTTTCTAATTCAATGGCACCCGTACCTACTTTATTTGTTATTTTATTCGCTCTAATTCTTGACATTAATTTACAGGATATCCAAGTTAATTGTATTTATACTATCAAAAAAGATGATTACATGAAGTCTGATAGATTTAATATATCAGGAACAAACTCTACGTCATCGTTAACTGTTAGATTTATATTATCTTCGACTTGTATATTTGAATACTGAGTATAAGCTACGGATGAAGTTGCGGGAAGATCAACCATTGAGTGTTCTGTTACATGTAGTGTATCGTTTACATAATATATTGAATTCAATGGTTTGGAGACATCTGCACTAATAGCAGTTCCAAGTCCAGCGGGTAATGATGTTAAATCAGAACCATCACCAACAAATTTAGTCGCAGTAACAATACCAGTAAATTGACCATCATTAACCTGTAAGTTAGTGGTGGTCTTAATACCAGGACCTGTTATCTGTGTTATATTTGTTAATGGCATTATACTTTTAATTTAATCGTTAATGGTTAGCCATTCTGACACTGTTTTTTCTGCTTTCCATGTATCATATTGAGATTGAATTACAGTTGTACCAATACCAACTGCTGTACCAATACCGATTACTTCAAAATAAAGTTTACCATCATTACTCCATTGAGTGTTAGTTTTTATATTTTTATTTTCTAAAACAATTACTGGATTTAACACTGTATCAGTTAATTCCTGATTTAATTTAGCTTCGTGTGCCATTATCGACCTTAATTTTTAACTATTTATCATCAAAATAAACTTCCATAACTATTGTTAAAGCATTGAATATTGAATGATATGGATACTTTATGATCTGTAGATATAACTGAATGAGGTAATGCTGATGGAAATATAATCACACTTCCTTCCTCAATATGTTTTGTATCATATTCTAATTCATACATGGGATGACCAAACTGATAGAATGTTGTTCTATTTTTATCATTTAAATGTAGGAGATAGATTCCAGAAAAAGTTGAAGTTGGATGTGTGTGAGTCTTATGCCAACAATTCTTTTCATCATACAAATTATACCATAAACTTTGAATAGTTGAATTATCAGGTGAATACCTCAATTTCAAATCAGGTTCATCATACATTTTTTTAAATGGTTTCCATATTATATCATTCAATAAATCTTGCTCAAGATGATGTAATATATTATCCTTTTCAAAATAATTTGTTATAGATGCTCCATCTTCATCGTATTTAATTTTAGATGTATCGGCATATATTTTTGGTAATAATATATTTTTTAATTTTTCGTGCTCTTCAATTTTTGTCCAGAATATAAAGTTAGATGGAAAATTAAATAATGTCAAGTGTTACCTCTTTTTCAATTTGTATAATATTGATTTGAAAAAATATTGTATTTTACATACAATACCATTTCGATAAGTTGGGTGCTCATTTACCCACTCGAACCAAATATCAAGTGGATATATTGATTTCATCTTATCATATTTTTCTTGTGATATTTTTGAATTATCATAAGTGCAAAACCAAAAATCACCCCTCTTAAAATCATCAGCATCAACAGGGCTATAGCATCCATCGTGCTTTATGTTAAATCTTTCAAATACGAGATATGAATGTAACTTGTCATCAAATATATATTGATTTAGTTTTTCTTCTTTCTTTTGTTTTTGATGAACTGTTGGGGTAGGGTTAAGTGGTCTAATAATAAAATATTCAGAGTCCATAATTAATCAAGAATTTCCATAACAAAAATAAATACTCCAGTATTATTAGTATTATTATAACCATTACCAGACAAGTTTGCATCTTGAGCACTATTATTTCCATTTACATAACATGGACTTCCATTTCGTGTACCGTGATTTCTGAAATCAAAAGTTTGCGAACCTGATAAACCACTAGTCGATACGAATGCATTTATACAAAAATTACCAGAATCTCCTGCATATCCATTTCCCATCGCCTGTCCAATCGTTTTAGTTCCATGCATCAGTGAAGCAAGACCCATTGTGTTACCACCAATTCCTGCACAAGCTTGAGCAAAACAATAAAAATGTGAACTCCCTGCTTGTTGAGGGGTTATTGTTAAAGAAACAATTGAAGTTCCATGTGCTGTCCCCATATTTTGTCTTCTGTTACCATTATCATTAGAGGATGAGTATATACTAGTGCCGAATGCTTTTTGAATTTGTAAAATTTTACCACCATCAGCAAACTCATATCCATTTGCACTAGAATTGACTTTTAATACCTTTCCAGCAGCACCAATTCCAAGTCTTTCATCTGCACTTGCTCCTCTTACAATTAAATCACCTTGTGTTGTGGTTGGTGATGTTGCTTGACCTTTTGCAAGGTAGTTCCAACTAGCATGTGCAGTTCCACCAGAAGAGGGTGCATTACCTGTTGTATTAGCAACACATATGTAACTTGATCCAACTGAACCATCTACATAATAAACTACATCATCTGGAGTATATGCAGTTCCACCAGCATATGTACCTCTCCACTTTAATTTTACTTTTCCGAGATTAACAGTTGCCATCTTAAATAGTCATTTCTAATTCTCCTGCACTATTTATACTAAAAGAGAGACCCGATGGTGCAGTCATCGTGTCCTCAAAAGATTCAAAGTCAGATTTTGATATGTTATCTACTCCGTTATTCGTATGTATTAATATAAGATCTTCGTTCACAGTTTTAAATCCATAAAACTCACGACTTGCTAGTCCTGTTAAATTTGATCCACTTCCTACAAAACTTGTTGCAGTAATAACACCAACAACTGATACTCCAGTTCCAACTACATTTCCAACTACATTTCCATCAATTGATGATGTTGTAACTCCAGATACAATAAGACCATTCTGAACGGTAGGTGCTCCATCCGCTGATTGGTTTGTAATTAGATTAGCTCTTATTCTGGACATATTTGTTTTTTATATATTTATGATGTTATACTTATAATTCACAATCACAAAAAATGTAACCACCTGTAGCGTCGGTTAGAATTCTTGTAGCATTAACATTACTCATGGATGCGGTGTTAAAAATTAATGTTGCACTACTTTTACCAGCATTTTCTGAGTTAACACTATTAACCCTACCATCAGAATAACTCGCTATATCATCATCTAGTGTAAGATCAGAAAATGAAAAGGTGACATCTTTAGATCTCATGTCAACAGGAAACTGAACATGTGCTTTACAAAGATTAGAATGTGACTGTATACCCATTAAAAGAGTCGTATATGTTTCAGTATCACCACCACCTAATATGAAGCTATATCGTTTGCATCGTAAAAGTTCATCTGGGTAGGGAATATGTTCAAAAGGTGTGGCAACATTTCCTTCTTCTAATTGTATTTTGGTAGCGTACCAATTACCACCACTTTGTGTAATTAATTGCACTGTCCCGTCTGCTCCTTCCGCTCTGCCAGCATACCAAGAACCAGCAGGTCGTCTGTAATTACTTTCAGCAGTACCCATATCAAAATTTACTTCCAAACCAACATCATTGCCACTACTCCAAGTCCCTGATGTATCGCCTGGAATTGTTATTGATTTTTGTTCCCAAGTACCTGCACTATTAATTGTATAAGTGAATGGATAAGCTCTGTTCTGTGCACCATTCATAATAGAACCACCATGAGTTCCAGTTACACTTGATTTTGTAAGGAAGGAAAGAGTGATTGTTTTTGCACCTGATGTTCCAAACCCCAGACCATCTATATTTCTTCCCTCGATTCTCTGTGCTACTTTATAAACATCATTGGTTGATGGTGTAGAAGTTGTTGTAACATTAACTCTTAATGCAGCGTGTGCTGCTTGTCCCTGTGATTGTATATCATGTTGATGAAATGTAAAAACTCCCTTTGAACCTTCTCCCCTTCCATACCACCTATCCATACAATAAAAATTACTACCAGCATTAACAGTAACCATAGATCCTGGTAAATATCTTTGGAAAATCATTGCTTTACCATTCATAATGTAATTTTTATGAGAGGATGGTTGATTTGAAACAAATGCTGTTGCAGTGATAATACCAGTGGTATTAATGCTTGAGTTACCTCCAACACCCGTGCCTGTTAATCCTGAACCATCACCTGTGAAGGCAGTTGCAGCGACTGTTCCAGTCACGGTCACTCCTGTATTAGTCGTCTCTAGCTTCTTCCCACCATCAAAATACAATTCAGATGCATCATCATGCAAAAATCTGGCATGAAAATCACCATCATCTCCATCCTTTATCCAAATATCATTTGCTAAAATGTATAATCTACCAGTGGAATTTTTTATATTTGAGTGACTTCCATTGTGCCACAACTGTAAATCTGAACTATCTCCAAGATTTAATTTATTATTGTCATCTAAATTAAATGATGTTGCAGTTACAATACCAGAAAAAGTTGCACCACCATATACATTTAAAGTAGCACCTGTGCCAACTTTAATTTCAGAGGTTGTTGTTACTCCAGAAATAACCAAACCATTAGAAACGGTGGGTGCACCGTTTGCCATTCTATTTGTGATGATATTAGTTCTTAATCTGGACATATTATTAAGATGGTTCAGTTGGCCAAGTGACTGATGTTAAATCTAATTCATATTGAGAATTTAATTTTGGTGAAGAAATTGCAGGTAAATCTCTCAGTTTCTGACGATATGTTTTCCAAGCAGTTGACATTGTTAAATCAGTGCTGGCTCTCCAATCACAAGCTGTTAATCTTTTATCTCTTTCTACTCTCAATAATCTCATTGGTTCTGCAGCATTTAACCTTGCAACCTCATTATTTATTTCAGATTCAGATGGTTTTGTATCAGAACTTAACCAATTAAGTCCAGAATATTCTTCACCTATCCACGACCATTCTGAATTAGGTTTTAATGTACCAAGTGCGTCAATATCCCTATAATTCACGCTGCTATCTCCTGAGCTATACAAATTACTGGTTCACCACCAGGATTACTTGGTACTTCAACTGAACCAGACCCATTGTTTCTAATGTAAAGTTTGTATATTATCGCATTACCAACTGAGTAACTTGGGGAATCTAGATACATAATGTTCATAGGAATTTCGTTTCTTGATTGATCACCTTTGTTTAAAGTAAATCCAGCAGTAGGAACACTCGAACCATTTGGTGAAATACTTTCGTATGTTCCACCATTTACACTTCGCCATATGTCCATATAAATTGTGTTACCAGCACCATTGTTATTACAAGCTCCACTTATATTAACCAGTATTTTACTACCAGCTGCTTGGGGAGTAATTTGTACATAATGAGCGGTACCTCCATAAGTGCTTGTGTTGTTTGCAGTTCTAGTAAAAGTGGAATCGTATCGTTGCACGACTTGTAATACTTTACCTCCAGCAGCAAGACCTGTTAAATTTGCACCACTAATTGCAGGAAGTGCTCCAGTTAGTTGTGCAGATGGTAAACTGGTAAGTGACGCACCCGAACCTGAAAATGTAGTTGCTGTGCATACACCAGTCACATTCATTCCATTAGGTGCAGTTGGTGCCCCAACACCTGCCCTATCTTTTAAACTGTCAGCACGAATTGTAGACATATTATTATTGAATTCGTAATTTTATTTATTTATGATGATAAATTATATGCATTAACTACTAGCACTTCACCTGCACCAACTATAAGAGATTTAGTTGCTGCCACCTCTACTTCTTCAAATTTTGTGTAGATTATACCAGGATTACTAGATGCTCTCGATAAAGTAGTGTCTGTGCTGACTGTTACTGCTTTGTCCATCTCATAAAAAGTAGTGGATGCAGTGCTATTTCCAACAGGAGTATCTGACTGAACTACCCCTGTTAGTTGAGAACCATCACCTTTGAATGTAGTTGCAGTAACTACACCTGTTACAACTAATCCTTTCTCTACATTTACCGCACTATTTGCATCCTTTCCAACTAACTTATCAACTCTCATTCGACCAAGAGAACCACCACCAAATGTTCCATCAGGTCTTAATCCTAAAACATCAGGTATTAAATCATCTCCATCTGAAATAATTAAATCTGCACCACTTCCAACACTTATATCAGTGTATTGTGTGTATGCTGCTGAAGCTGATGCAGGAGTATCAACTGTGACCGTGGATTCTACTGGTAAAACAGTATTAGTGTAATATATTTTATTTAATGGACTTGACTGTGTGCTACTCAACGCTGTTCCTAATCCAGAGGGTAAAGATGTTAGATTAGATCCATCACCGCTAAATGATGATGCAGTAATAATACCAGATGCATTTATTTGGTTTATTTCAAAACCTTGTGAATGTAAGTTTTGTGTATGGAATTGTAAACCTTGGGTGTGACCTAATGTTAATGCGGTGCCTACGTTTACAACATTATTATCAATGGTTGTTGAACCAGAACCAAAAGTTACGATGCCTGTAAATGTAGCCTGACCATTTGATTCTATTGTTACTCCAGACCCAACATTGATTGTATCAAAAGTTGATATACCTGTATGAACTGCTCCAGATGCTTGTGCTTGTACTTTTGTATTGCCAGCAGGATCTTTAATTGAAGTCGCATCAACACCTGTCAACTGTGATCCATCACCGTGAAATGCAGTCGCAGTAACAACACCTGATGAAACAATACCCTTTCGTGCAGTTATAATACCTATCGAATCTACATTCTGTACATCTTCATATGTTAAAACACCACTAACATTTACATTAGTAGCAGTTATGATACCCGTGGCATTAATATGCCTTACGTCATAATCTTCATTGGGTTTGATGACACCCTGTGTAATACGGGTATTTGCCATCTTATGTTGTCTCCATTATTGTCAATGTTACATCCACACTATTATTTGAATCACTATCAACTGTTAATGTATCTGCTGCTTCTAAGACCACTTTGTTTCCACCCATAAACTCTAATGAAGAACCTTGAGGTATGGGAACATTTTTTAAAACTTTCACATCATCTGCTGATGGTCTTGTTATACCAACACCAACAAGACAACCTGAACCTGAAACGTTTGCAAGTGTAATACCAATCACAACAGTTGTAGTTGCACTTGGAACAACATAAACATTCTGAGTCGTGATTCCCACGTTCGCTTTTGTTTTTAATTTAAAGGTATTTGCCATTGTGTATTATCCTAAAGCGATTGCCAACGCAACAATATCTGCCTGTATAGCGACAGGATTACCATTTGTATTTATGGTGCCAGTAATATTAGCATCTCCCTGAACATATAGTGCGTAATTACCTTGAGGAGTTGTAGTGTTTATTCCAACAGAATTTGCAATGCCGACTTGAGCCGACGAGTCATTGACATTTACTAAACTCCCATACTGTGATAATTCTCTGTTCTTTGCCATTATTATTTTTAGTTATTTATTATAGACACCTCTTGGATAGAGTTGTCCTGTAAGAGGTCTTCTACCAGTTAACACACCAGGTTCAGTAAGACCAAATATATTTAAATCTGATGTACTACCATTTCCAATACTAACAGTTGGGTTAGAAGGATTGAGTGTAAATGTTAATGCTTGAATTTTAAAATGTTTTGCATCATTAACAGCATCTTCTAATGTAGTTGTCGTTACATTTAAAGTTGAGTATGCAAAGTTTGCCATTAGGTTGTCCTCGCACAGAAGAGTATTCCACGAGTTCTATTAGTTTGGTTGTATGAACCATCAATTACAGAATATACTTCACTACCACTAATTGTTATAGTATCATATTGCTGAATGTTTTGTCCTGGTGCTGCATGGTCAAATTGTATCAAAACAAAATCATCAGGTATATAGTATGGACAAGGAATAAATTGTGATGATAGTGGTATACCTTTTATGACTGCGTTGTGATTTAGAACATCTGGACTCTTGTTTTGATGATCAGAAAATCCAGGATCACCTCTGAACATATTGTGTTCACTATAAGTATTATCTCGATGATAATGTCTTCTATGATCAGTAGGTCTAGCGGTAGGGTAAGATGTTGCATATAAGTAATCATCCACATAAGATTGTTGCATACTATAATAAAGTGAACCAGTATTCCAACCCTGCATAAATTGTCTACCCAACCAATAGTTTTGAGAAGATACACCACCTCCAAGATTTGTTCTCATTAAATGACTAGCGTTATTCATATCTCGATACGATGGACTCAAATATGTCAAAGACCCTAAAATTAATTCATCACGATTTAATAATGTGTGGTCAAATTTGTGTAAGAAGAAAGTGCCATATGTATTATCATCAATACTTGATGAAGATTTATCAGGATGTTTGAATGAAAATACTGCAAAGTTAGGATCTATTCCAGACCTAAAAATATTCATTTCTAAAGTGTAAGAGTTAGAGCTAGCATATTCAAATGATGCTATGTCTATATTTGTGTTTGCATTACCACTAGAGTCTAATTGATTACTTGACCCTGTTGGATCATTCATCAATTCCTGATAAACACTCCCTCTAAATGTATTTGAATAACGACCTTGTTTATTAGAAAAGGAATCAGTATTATAGGGATAGAAAGATGAACCAGACGAAAAATATAAATTAGTTCCGTTTGCTTGGAACCCAAAGTAAGTATCTCCATAAACCTTACTATTGTCGTTCTCCATTCTAAGAACTCCCCAAGGAGAGGTGCTACCATTTGTTACGTCTTTATCATAGAAAGTGCTTGCTGATCCATAACTTGTTGAATCTACCTGAACAACCACTGTCATATCATTATGAATTCCTGATACACCACCATACCCTGTTGCGTCTACAACAAGATTGTCACCATTTGAATATCCATGACCACCACGATTGACATACATATAATTTACATTTCCACTTGAATTTTGTATTTCAAAACTACAAGTATCACCAGCACCTATACTAGTGCCACCAGATTTTGGTCTAATATCACTAAAGTCAGTGCTTATTGTACCAACTTGAGTTTGTCCACTATATCCAGTAATACCAGTTACAATACCACTAACAGTTCCTCCATGCCATCCTAACTTTTGAAATGCACTTTCTAATTGATATATTACAGATGTAGTAGCCCATCCTGGTGCAGCTGATTCTCTGTAAGTTGTGATTGCCATTTTATCTTAATCCTCCAGTTTAAGAATTGTTAGGTTTGCGGTAATTGCTTGTGTAGTTGTCGATGTATTTTTAATCGCAACATACATATTTGTGCTTGGTGAACTATCCATATTTCCACCAGGTACAAATGGTGAAACTTTGATTGATGTAGAGAGTCCAGTTGTTACGACTTCTGCAATAACTCCGCTTCCAGGTGTGGGGTCTAAACCTAAACTCCTAGACGCATCGTTAGTTCTAGATGTACTATCAGTATATAGTCTGAACCACCCCGCTGTGGACAGTCCTACATTCATTAAAAGGTATGATTTATGACCAGTAATTGTGATATTTCCAATTGCATTTGGAGCAAGTGAACCAGTCGTTCCAGAAACAACACCTCTTACTTTAGCTACAGGAAAATCTATAATTTTTATTTCCCCAATCATATAACCATGACTTGTACATTGATAGTACAACGTTGATGGTGCATCATATTGTGGGGTGAAATCTAAGTTACCTCCCTGTTCAGTTCTATTTGCACCCGAATTACTATAAGTAACTCCGTCTGTGTATGCTGAACCTCCATTTGATGTTCTTATCTGGATTGGGTGAGCACTACCTGCATTATGAATAAAGCGATACTTTGTATCCCGATACATGTAAATGGTAGGATAGTTTACTGAACTATCAACACCATTTCCAGTAAAATTATAAACTCCTGATCCAGTTACAGTATATGTGACTTGTATATCATCATCAGCTGGTGTGCTACTTCCTCCTCCACCACCAGAAATTGTAATAGTTTTAGTCGCACCAGTTCCACTTGCAACAACTCCACTACCAACAAAATTTAAAGTTGATGCTTGAGTTGAGAGAGTAGAACCTTCATCCTGAACTGCAACACCACCACTCCCTGAAATACCAGTTAACGCAGAACCATCACCACTAAAAGACGTAGCAGTTATAACACCAGCATTACCAAGTTTGATACTATTTCCAACAACAAGTTCCCCACCTGTAACTTTTAATCCACTTCTCGCTGTAATAATACCAATTGAATCTACATTAGTAACATCTTCATATGTTATTGTCCCACCAGCTGAAATATTACCAGACACAGTAAGGGTTCCACCAATACTTACGTTTGTGCTAATCGCAACATTGATGGCATTCAAATTTAAATTGTTAGGACTTTCAATCGTTGGTGTTCCTGATGCACCAATCAGATTTAACTCCTTTATACCAAAACCCTTCTCTGCCATATGACTTTTTGATT
>VTLG01013755.1_pt1 | contig 11361 bp, 25 predicted proteins | sample 4694571 | NCBI WGS metagenome assembly VTLG01 (sample SAMN12604809, study PRJNA352737) | marine metagenome | biome: ENVO:00000447; feature: ENVO:00000209|ENVO:00000569|ENVO:01000036; material: ENVO:00002151; isolation source: viral sequences binned using virsorter ... | reverse complement strand
TAAGATTAATCATGTCAAGTATAGCAGAATGAGCATCTTTAAGATGTCCAGACTTACGTAACTTGCCAATCTTTTGTCTTATGGCTTCTCTACCAGAACTCGTACCTGATTTTGCAATACCAGCTTTTAAAACTTTAGGAGCATTAGCTACTTTTTTTTGAACGATAGGTTTTTTATCTTTCAAATTTTGATAGCTCATAGCATCCTTTGCAACCATAAGAAATCTATGGTCTGCAAGTGATCCTATTTCAGAATCATTAAAACCATAATTTCGTAATGAATTACGCATATTAATTTTAAATGTATCTGCTTTATTTGGATCAGCAAACTCTGGTATTTTTGATGCTGCTAACTCTCGCTGTGTATCAAGGAACTCATTGTATTGTTGTGTTTGAGCTTCTCTAGCTTTAGACTTGACTTCCTCTAGCTGCCTATTTTGTTGTCTTAACTGGTAGTCCAGTTTGGCTGCAGCTGTGGGATCTTCGTCATAAAGTTTATGAAGATCTTCACTTCCTTGTTGTTGTCTGACAGTTGCGTCAGCAGTTGCAATTAAATCATTTAACTCTGATAGTCGAGTATCATAAGATTGACGTAAACTCGTCTTTTGAGCTTCAAGATCTCTCTTTTCTAACCCTAAAGAATGAGTTTTTTGTCTATAATCTGAGTCTCTAGAATAACCTGCTTTCAGCTCATCAAGGGTGACCTCTAACTCTTGACCACTAACTTTAACTCGGTGGAGTTCTGGTTCCTCGGATAATTCTGTTTGTGTTTCTTCTTTTACCTCAGTATTTTCAGTAGTCGGTTCAGGAGTTCCTTCAGACTTTGGTTGACTCTCTTGAATTTCCTGTTTCTCAGTAGACTCTGATGGTTCTGCTTTAGATTCAGTTTCTTGTTTTTCCTGTTTAGGATTCAATAGTCCTGTAATCTTTTCAGCAGCACCATGAACAGTTTGTTCTTGTGCCATAACGTTCCTTTCTTGGTTGACGTATTTGAAGTTGCGTTAGCTTAACTTCGTTTATTTAATTGATCTAACTCTTGTTGAGTTAGTTTTCCACTTGCCATGATGCTTTGTAAATGACCTCTGATCTTGTCTACTAAATTGTAGGCTACCCAAAGGTATGTACGCTTGTCATTCTCAGTGAAACTTGTATTGAAGATTTCTTGTTTATATATTTCAAGAAGATCTTCGAATGCTGTTTTAAGCAGGGGATCGTTTAGGAGCTGCTCTGCTCGCTTGCCCTCCCTGACTTGCTTTTCCTTGTTGTCCATCTATTTGTTGTTTAGTGTTAAAAAAGGATTCTTGTCCTTTTACTATTTCTCTCATTAGATTACCAGATGATTTTAAATCTTCTTGTTCTAACATAGATCTTCGTTTCAATTCTAGTTCATCTATTTTAGATCCATATTTAAGTTCAATTTCTTTTATCTTTAATTCAAAGTCTAAAAGATTTTGTCTCATTTGTGCCTCAATTCGTTTAACTTCAGTTTCAGCTTTTAGCTGTGCTCTTTGGTTTTCACCTTGAACCTGTGCTAAAGTTACTTTTTCAAACTCAGTAGGTGGTTTAGGTGGAAGTTGTGGCATTTGAGCTGCTCCTACATCTGGATCCATAAAGAAAGGTTCTATACTATTTAGACCTGCATTTTCAACTAATTTCTTTAAAGAATTGTATATATTTCTTAAATTAACCATTGGACCATAAACATTCTGTTGAAGGTTTATAGCCTGCATTTGTCTTTCTAAAATAGCATTAAGCAAGATCAATTGCTGTTCTTTTGATCCTGTACCTAATCCAACATGGACTGTAACATTAACTCTATCTTTCCATTCGTAAGGTCTCATAGGTATATACTTACCTCTAATTCTTACGATTTTTTCTTTTTGTTGATATTTACATACCAACTCAAATATTTTTAAAGCTAAATCTTTAACGCCTGTTTCTGCAAAGATTCTAGCAATTAACTCCATTCTCATTTGAGATTGAGTTAAAACCTGGTTCATACCAGTTGCTGTTTTATTATTTAAAGAATCTGGATTTAATCCTTGTGAAGTTTTACTTACACCAGTTCTAGTTTCTTTAACAGAATCTAAGTAAGCTAACATACCACTTGCCTGCTCAGTAATTGGTTGAGCTGTTATAGGCATCATTACATTAGAAGGTGGTTGTTTAGTTCTTACGATTCCTCCAGGACGATTTGTAAGTAAGTCGTCCATAGCAACTTGACCATCTTGTATAGCTACTCTGTTATTATTTGTTAGATACATATTGTCTAACATTTGTCTCATAACAGTAGATTTAATTAATTGAATATCTTCTACTAGCTCTGCAATAGATCTTCCATGAAATCTGTGAGGCATGATAACAGGAGTCATAGATATAAAAGGTATTGTATCTACTTCTTCAATATCTAATAATTTTTTAGCATCTCCTGCTACAGTTATTTTACATAATTCTGCTTTACCATCATCATTAATATCCATTTTAATGTAGCACTCATGTACTAATACATCATTAGTAGATTTATCTCCATCAGATAAACCATGTGAAAAATCTATATTTTGGTGTCTTGTAAATTTATCTTCAGTAAAGTAATCAGTATCACCAGTTGGTAATCCTTCAACTAGGTCTCTATCATAACCCATTTCTACTAATTCAGTCTTAGTTTTATTTGTTCTATGACAAACAAAGTTAGCTGAATTAATATCTTTACATCTTCTTTCAATTAAGAATTCTTCAGGAGGAACTGGTTCTATTCGAACTTGTCCATAAAGTTTTGTTCTATGAATAACTACATCATGTAATTCTACTTTGTCTATTTCTTTACCACGATCATCTGTGATTGGTTCTTTATATTTGGAATGGTTTGAAACTTTTACTTGTGGATCTGAAACTAGATCATCAAACTCATCATCTGTTAATCTTGTATATTCTTCTCTTTCAGTCTTTTGAGAATCATCCCAATAAATTTTTAAAATTCCATTCTTTTGGATAAGTGCATCTTTGAATGCTGAATATAATGCTGTAAATCCATTATTCTCTTTTAAGAAGATATAATTCAAATAGTCAGAACATTGTCTAGCCATTTCTTCATCTTCAGGTCCAGTACCTTCACAAGCAAATACATTATCTCCTGAAGTAAATATCTTCATAAGAGATGGCATTAAACTTTCTACTGTGTCCATTACATCATTAGATATAACTTGAGAACGTCCTTCTTGTTCATTACCAAGAGGCATTCCTAAATAATATTCTAATGATTTTTTTCTTCTCGATACTAGCTCTCCACCAATATAACCTGATGAACTATGTATTTCTCTTGCTAGTATTGATAATATTTCTTGTTGTGATTTTTTCATACTACGTATTTCGTATCTATCCTTATTGGTTTATCCCATGCTGTTGTATCTAATGGTTCTGACACACATCCATATCTAAAACTATCTGCTGCGTGTGAACACCAATCATGCAAAGGTTTATTTTTAAAAACCTGATTTTTTTCATCCCATTGTTTTCTATATTGCCTTAACGAGTCTAATCCTATTTTACATTTTTCTCTATCAAACCAACAGTTAGGCAACGTGTTTCTTACAGATTCTATTCCATGATCAACTTCTAATTTAGGAGCTACTTCAAAATCTATTCCTAATTCGTTTGCTACTTCTAATCTTGATTTTCCAGTTCCTAATTCTCTAGCCATTATATCATGAGGTGCTATATGATTTGAATAAGCATATCCTTTATCAGATAACACGTCAGCATAATGAGCTAAACTTTCTCCACTTGTCTCGTAATAATCTATTAGGTGTACCTCTTGTCCAACTCTTTGTGCAAACCAAATAGCTGTACTATCTCCGATCCCCAAATCCCACCAGGTTTCCACACCTACATTTTCATCTACAGGCACGTAGCTGATTCTTCCATCATTATCAGCTTTAGTTATTAGTCGACCATAATAACTTCCAGACACTGCTGCAGTAAAAGAGCATTCAAACTCTTGGTCATACTGTTCAGGTGTCATGATAGAACGTGCCTGCTCCAGTTCCTCATCTGGAATTACTTTGGTGTCTGATGATCTGTATAGTTTCCCATACCAATCTTTATGACCTCTTAAGGCATAATCATAAACTTCCCAGAATTGATTATGACCCATTGGTGTACCGATAAATAAAACCCATCCTAATTTATCTGCCACTGCAGGTCTGATAATCTCTGTCCAAACTCTAGGAGACATGATGGCGTATTCGTCTAATACGACTCCATCAAATCCCATTCCTCGAATTGAGTCAGGATTATCTGCACCAAATATTTGAATTCTTGATCCATTAAAAAGATCTATTCTTAATTCAGTCTCGTTCCTACTTCCACCCCAATGCATTAAGGGTCTAGTATAAAATTTTAAATATTCCCAAGCAATAGATTTACCTTGTCTATATGTCGGAGCTATGAATGCACATAAACTCCTAGGCTTACCTGCTGCTGTTTTTATTAATTCGTTAATTGATAATACTGATTTACCAAATCGTCTATGACAAACTAAAACGCTAAATCTTTTTAAATTATCGTGAACTTCTTTTTGATATTGTCTAGGTTTATAGGGAACCTCAATTATCTTAACTTTCTTTTTGCCATTGGACTTTGATTTCGATTGGTTCATCTGATCCTATTTTTGATGTTGTATTCGCAAGTCGTGGATGAACATAAGGTGCAGCTTTTTCAGCAGCGTACATTTTACGTTCAGGTGCACTAGCAGGATTGTTTAACACAGATAGAAGATAATCTAAAGGAGAATGTTGGTATTTAACTGCCATTTCTTCCATAGATTTCCACAGCTTTTTAGTCTTAGCTCCGAAAGGTCTACCAGCTCCTTCTCTTTTACCACCATGATTAGGAGTTTTATTAATCCCCCATGTATTAGGTTTATCAGAAGGTTTTTGTTCTGATGATTTTTCTACTTCGTTTTCGTATGTTTTATCTTCTTCCATTAAATTATCTTTCTGCCTCTTTTATCAAATTGTCTCAATTTAGAATAGTTATATCCTCTACCCCATTTTGTACCTAGAGCTTTAGCTCCTTTATAAGCTAATGTTCCACCTATTACTGTTAGAGGATATTTAAAACCCCACTTAGCTGTTTTCCATAAAGCCTTTGGTAAAGTTTTACCTAGGAATCTTTGTTCCCCAGTTGTTTTTTTACCAATACCTATTGCAAATTTTTTACTTTCTCTAAATCCTTTTTTAGTAATTTTACCAGCTCTACTCATAAAATCACCTTTATCTTTTTTAGCCATTATTTTTTCCTTTTTCTTGCCATCTTTCTAAATGTTTTTGCTAAGTTATATCTACGAGTTCCTGGTCTACAAGTAGGTCCACCAAACTTAGCTCCAGTACAGACTCCTTTTGTACCTCTACGTTTAATGGACCTATTAGCTTTCTGTATCCAGCGAGCCATTAGTATTTAACTTTTTTTCCTCTTTTCTTTGCATATGCTTTAGCTTTTTTCTTACCAGCTTTAGTGTATGCAAACTTTTTCTTTCCTACTTTAGGCATATTATCCTTTCTTTTTATTTTTATTTTTCTTAGATGATGCTATATTTAAACCTACTCCTATACCAGCACCAGTAGTAATTGGATAATCCCAAAATGCTTTTTTTCCAAAGCTACCTATATTTTTAAATGTAACATTTTTTCTTAATAATCTACCTTCAGATCTTACACCAGCAGCTAAGTCTTTAGCAAAACTGCCTTTTCTAGCTCCCCAGTTTACACCTGTTTTAGAAGATGTAAATATTTTGTCTGATCCTTTTTTAATTTTAGATCCAACTTTGGAACCAAAACCGAAAGCCTTGTTTCCGAATTTAATTGCCCATAGTGGTATTGTCATCTTAATAATCCTCTCATTGCAGCATCTCTTGTAGTCGGCATAGGCATTTGTCCACCTGGACGCTGACCCATTGCTGCCATTTGTGGGTTATTAGCTTGTTGTAATAAACCCTGTTGTTGTTTTTTAGCCATTTCAGGCAATAATTTAGCTTTTATGATCAATTGTAGCTTCTGCTGCTCCTCTGGAGACAGTCTAATCATTTTATCTGCTAATTTTTCTAAACTTTTGCTCATAGAAATTTCTTAGAATAAGGAACTAGCTTAGTTTTTGCACGCCATTTCGGATTTTTTACGTTTTTAGCAAAGGATGCTCTTAAATCTCGTTGTTGTTTTATAGGAAATGTCCAATCCGAATAGCCTTTTTTCAAAACCTTACGTCCTGGTTTAAACATTCCAATTAATTTAGAAATCATCTGCCTTGTCCTCTGTATTTTTTGTAGCTACGTTTTTCGTGCTTGTTCATTCTTTTTTTGTGCCTGCCTATTTGAGGTTTGGTAGATTCGACATAGGTATTAACACCCCACTTAGGAGCTTTACCCATTAGTCGTCATCAATTATATCCCAAGCTGCTGCTCCACCTAAACCTGCACCATATATATTTTTATGCTTTTTAAGATGCTTATAACCACGTTGGTAGCCATATAAAGCCTTAGTTCTAGCTCCCTGAGAAAATCCTACTTTTTTCATTCCTGAAAGTGTAGTTTGTGCCCAAGGTCTTAATTCACCACCTCTTTCACCAGCACTCACAAAACCTTTGCCTTTTTTCATAGTAAATCTAGTCTTTTTAAATTTACCTGTTTTATCTGCTAAGCCTTTACCAGAATGATGTAGTTTACTTTTCCAAGGCGATAAGTGTTTAGTTTGTCGCAAAGCACCTTTTGTCATAGTCCATAATAATCTTGCAGCTCCTGCTGCTATTGGAATTGCCATTTTTTGCTCCTTTTTATTGTTAATTAAACCCCCATTGGAGGCTATTCGTGTTAAACCCCCCTATTTGAAGAATCGATAAACAATCGATATCTTCAGGGGTGAATTCAAAACCCACCGAATTCACTGTTGTCGATTGCTGTTGCAATCGCCTTTATTTATTGTCAACAACTTTCATCGCCAAAACAATTATTGACTTCGTCAATCGTTCGCTTTGCTCACTTAATTGTTGTTGTCTCAGTCGTTGTTGAGTTGTTTCGCCTTCGGCGAAAATGTCAGTCGCAAGCGACTGTCTCTCAATCGCTGTTGCGATTGTTGTTGTTAGTAATTATTAATCGCTATCGCAAGTGATAGCGATAAATAATTGTTATTATTGTTAGTACTTCTGGAGGTTAAAAGCCAGTTGCGTATTAAGCGATAGATGACTGATAAGTCCTATAAGGCACGTAGTCCTGTTGCATTCACTAACAATTTATATTTGGTAATTGGTTAACATTGGGCTAAATCCATTGATTAACTGATTACCGAATATCGTTCAACCTATTGATAGTATTGACTAACTTGATAGTTGATATTTCAATAGATACATAAATAAGTGCTAATTCTAGGTAAATGTAGTCCTGCTATGTCGAATGACTTAATGATAAAAATAGCCATCAAGCTATAGGATATATGACATAAAGAAGGAAACGCTTGTCTAACTAAATGCAAAATAGTTAGTAACATTCTTAAGTTATACTCGCTACAGGCTAGAATTAAATAATAAGTGCTAATTCGAAGGGTTTAATCGAATGAACACAGAAAGGAAGATATGTTAAGTACAATAGTATTAAGTCTATTAGCTATATGGTTATCTATTATGATAATTGGACAGTTAGTAGGTGGTGTAGTAGGTTATAGCTTCTATAAGTCTATTACCTCGGAAAATAAGGATAAATAGTGAGTTATGTTCATAATGCGATATACCTAGCATTAGTGTTAGGTATAATCGCTATAATATAGGAAAGTATATGAAACAATTAGAAAAAAATAAGAAAAAATATATAGTTGAAGATATACCAACTTTATGGCTTGATATTCAAGTTATGAGAATTAATAGTATGATTAACTATATAAATAAAGAAGGGAGATAGTATGTTAAATTACAATCAAGAGTTGATAGTAGATAGTGATACAGAGAGATGTGGTAGTTATTTAGCTACTAATTATGAGTTCTTCTTCCCAGAAATGCCTATTCTCAAAGAGAGAGAAAAGGAAAGTATGAGATATCAAATGAAGAAGTTCCAATTATCACTTATCATGAGTGATAGTAATAATTGTCAGAAAGGAGAATAATATGGCAACACAAGCAACATTTGTACCATTTAGTGAGTCTAGAACTCCTGAACAAAGGTCTCAATGGGTAGAAGAACAAAGAGCTTTAGGTAATCCTAAAATTCTACCTAAAAGGGATTGGTACAAGAAAAATGAAGTAAGTATCAGATTAGATAATATGGATAAGAAGATGGATTTAATTCTATCTAAATTACCTAAATAAATAGTTCGGCTAACGCCTGTCGCCTTTTAGGCAGGCGTTGCCTATTAAAAAAATTCAGAAAGGATATAGAGAGTATGAATATAATACCATATAAACAACATAATCATATAGGATATTGTGTATATTTTTTATACGATAAAGACGAAATTGTATATATTGGATATACTTTTAATCTAGGTAAAAGATTAGGAGAGCATAGCCAATGGTCAAATACTAGACAGGGTTATAGAACTCAATTAGTTAAAAAACAATTTACACATTATTCTATTATACCAATGAATGATAACAAAAAAGCAAGAGAATTAGAGAGTTCATTAATTAAAAAACATCAACCAAAATATAATAAGAATAGTCATTATCATTGGGTATCTACAGGTAGAAAATATATATTTTATAAACCAGATCGTTGTTTTGGTATGCGTGAAACTGCATCTAAAAAAACTATTTATACTATAATGGCTTGGAAAAAAAGTAAAAAAAATAGACATTGGAATTATAAAGGAATAATATGACCGATATAGCAATTGAAGCATTTAAACACACAATACAGAGTAAGGAAATATATATAATTATATTCGTATGTATATTTATATATTACTTTGATAAAATAATGAAATCATAAGGAGAGTATGGATAAAGATGAACGAAAAAAGCATAGAAGATGGGTAAGTACCTTTATGCAACCCATAATACGTGGTAAACCTCTAACAGATAAAGAAAAGAGAGATATTAACTATGGAAAAAAATCAAATGTTCAAAGTGATACTAAAAAACAAATTCAAAGAGAGGAAGATAGATCTAAGCGTAGCAGTAAGAGTGATGTATAAGCAACAGTTTACAGGATCTATTCAACAAGAACATATTAAATGGTGGAAATCATATTGGATTAAACCAATAAATCTCGAAATACTCTATCCAAAGAAGGGATGGATAACGTTAGTTAAAGTATTTAGAGAGGGTAAGCCATCAGTAAGAGTGATAACTCGACCAAACAGCTCGTCTAAGCGAGAGCTGCTTGTTCTTAAATATAACTATGGAGAAAAAAATGATAAAAGGTATTAAACTGTTAGGATTTAAAAGTTGGTTATGGTGGAAAAAGGAAGAACTAACTTATAAATTTAGACAACGAAAATATTGGAAAGCAGTTGAAGTTTTAGATGAAGTACTAGAACGAAAACTTAATCAAGTAAATGGAGAACCAAAACAAGAGATGTGGAAAGAACACGCAGGTAGTTTAAGACAAGCTATTGAATTAGTTGAAGAAGATATACCATATCTTGATCCAAATTATTAATATTAGATACATAATTTATAGAAAGGAGGACTAATGGGTAAAAGACCAAAAGGTGAGTTGGAACTATATAAATTTATAGGACAACAAATCAAAAAAGCTAGAACAGCTAATGAGCCAGCAAGAATGGATGGTCAAAAGAATCCAAGTGCTATGACTCAGACTATATTAGCAAATGCTATAGGAGTAACGTTTCAGCAAGTACAGAAATATGAAAAAGGAGTTAATAGAGTACCTATAGATAAGTTATTAGCAATAGGTATTAAGACTAAGAAAGAAGATATTAATTACTTTTTACCAAATGATATTTCAGGAGAAACTTTAGTTTCAGTAGAAGAAATACCTATTAATACTAGAAATCTCAAAATACCATAAGGAGGAAGATGAATGGAATTTTTAATTTTGTTCGATTTGTTACTTATAGCCTTGCTGCTGTAACTATAAGAAAGAGTTGGAATTGGCTCACTGCTGATGTTGACCCAATTCCTGGTACAAAGGAATTTGATGATGAATATCGTCAAGTCAAAGATAAATATATACGATTAACTAAAAAAAAGGAGGAGTATAATGAAGCGTATAGAAAAAGTAGGTGAGTTATTAGTAAGAGCAATAACTTATCCTTTAAGAGCTACAATCGGAGTATGTAGATGTATTGATAAATCTACACCAGATACTCTGGAAGATTGTATGCCATTTGAAATCAAGTCTAAAAGAAAGGAGGAAACTGATGGAAGAACAAGTCAAGAAAGCTCCAATTAATGAAAGAGTTAAGACTAAGGTAATGCCATTAACAAAATGGTTTGCAGAGCAATATTTTCAAACTGTGGAACTGATGCAATCAGATCCTAGGTTTAAGAATTTACCTAGTTATAACCAAACTTCTTGTATAGCTACAGTTATTATAGCTACTAACTCTGCTTTAGATAAAAGTAGAGATGCTAGAAATAAAGCTGAAGTTTTAAAAGATATAAGTAATGCTGCTGAAGTAAAAAAAGCAGTTTAATTAATATGGTATCGGAATATAGTATACACTAGCTATTAGATTCCAGAGAAGTCCGATGAAATTTATTCCTGGATACTTTTAGCGTTTAAAATTTATACTTAATAACAAAGCCATAAGCGTATAATGCCTAATCTCTTTCGGTTAGGCATTATCCTAACAAAACAAAGGAGAAAAAATGAAAATGGACAACCCAGGAGATTTTCTTATGAGTATGGCAACATCAATGCATGATTCTAGTAGATCAGGATCTAATTATGGAAAATTATTTCTATTAAATGAAATAATAGCTATTTTACAAACTAAGAAAAAAGAAATTAAAGAGGATATTAAGAAAAATAGTAAATTTCCAGATCCTACTTTAGATTCATTGTAGGAGAAATATGAAAATAGATGATCAATTAAAAACAATAGATAAAATTACTGATAAAGCAATCAAACAAGTAGAGATAGAGAGAAAAAATAAACGTAGAAATTACTTTATTGAGATGCTTAGATATTGTGAGTTAGTAGTAAAACAAGTTAAGAAATATTTAAACTAGTAGGAAATATGGATCTAAAAAAAATAAATGAACAACTTAAACCAAAAAAACCTGATCCATATAATCCTACAAGAAGATATGGAGTAATGGGTATATGTTTAGGTGCTGATTTACATAGTAGATTACAAGCATATGCAAAACAACGAAATCATAAGATGAGTCAAATAATTAAATTATTAGTAAAAT
>VTLG01011994.1_pt1 | contig 11362 bp, 12 predicted proteins | sample 4694571 | NCBI WGS metagenome assembly VTLG01 (sample SAMN12604809, study PRJNA352737) | marine metagenome | biome: ENVO:00000447; feature: ENVO:00000209|ENVO:00000569|ENVO:01000036; material: ENVO:00002151; isolation source: viral sequences binned using virsorter ... | reverse complement strand
TGTGTTGTCAACAGCATCATATACTGGTGATGTTAAAACATAAACTTTATTGGCACTAGCTGGATGTCCAACTGTACCACCCCCACTATGGGTTGCATTATATGTAGCCATAATATATACCCCCCTTTAAGAGTTAAGATCAGGAACGCCAGAGTAAACCCCTGTAAATCCTGTTCCAGAGCCACGAAGAACTTTACGTCCAAATACGTGAAGACCACGTATAATGTCTGCAAAGCTGTTTGGGTCACGAACTACTTCTGTTTTAGCAATAGCTGAAGCAGTAGCAACTGAACTCATATGACCAAACAATACATTAGTTTCACCACTTGTTGATGAAGGTCCGAAAGTTGCTGTGGAATCAGCACCAGTAGAACCTACTGCAATAGCGTTTGATTGATAAAGTGTGAAGCCATGTACTTTTCTAGCAGTAACATTACCGTTTAAAAGTGGACTTCCACTTTCGCCAGTTACACTAGAGTCCATTAATTTTGCATCTGCTTGTCTGAGTATTTCGTAAAATTGTGGAGGAGCCACAACCCAACGATTTTCTTCAGGAACATCTGCTTCATCAAGTAGACGAGCACCTGTGCTAAGATAGTTTGCACACTCATTACCAGTATTGCATGAAATAGCAGAACTAGCAGCACCTAAGTTAGTTGTATCTGTAGATGCGTTTGAGTTAATGTTGCTTAGTACATTGTAGTCATATTGCTTTTTAAGAGCGTATGCACCAGAAGATGTAGCTAAAGCCTCAAAATTTACATGAGACTGTCTTTCTTCAATGTCATCCACTTTAAAAGCAAAGTAGTTACCCTGATCTACAGTTAGAGAAACCTCTGCATCTGTAAGATCTTGTGAGTTTATAGAAGCACCACGTTGATAAGCAGTAACCGTAATTGTCGGTTCTTTAATTATCTTCACGGTGTCGCCAAAATTCTCAATTTCGCCTGAGTAATCGGTATTAGTGATTGCCTCTGCAACCGAAGCTCTTCGGAAATATTTGAGTACCTTTTGGCTATATATCTGTGGTACGAAATTCCCATTAACGAGATTGTCGTAACCAGCAGCAGTAGTAAAAGCCATTTTTACTCTCCATTAGTTATTGATTTATTATACGACCCTCTCGACTTGCTTTGTCAATTTCTTTTTCAAGTTTATCAAATTCACTAGGCTTTAGCCGAGAAATTTCCGAAGCAGTCCAAATACGTTCATTTTTACCTTCTGCTACTACTTTATCTTTTGTTGCGATAAACTCAGCAGCTTGAGTAGATTTTTTAAAACGTCTTGTTTGCTTCTTGACTAACCCTTTATCAGATTTGTATAGATCAAGAACACGTATAGCCCATTTAGAATCTGTACTATTTTTTAGAACACCATCAGCTATAGAACTGGGTTGGTCTTCTAACCATTCAAGAAACTCATCTGTATCTTTTAATTCAAAAAAATCAGAATGAGCTGTTAAGAGTTCCGTCCTAGCTTGCTCTTCAACCAATCTTTGCTCTTTTTCTTTAAGAGCATTAATCTCACTTTCAAGCTTTTGAGTTTGAGCTTGAGTGTTTTGAGAAGAGATTGTTTGCATTGCTTTATATACGTCAGGATATTCATCTTTAAAACTTTCTAGTTCCTCTGTGGTAGTACCTATGTTAGAAGCAATTTGATTTTTAGTTGAAATCATTACTTCCTGTTCTTCTTTATATTTTTTAAACTCATCTATTTTTTCGTCATAATGTTTTTTCAAATCATCATAGCGTTTTTTATAGTTGTGCTTGGGTCTTGAATCTTTCTTAGACTCTACAAACGAAGTAGCCTTCGCTTCGGTGTTCGCTTCTTCTGTCTCTTCGGATTCAACCTCATCTATTGGATCATCTTCTGCAATAGTATTGCGATAAGAATTTTGATAAGGTTTACGTTCTTTTTGTTCTTCTTCTTTCTGATTAATGTCAGTCATTTTATACCTCCTTAGTGCCAAAGTGATAACTTTGGGTAGCATATTTGGTAGTTAAATAGGAGTGCCAGATTAAATCTAGGTGGCTCCTCTTTTATGTATCTACACCTGTTTTAAAAACATTAGAAATAAATACTGATCTTCGTCCAACTTGCTCTGCCCAACGACTATCAAGTACCTCTTCTGCTGCTTTAGCATAGAAACCATTTTTTAAATACTCTAAAGTTTTTTTAAACTTTAATAAAGTTGGCGTACCAACATTGTACGCTAAGTTAATTAAAGCTCTTTGTCTTGCATCATTTAGATCACGCCACCATGAGATAGCATTATCTAATTCATCTTCTATTTCATCAATATTATTTTGTGCTAAATAGTAGGCTTCTTCTTTAGTAATTCCATAATCATCTAAATTACGTCCAAGTCCTATTGTAGTTTTATCAGAAGTACATTTGTAAGGTTTAAGTTCTAACCCTTCAAAGTCTTCTAGCTGTTGTAATAATATTTCGTAGTTCATTTTGATTTCGCTGTTAAAGGTTTGCCTTTACGTATCTTATCATTTAATACTGACCAGTTTTGACCTGCTTGTACTTTTATTAATTTAGCAGGTCTAGGTTTTATGAGTATTGTTTTAGGTGTTAACGGTTTTAGTTGCATTGTTTATAATACATTAGCTTTTCTTGGTGCATAAACTCTACCACCTAACATTTTTTTAACCTTACCACCTTTTTGATTTCTAGTTTTTATACCTAATTTATCTTCGTATTTTTTTATATTCTCTTCATCTCCTATTTTAATATAATAAATAAGAAGATCTTGATCCGACATTAGGGTAGGTTTGTCATATTTGCTTTTAACCATTTATTTTCTCCTAAAAAATTTAGTTGCAGCTCGTACACCAAATGAACTTGCTACGATTACACCTAAAGAGTATTGATACCATTCAGGCATTTGTTCTAATACTGAAAAACCATTTAATACTACTAACTCCATGTTAGGAACGAAAGCTAATATAAGAGGGATTGAAAATAAAATTACTAACCACTCATCTTTCCAGCTATTCCTTGCACCTCTAATAGCTTCAAGATCCCAATCAATTTCACCAGTAGCTTGTTTCTCCATGACAGTAGCTCTTGCTTTAGCTTCTGCAACTTTCATTTCTGTATTAGCTTTGGTTCTTTCTAATCTACCCTGTAGAAAAGTTCCTGCTAAGTTTGCTATTGGACCTATTAATCCACCAATCATTTTTTCTTAGACACCATTGCATCTGCACCAAAAAACGCACCAATAACAGCAGCTAATGAAATAAATAAAACATCCATTGCTGGTATTTCTTTTGCACGTTCTGGAAATACAAATGAAGCTATAACTGTAGCAACCATTGTAAGTGTTGCAATGTATGCAATACGTCTACGATTTTGTTGCCATGCTAATTTATCTGGTACTTGTATGTCGTCCATATTATTCTCCTATGTAAGATTTCCAAGTCTAAGCGTAACCTGTGGTCCTTCGTTATCTTTTAAAGGAGCACCTGCTCCTGTAATTAATTTTCTAACTTTTTTAATTATAGTTCCTTCAGTTTTATTTGCAGTATTAAAATTAAAGTTTTCTTGTATAAAATAACCTTTATCATCTTTTTGAATAGAAAAACCACCTACACTAAAAATAGCTTTCATTACAGGATCTTTTGCTAAATCTAAAGCAAACATTTTTCCTGCTTTTAGTTTTTGCATAAGCTGTTTTACTTTTGATTCAGAACCAATTAAGTTAGTTCCATACGCAGCATTAACTTTTTCCTCTAATTCTTTTTTATATTTTGTAGTAAATCTATTTCCATCTTTATCTTTGTATTCTCCAACTAAAGCAACTGGACTTACACCTCTATTATTTAAAGGATAATCACTATAATGAACAAAAGTTCTTCCATCAGCTATAGCATTTTTAGCAGCAGTTTTTAATACTTCTAATGTTTTATCATCATAATCTTCATTAGTAAAAGTTTTTTTATCTCCACCAAACCATTTTGTTAAAAAACTTTGAGTAAGTAATTTATATGGAGCAGAAAATTGTAACCCAGTAGTCTTATCTTCATCATTACCTTCTTCAAAATTTTTAATAACTTGAGGAACTTCATCACTTTCTTTTACATCTATTATTTCAGGTTTTTCTTTAGGTAATGGTATATTATTTTGAACAGTAGAAGCTTGAGCTTTACTAATTAAACTAGGAAATTTTATTTTTTTTTTTTGATTATCTTCTGTTGCTTGTGCTACTTTATCAGGAAAAAGTTTTGTATCTTCTCTTAAAATTTGTTTTGTTTCAAATAAAGCTTTTTCTTCTTGCCTTCTTTTTACTAAGCCATCAAGAACTTTACCTCCAGCTTTAACAAACCCTTTTGTAGAACTAAACGCTTCATCAAGAAATTTTTGAGTATCTCCTGCAAGTAAAGCAGCATATGCTTTAGATTTTTTAAATTTAGTTGCTCCAATATTATAAATTAAAGATGTTAAAGACGCCACTTGATTAGAGTTAAGATCTATTTGACCTTGAATATCATCAATAACAGGTTTTACATTTTTTTCAACATGAGAAATAAGATCATTTGTTGCTTGTAATTGTGTTACTTTTTTATTTTTGCTTTTCGCTTTTGTTCCAAAACCTACAGATAATCTTCCATAATCAGAATAAGGATCTTCTGTAAAACCTTCTTGTTGTGCTACAAGTTTAATGCCTTCTCTAAAACCTTCTCCCATACCTTTTAGTTTAGCAGCAGCTTGTCTTAAAGGTCTAAGTTTTAAATCTTTTGGTCCTTCTAAATCTGATTCAGAAACATTAAAAACATCTTCTATAGTAATATCTTCTTTTTTCTTTTTAAATATATCTGCTACTCTAGGAAGTTGTTCATCACTTCTAAATTGTTCTTTCATTTTTCCTGCTACATCTGTAGGTAAAATAGAATCTAATATTCTTCTTGCTAAACTTCTTTTTTCTTCATTATCTTCACCTGGAAGCATTGCACTTACGTCTGCAATTCGTTGATTAAAATCATCCATTGTTCCACGTTGCTCTATAGTTGGACCTAATTCTGGAGATGCTGTATCCTTTACTGCTTGTTTTTGTTCTTGCGTAAGTTCATCTGCTGTACTTTCTATTGCTTTTTGATCTGATTGAAAGGCAGGAGCACTAGCTATAACATCTTTTTGTTCTTGCGTAAGTTCAGGATAAGTAGTCGAAACAACATCATCAACTTGCATTGTTTCTTGTAATCTTTCAACAGCTTGATTTAAAGAAGATAAAATATTTTCTTCAGTAAAATCTCCTGGTGTTCCATACATCTGTTGCATAGTTTTATCTATTTCAGAAGACTGTGTAATAGTTGGACCTAATTCTGGAGATGGAGGTATTATTTCTCTTTCTCCACCACGAACTTGTTCGGCTAATGTAAAAGGTCTTTCTCTTTTAATAGATACTCCTTTATCACCACGACTTATTCCAAAACGAGGACCAAAATCTTTTGCAGATATTTTTGTTCCTATACGCTGTGCAACAGCTTGTGTTTCTTTTTGAAGATCTTCATCTGACATGGTATTAATATCTTTACCAGCCGCAGCAAGTTCTGCTCTAACCTGATCTACAATAAAAGATTTATTTGTGCTTGCAATATCTTCCATATCTGGAACATCAACCATTATACTTGCTCCTGTTGCTGTTGTTGAGTAGCTGTTTCAACAGCTTTCATTAATTCTTTACCACGATTATTCATCTTTTCTAATTTGTCTAAACCAATATACGGAATTAATTCTTTAGGAATTATAATCTCATCATCACCTAAAAGTACATCTACTAAATTTGTTTTATCTGTAAACTGATCTGGATTAGCAGAGGATGTAATTTCTAAACCATCTTTTCTAGCTTCAGCTAAAGCTTTTTCAATAGCTGATTTTAAATCAGGAACACCTTCTGTAACTTTTACTAAACTATTAAGAACATAATCACCTTCACGTAACTTTGCTGGTTGTGTATCTGGTGAAGCTCCATTTGGTTCTCTTGGTGCTTGGTCATCTTGTACTTCCATTAATGGTGCTTGTACTTGTTGACCCATTTGCATTTGTTGTACTTGTCCACCTTGTTGTAAACTTCCTACAAGTTCTTGTAATGAAGTAGACTCACCACCTATTGAAATTCTTTCATCATCAAAAGGTGTTTTAGTAATGTTACGAACAAGAAACTGTTTCATTTGAAGAGTTAAACCATTTGTGATTTGTCTTTCTATTGATTGGTAGGCTCTTCTATTAGCAGGATTATTAAAGTCTATACGTGCTATAGCTCCTGCCGTATCTATTAAAAGTGATGCAAGTTGTGCTGGTCTAAGCATGGACAATATCTTTCTTTGCTTTATAACGACAAATGTATTTTCCAACTGTAAACATTGCATGACCTAAATATGTTTTTGATGGATAACCCATTTGATAAGCAATATGTTTAACAACTGGTCTAGCAATAATTTTTATTATGTGTGAAGCAACAATGGATCTTTGCATCAAAAAAACTAAAGGCAAAGCCCATTGATGATAACCATTAATTATATCAGGATTAACTTTTCTTAAATGTCTTCCAAACTCTTCATCAAGTTCAAAGATTTCTTTTTCTAATAAACCTTGACGATATAGTTCAGCACATATAACTTTTGGACTTGCATCAACATCTGGTGCAACAGGTTGTTCTTTACCTTTTTCATCTATAAATGTTTTTTGGCTCATATCAAGATTAAACTGTTGTCCTGATTTACCTGTTACTTGACCTAAAGTATTAGCAGGAATATTAGAGTTTATAGCTAATTCTAATTCGCTTTCTGTTGCTCCATCTTTAATAGCATTATCAATTATATCTCTTGCTTCTTCTGGTGTTACATTATCAAAAGTTTTTGATATTTCAATATCATCTCTTCCACCTGTTTTTGTACCAAATTTCTCTATCTCGGAGTAATAACTTAATTTACCTACTGTTTCTTTAGATGCACCTCTAGCAGTTTTCCCATCATGTATTAAATTTATTATGTCTTTATTTGATACACCTGCTTTCGCATGGTCACGACTAGAAAAAGATTGATCCAAAGGTGCGTGTAACCCACCTCGACCATCTGGCGTTGTCGAATAACGTCCTCCTTCATCAAATGTATAACCTAGTGCATAACCAAGAGCATTTTTAGCTTCTTCTCCTCCTGTTGCCATTAGACCTTCATAATATCCAGGAACATTTGTAATATCTTGTTTATGTGCTTCAAGAGCATAAGCATAATCTGTGTTTCCAATCTCACCTGTATTTAAAGAATTAAGTAGACTTTGAGGTACAGTTCTGTTGTTAGAATCTCTAAAAGAAACAGTTTCAACATAATTTTTATTAGCTTGGGCTTGTTGTCTTTGATATATTGGACCACCAAAATATGCTGGATCTGTTCTTTGAAGAGAACTTTTTTCTTTTTCCTCTTCTGTTTGAAAACCTATTTTTTCTGCTCCTTTTGCAAGTAATGTTCCTATTGCAAGAGGGGGTGAAGTTAAAACAGTTTTTCCTACTACGTTTGAAAATTTTGATAATAATTGATTAACTGTACCAAAAGGTTCTTTATTAGGAGTTGCTAAAGCATCTACAACAGCAGGACTCATACGTGATAGTAAAGCAGATTGAGTATTAGATGAAAGAGCATTTGCTTCAGCTTTTGATATATTTTCTATATTTGATATAGCTATTCCTACAGGTTGAGAAGAATCACCATACACATTAGGATCATAAATAGTATTAATATCATCATCATCTGGTATAGAAATATCATCTTGTAATTTTTTAAGTTGTTGTTCTGGTGTTATCGTATCAACAGGATCAATAGGTTGAATAGGACTTGGTAAATTAATTGTTCTTTCAGGATTATCATCAACAGGCTTAACAAAAGGAGGTTGATTAATTAAAGGAGTGCCTCGCAAGTTCTGTGATTCATACTGCTTTGCAATAAAACTTTGAAAAGTCTGTCCACCAGTTTGCATTTTTTTAGGTGGTATAACATTTTTAAGAGACATTCTTCATAACCTCATTAATTGATTTCTTCAGGGTTAGGAGCTGTTGCAGCAAAGCCAGCTTCCCCTGCCATTGGCGTAACACCTGTTCCGATGGTTCCGTTGCCAGAGCCTGTAGCATCCATTGGATTTGCTCCTGAAGGAACTGCTCCGTTGCCTTCCATGCTTCCTCGTTGTTCACCCACATCTGGGCTTTCAGGGCTGTCTGCTTGTTGATTAACATTTAAACTCCTTAATATTTCTGCATAGATAGCTGCTTCTTCTGGATCATTTACTAATTCAGCAGGGTCCATGTCTTGTGAAATTGCAAGTTCTTTAATTAAGTTTGGTATCTTAATAAATGGTGCAAGCATTGGATTAGCAACAGTTTGTAATAACATTGTCAATCGTTGACTACGTACTTCTTTCATCATAACAGAAACAGTACCTTTAGGTTTAATTTCTAAATCACCATCAAAGGTTTCTGCTTTTTCATTAAATTGCATATTCCATTGAAAGAAAGATTCACCTAATGGACGTAGTAAATGATCATCAATATTTTTAACAACAGTTTTAATACCTAATCCTGCTGAACCTAACAACATTGATAATCCAGCAGCAGTTCTACCTGTACCAGTTACTCCTGTTTGTCCATGTACGACAGAAGGAATACCTGTTTCTTCATCTGCTAACTGCCTTGCCTTATCGTACATCTGCATGTTTTCACCAGCCGTACTTGGAAACTTTAATCCATTAATAGCTGTACCTGTTACACCAGACTGTCTTCTAAATACTTTACCAGGATAAATATCATAGTTCTGTCCTGGAACTAATGATGCTTCATCTACATCAAATACTAAATTACCTGCAAGAGCTAAATTATCAATAGCCATTCTCATATGACCGTTCATTAATAACTGTGCATCTTCCATATTTTCTGCAACACCAATACCAAATACTTGATAAGGATTTTTTTCATAAGGAAAAATATGATAAGGTATGCGTTCTGGAACAAATGGATTTAATACAACACGTAATACTTCTCCACCACATATCCAAGCATTAATTTGAACAGACCCTATTTCATCCATCTCGTAAGGAATATCAACATTATATTCTCTTGCTGTTTTAGCGTCTAATGTTCCCCAATATTCTAATACTTCATAACGATTTTCATTATAAGTAGGATCATTTTCAGCATATATTGTATGTTCAAAATAGCGTTCTTCATATGCAGCAGGTCTTTTTAAAATATTATTAATTGCTGCAATATTAAATAATGGTAAATCTTTTAATGCACGAAACTGATCTCTATTTAATCGGTGACGTTCAATAACATATTCACAATCTTGAATATCTACAGCACTAGGATCAGGATAAAAATTCCAACAGGAAACATGAGAAAGTCTTGGAACCATTTTTTCATATGGTGCATATACCCTTTCTCCTTCTAAGTTTTCCCATTTATGTATTTTTTTATAAAAGTTGAATGGACCTTTGACAACACCAGTACCTAACAAGGATTGCTCAAATAGTGACCTACGAATTTCTTTTATTGCTGAAGTGTCAATAAGCTGATCTTGAACAATCTTGTTAAGTCTTCTGGCAGCAATTTGTGCTGGTTTTAAATCTGGCTCACCAAATTTACTGAACCCTTTCTTTAAAGGAGCACCTTCTAATTCTTTTGTTAAACCACCTAGTTGTGGTTCACCTGCTTCTGTTGCTCCTGGTTCAAGTGTTCTTCCATCCCCCTCATAACCATAAGGATCGAGATCTTGACCACCTCCCATCTGTTTTGAAACAGCGTCAAGATGAACAGCTTCTTCTATACCTTCAGGATCAGGTGTCGGTTCTATATTTAAAGGAAACTCACCTCTACCAAAAAGAATATCAGAAAGTTGTCCATAAGCCGCAAGGACTTTAACCTTTGTTATTTTAACAGTAACTTTTGATCGTTCTGAATTACGATATGTTTCTGATTCTGCTGATAATCCTCTGTAATTTTCATAAGACTTTAACCAACGCTGCTCATCAGAACGTCTTCCTTCTTCTGAAGCAACAAATTTTTGGCGAATATGTCCTGACAGTCCAGGTAAAGCTTCGCCTGGAACTACAGCAGGAACATCTTCTAGTTCGTCAGAATCTATAAACGACATTAATTATTAGCCGTAAAGTCTATCGTCATCTGCAAGAGCATCAAAATTTGGTGACATATGTTTTTTACCAGACTCTGATGGAGCACTTAAAGTATTAGAAAAATTACTTTGGCTTTCTACGCCTGGAGTAATTTCTAATTTTTCTCTTGGTGCTTGTCCTTCTGGAACTTCATTCATTTCACCTTGTTTAATACTTGAAGTATCAAATGGTTTTTGACCGTACATTGCAATCTCCTTAATATCCAAAGATAGGGTTGATAGGTTTCGGTTGCTTCTGTTCTGTTGTCCATCCATTATATAAACGACTTGGACTTTCGACTTGCCTAGTCATACACATATAACGTAGTGCATCATAAGCATGGTCAGAAGCTTTGGTATCGACATCTTCACTATTCGTTTTGCTCAAAGGCAGAGATGTCATTTCTCTTATTAAATTAGTACACGAACTAAATATACGTAACTTTGATCCAGCTTCAGGATCGACTCGTAATCGTTTGTGTATTTCTAGTTTTCCTCGTATTCTATTTTTATCTGCTGGAATAAATCGACAACCACTTTTATTAATCAGTTCTGCTATCGTCATTCCACTTCCTGTTCTATTCCAACATGCTCCATCAAGTACAGAGATTATTGGCATAGGATCTTCTGATTCTAATTCTTTTATTCGTTGTCCTAGTTCATCACCATTCTGTCGTTTGATATAAAGCTCTCTGTAGATCCATAGATTATCATCATAGTCTAATGCTCCCCAAAGGACACAGGATGGACTTGTGAACCCATAATCTGCTGCCCTGACCCTGTGCCATCCTCTAGGCACTTCAAACGGATCAGAAACGTGTTGTAAGCGATTAAACTCAGTAAATGCAGCACCTTCTGCAATATCCCAATCGCCATCAAGTAATCGTTTCCTTTCAACTTCTGGTAATGATAAAAGCATCATCTCATATTCACCACTATGTAGTAAATACGGATTATCTGTTAGTTTAGCTGGTATGAACTTTCTTGTGAATAAAGGTTCATTAGCTTTTGTAGAGTGACTACTAGGATAACGTAAAACTTTTGTTGTACTAATATCCGTAGCCCAAAATGGTTTGTTCTGTGGTGCAGGATCTATGTAAGTTTTCTTTACCCAATCATGTCCAGGACCACCTGGATTTGCTGTTGCTCTCATATATGTTTTTATAGTAGGATTAGTAGTACGTAATCGAGAACGTAAG
>VTLG01003217.1_pt1 | contig 11362 bp, 7 predicted proteins | sample 4694571 | NCBI WGS metagenome assembly VTLG01 (sample SAMN12604809, study PRJNA352737) | marine metagenome | biome: ENVO:00000447; feature: ENVO:00000209|ENVO:00000569|ENVO:01000036; material: ENVO:00002151; isolation source: viral sequences binned using virsorter ... | reverse complement strand
CCACTATAATCAAGACGATCTAATGTAATAACTTCCCAGTCAGTATTCTCAAGTATCTGACCGATCATATGGTGAGCAATGAAACCTGCACCACCAGTAATAAGAGCTCTTTTCATAATGAGTTAGCAAAATCTAATAGGTTGTCAAAAATTTGTACGTCTTTATATTTGTTGTTAATCCCCTTAAAGTTTTCTTTCTCAGTCTTTGCACCGAATCCAGTTCTAACCAATACAGGTTTTGAACCTGCATTCTGTGCCATCTTAATATCTTCTATTGTATCACCAACATAATAAGCTTTACTAAAATCTAATTTATATGCTCCTTCTGCTCTTTTAATCATACCAGTATTTGGTTTTGCATATTGGTCTTGAGGATAATCACTAGTATTAAAGAAAAATCCATCAATAGTAAATATACCATTCATTCCAAATTGTTGCATATAAAAATTATTCATCAATCTTTCAACATCATCTCCACTTAACAATCCTTTCATAATATTTGGTTGATCAGCAAACATAACAACTTTATATCCCTTTAACCTTAAAGTACGAATAGCTTCCAAAGATCCTGGAATCCATTTAACATCCTCATTCCTCTTAATAACATTCTTCCACTCATTTATAACACCATCCCGATCAATACCAATCAATCCTGTGTTAAATTCTTTTGGCCAATCTTCTGGATTATATAATGAATAACCAGGAGGTGGTGATCCTTCTGGCATTCCTTGAGGTGATTGAGATGGAGGTCTTGTAGTTTTATATCTTCCCATTATTCTTCCTCCTCTACATTAGGCACTTTAATCAGTTTACCAAGTTCTGGCATATACATATACTCTAACTTACTAGTTCTTAAAGTATGAATTGCATCATCAATAGTTTCTACAAGTGGATCACCTCCAAGATTAAATGATGTATTAAACAATAAAGGAACACCAGTTAACTTATAAAACTCTTTAATAAGAGCATAGTAACTAGTATTATCTAACTTAGATACAGTCTGAATCCTACATGTACCATCAACATGAGTAACTGCTGGTATCTCTCCTATATGCTCATCACTTACTTCAAGAGCATACATCATATAAGGTGTTTCTTTCAATCCTTTCATATCAAACCATTCTTCTGCATGTTCCTTAAGAATAGATGCAGCAAATGGACGGAACCACTCACGACCCTTAACAGTATTGACAAAATCCTTACCATCAGGATCTGTTGGATCATAAAGAATAGAACGATTACCAAGTGCTCTAGGACCACCTTCAGATCTTCCTTGAAAAATAGAAACAATATTACGATCTTTAATCAACTGAGCAACTTCTGCATCAGTAGTTTCTGTTACCTCTACATCTTCTATCTTATTATTTTTTAAATAATTGTCAATATCAAATTGATTATATTTGTAATCAGGTCCAAGATAAACATTCAATAAAGGATCTTTCTCTATTGTTTCACCCTTTTCTTTTGCAACTTGATGAGAAACATACTTTGCTGCACCAATTGATAACCCACCATCATGGCATATAGGATCAACATAGATGTTTAAATCAGGGAACTTTTCTTGATAATAAGTATTAGCAATAACATTTAATCCATATCCACCAGATATAACAATATTTTTCTCTCCAGTCATATCAACTGCCTTCTCAATATAAGTACACATCATTTCTTGCGTTTCTTTCTGAATCTTCCATGCTAAATTTTTATGCACATCCCTTACCTTTGTTTTATCACTATGCCATAAAGCATAATCCCTTCCCTTTTCATCTTTAACAAAATCCTTTTGAATATCTAGATACTTCCATCTAAAATGATCAATATAAGCAGCCCTTGGATATACAGGTAGAAAAACATTCTTATCTCCTCTTAAAGTATCTTCCATGAAAAGACTAGGAATCTTATTATCATTTCTACCATAAGGAGCAAGTCCCATTGTCTTACCTGCTTCAATAGCACCAAACCCAAGCCATTCTGATACTGCTTCATATGATTTAACAAGTGTTACTGCAGAATCGGCATCAGTATTTGGTGTTTCTATTCTAGGTCCACCATTTTCACCATACCTTTTCCATACCTCTTCTATCTTATCAGGCCATTCACATTTATAGATACTTTCTGTTTCAAAATAATTATATTTTTGCTCTTCAGGAATTTCATCACTGTCAGGAAATCTTCTTGATGAACCACAACCATCAACTATAAGAGCAGCTGCACTATCAAATCCAGAACCATAAAAAGCAGATGCAGCATGTGCTAAATGATGCAATGTACCAAAACTAATTTGTTGTGCATGTGGATAAAATTTCCTAACCAGTGCTTCATAAGAAGTCTCACCTGTCCAAGGAAGTTGATGGTTTTCTTGCTCAGACCCATTACCTGCTACAATAAAATAATCTATAGTATACTTTTGCATTAACCATAGCATACTCTTAAAAGGATTACCATCTCGCTTTACACGAGACATCCTTTCCTCTTCTATATAAAGTTCTAACTTACCATCAACAACAAGAGCAGCAGAACCATTATGACCTGGATTTATTGCTAATATATTCATTAAACTTTCTCCTTAATATCTTTTACAATTCTAGTGTAGATATCTGTTATTTCTTCATCATTAAAATCCATTAACCTATCATTCATTCTATCTGAAAGATGATTATCAAATCCACAGATTCTAATAGGAGAATACCTCTTCTGTGTCTTTCTATCATCAATAATTTGGAACCAATCAGGATAACTAATGTTCTCCGCAAAAGTTGATCCCAAAATAACTGTACCTGGAACATCAAATGCTCTTGCTAAATGCTGGCCTAAACTATCACATCCAATAAAATAATCAGATGCTTCAATGATAGCAGCCCATGCACGAATATCAGGTATTTGTGGTTTTTCTGAGTAAGTATCTTCTGCCTCTGCTTCCTTTGCAAACTCACCTTCACACATCAATACAACATTATACTTCTGAGATAGTTTCTTAACTAACTTATAATAAACATGTGGTTCTATTGATCTACTACTATCATCAACAATATCTCCATTATCAACTCTTGCAGATCTACCAAACGGTTGTATTACTATTGAAATATCTTTATTCTGCTTTGCTTTAAGAGCAGCAATAGTATTTGCAGCACCCTTCTCTTCTGCCTTACAGAGATACATATTTGGTTTACCCAAATCTGAATGATCATCTGTCTCATTGATGACCTTATCAAATGCCTCTGCAAGAGAACATTTTTGATTATAATATTCCCATAAAGTATAGGGTTCTGGATGAATTATATCAGAATCTTTAATTATATTCTCAAACAATCCCTTCACATCCATACTATAGGTTCGATCCTGTAATAAAGGATTACCAAAGAATAAAGTATCCCAACCACCTATAACAATATTCCAATCCTCATCAGGATGTGCTTTAGCATATTTTTCTAACGCTGGAATTGCAGTTATAGCACGTCCTGCTCCACCATCTAAGGTGAAAACCTTTCTTCGAGTCATAAGTAAAGACCAAATACCGTTTAATGTAAATCAATACACTGGTATTTATTATACACTCAAAAGGTTATTTGTGCAACTATGTGGTGGTTACCCCTACAAAAGTTCCTAATCCACCATCATGATCATATACATCAAAGGTAAATGATAATCCATCATCACGATAATATTTGGAAATATCAGTTGACAAACCAACAGTAAGTGTCGATACTCCTACAAAATTGCTATCTGGAGTAAGAGTAATGAATCCTTTTTCCTTATTATCAAGAATTAAACCATCATACTGATATCCTTGAATTATATAAGCACATTGAATTGGTTTTGGTTGATTGACAGTTGATAATGTAATCACAACTGTACTTCCTACTCCAACTACAGTAGATCCAGCACTTATAGATGCCTTAAACTCAGGTTTACCGTCTTGTCTACCATACATAGTTTCTGCATGTATAAACTTTCCTATCGTACCTACGGAAATTGTATTACCAATACCAGTAGATAATGTAATAGAAGTTGCCGCAACTCCTGTTATCGTAGAACTTTCACCATTATATGCAAAGGTATCTCCAATACTTACAGTACCTCCAGAAATAGTATCAAGAGGAGCATCAAATATTATAGTTTTTCTAGTATTAGGAGTATTCTTATATACAGGTGGTCCATTAAGTTCTACATAACCAGTTGTTGAAACTATCCAAGAAGTAGTACCTAATCCAACAGGATCTAAATTACTTCTAACAAATTCCATTGATTCTTCAGGAAGTTCAGATTTTCCTGGTGCTATTGGCCACTCAGAATCTAATAAATGATTTGGAGCATTTTCTAAAGAAGTTAAATCACGAAGTTTCTGCCTATAAGTTGCCCATGCAGTTTTAGTGGTACTGTCTAAAGGAGAATCTGAAGCCTGTGTCCAATCACATTCTAATAAAAGTTGATCTCTTTGCTTCCTAAGTTCTATCATTTCTTGATCTTGACCTCTCTGCCATCCAGCAAGTTCGTTAGCAAGAATCTGTTGCTCATCAACAATAGTATCTGGAATGTCTGTTGTAGAACCGTCTAAGTTAATCTGTATTCCCATAATTCCTCCTTAAGGTGTATATGCATCTCCAGAAGATGCAGTAGTATCTCCCTCATGAACATGTCCCCAAGGTATTCCATAAAGTGCCCAGTTATTTTGATATGCATTATCACCAGTCATCTTCCAATTGCAACATGCTGGTTGTAAAGTTTGAGGAGAACAAATACATAGACTATCAAAAGTACATCCACAATAACTACCATAATGCGAAGCTCCTTTTGGAATCCAATCCATTGCACTTAACCAATCATAAGTATATCCCCATCTTCTCTTCCATCCACAACACTCTGTTCCTCTCCAACACAAACTAAATCCTACCTGACATTGATAACAAGATTCTCCATATCCACATTGTCCCCACTGGAAAAGACACAAATCAAATTGTCCAGCACCAGCATGGTTACTAGTCTGATGTGACCATGCACATATACTTCCATGTGCCCAAGTATTCCAACAACAACATGATCTTGATGGCCAACACCAGTTACACCATCCATAATAATCGTTATCATTAGGTTGAACTTGGCAATCATTATATCCCAAACCAAAACACCAACACATATGATTTGATGGACAAATATGCACACCATTCATCATAAATCTAAATGCCTGATATTCACAGGTCGGAAGTTTCATCCAAAAGTTAGTTCCATAATCTTTAGTCCACTTGGCACAATGATAAATGCGTTTCCACATATAATCATTTCCATCAGCACCACCTGCTCCACCACCAGTTGTTCCGTCAGCAGATCTGGTTGTTATAAATCTAGACATTAACCTTCATACCCCCATACTTGGAAATTAAAGTCAGTGCCAACACCTACATCAGAAATATTCTGTAAGAATATTCTTTCATTACAATCAAGAATAACACCAGTTCTTTCATAATTATTGAATTCTAACTTATAATCAACCATACCTTCTTTACATACAAAGTCATCAAAACTTGTACATATTCTCCATTTACAACTAGCATTCATATATTCTACAATACAATTTGTAGGATTAGAGCAAATTACAGTTTCAGAACAAGTTGTATCATCTTTTGGTGCTGCTCTCCAAGTTATCAAATCAGATGATAGGAATGGATCCATCTTCTTATCATCACAATTATAAACACCCATTGCCCATAGACATTTCTCCACTCTATGAATACATGTAGTACACATTATAGGAGAATAATACTTCTCAACATCCCATACAGATGGGAAATTAGCAACCTTACAGAAGTAAGTAGTATCACAAGGCCATATACAGGTTATATTACCAGATGAAAGTTGCCATTCTCTATATTGATTGTCCTGTCCCGATCCAAACCATGAGAATATTCCACACATACCCTCCTTCTTACTTCTTATTGCAAGATATGTACAACACTTCTGAGGATTCCATGATAGATATTTAATAGCATACTCATTTGTAAAGCAATTAGTAGTACCATATTTTGGTGGATCTATCCATAAATCCAATATTTTCAGTTCACAACTACATCTATTACACCACCAACTACATGCCCACATATTTCCAATGAAATACATTTGACAGGTTTGCATAGTCTTATGATGTCTTACAATAGCACATTGAGTTGCTCCACCTGCAACACCACCATAAGGATTCATTCGACGATCTCCATAGTTACATGTCCATCCTTCACTCCAGTGCTGCCAACAACATAAACAACATAACCATGAATAACAGTCAGTAAAGGTCGATATACAACAACACTCATACCTATTTCTACACCATCTTCCACACTGACAACAGAAACAATTACACAACCTGACTTCACCTCTTGATATCCAAGTTAACCATACCTCAACATCACCAGGAGAATGGTGACCAGGACATTTATTAGTATAACACTGGAAACTATTGTTGGCATTCCACACACAAACATTACAACCACCATCACAACAGAAATATGGAATTACAACAGTAGGTTGATTGGAAGTTAATGCATACCAATTCATATAGTGCCCACATTGCGTATCAGTATATTGACGACATATTGCCATTAACTCAATACTATTACTCTCATAACTACACCTACCACAACAACAGAAATGATTTACCCATGTCTGTGCTGCATTGGTTGGATTATCAATATGACATCCATGTAGCATCCATTGATGCGGTGGTTGTGCTCTACATTCACTCCACCAGCAAGTTCCACCCTTAGTCCATCCAACTGGTAAAGCACTCTTACATTCATTCATATTATTCATAGTATCATATGGCGGTGCATCATACCAACACTTTCCAGTATATTCATCGTAAAGTGCTAATCCAAAGTTTATCTGTTCTTGACCACCCCACGCAGCATTTGCACACCAACTACTACAACTATTATCTGGATAAGGTCCAGCACAAATACATATACAACAGTTCCAAGGATTATGACCTGCTTCCCAATTCTTTGTTTCTGTTCCGTCTGCTGCTATAAATGAAGCAATACCTGATGTTGATGCACAATACGAACCACCTGGACAATTACAATCCTTTCCTAAGTAAAATGTTCCATGCACAGTAGTAAATCCAATTGGATTTACACCATCACTCTGCGTTCCAAAATAATCTGTAAAATTACCTGAAGCAATACCAAGTCGTGAACTAAAGCTAGTTGTTCCAACACCAACAGCAAGAGACATACAAGCATTTCTATTAGTGCTTATTGCTTGAGCACCAAGAGATACACTTAACGGTTTTCCTGTAGTATTTTGCCAAATACCTTCACCCGAAGGGGTGTCGGTTGTTCTTACTACTGTAGATAAGAATCTCGATGCACCAGCCATTTATCTAGTTCCTCCAAAACTTTGATTGGTAAATAAAATACTCATATTATTTATCTCCTTACTGTGTTCGCATTGACTGAGTTCCACCAATTAGGAACCAAGTTTGATCCATAGATCCACCGCCACCACCGCCTTCGATATTTATAGTGGCAATTCCAGCAGAAACAGTACATGTAGAAACACCTGCTCCTCTTAAATCAAGGAAGGTTGCTCCAGTACCTACAGTTCCTCCTGCAGTAATAATTCCAACACCAGAAACTAGGTTCTGAATGTTCTTACCATCACCATAGAAATTACCATAATAATTGACAGGTAATGATCCAGTTGTTGCTGTTATAACTCCAGCAGTATTTGCCCAGTTCTTAGTAACTGTGACATGCTGCATCGTAGCGATACCAGCAATATTCATTGTTGGACCAGTGACTGCATTAGCAGCAGGTGCAGCACCTTGTACATTGGTCGTGTAAGTAGAAAGACCAAGTACATCAACTACAAACTGATCACCATCATCAATAATCAAATCAATATTATCCTCTACAACAACTTCTTCATAATTAGTGTACGCAACATCCGTAGATTCAGGTACAGTAATTGTAGTGTTTGTTGTAATTTTTAATATTTCATTTACATAATAAATTACATCTCCTCCAGTAGTTCCTGGAACAGCAGTACGATCAATAGCAGTACCTATACCAGCACCACCACCAGCAATACCAATATCAATGGTATTTCCATGCTGATAAAATGTATTACCAACTCCAACAAAGTTAAGAGTTGTTATACCAGTATTTCCAGTGTTGATTAAAGTTCCAGCAGATGCAATTCCAATGTTAAATCCATTAGATGCATCAACAATACCATCAACATGAAGATCATCTGATACAGAAACCTTACCACTTGAGTAATATAATCCTTTACCAGTATGTCCTTTGAAGTATAAACCTGGAACATTTTGAGAACCTGGAAGAACTCCAAGTTGACCCTCCATCTCATCACCAGATCTAGAAAGAAATGTTCCTAAACCAGCAGCGACATTAAATGGAGATGCATCAATCCATACTCTAGCATTACCAATACCTAGTGCAGGTTCATCATAGAAGAGGAATGTTCTACCTTCATCAATATTAAACCAAAGGTCTCCAATATTTGGTCCAGCAGGTGCAATACTACTGACACTGATGTTTCCACCACCACCTCCTCCCTCGAAGAAGATAGTACCAATACCACTACCAGCATCAAAGAATCCCGTAGAAACACCTGGTCCTGCGAAATCTAAGAATGTAGCAGCATAACCAACAGCACCAGCAGGAGTACCAAATCCAATTGATGATCCCTCAAATCCAAGTGCAGTTATAACACCAGTAGCGTTAATACCACCCTGAATATCAAGGAAATTGGTAATCTGATCAGTAACGTCAAGTTTATTGATCGTTGCGATACCACTTATCGTGACATCCCGTGCAGTGATTTCATCAAGAACTAAGTCATCCTTGACAAATAAATCACCCCCAACATACAAATCGCCACCAGTGGTTGTGATTCCACCAGTAGCAGCAAGAGTTGTTATTCCACTAACATAGAGATTGGTAGCCCCAATTCCTCCAATTACATGGAGGGTATGGCCAACGACAGTCGTACCGATACCTACAAATTGTTTTTCAACATCTGTAAGTAGAAGATCGGTATTGACCTCCAGACCATTTTTGACTACAAAATTCTTATTTACAGCCATTTAGGGTTCACTCTCCCCCGTTAGTTTTACGTAATAGTTATTTAGCTAAGTTACTACTCTAAGAACAACTTTAGCCTGAGATACACTTCCACCCTGTGATGCAGAGACAATAGTGACTGATCCATCAGTATATCCACTACCTCCTCCACCTCCACCATTAGTTCCACCATCACCACCTGTTGCACCATTACCACCATTACCACCAGTTCCAGCAGCTTGTCCAGCAGTTTGAGTTACGTCATACCCTGCCTTAAATCCCCTATCTATAGTATTAGTAGTAGCAAGTACCTCTGTACCATCAGATTGTCTAAACCTAGTCAATCCCATATCTTGGCAAGGAGTATATGCTTGTTGTGCCCAATAAACACCTTTCGTACAAGGAGTTGTTTTACCTGCCTGTTGTCCTGTAGCATTAGTATCAGGAGCAATCGCAGTTAATCCTTGATATAAAGATCCAAATGTACCAACGGAAGATAATAAACCAGCAGTAATTGCCTGACCACCACTACCAGCACCACTACCAGTTCCAGATGCACCAGCAACTCCTACTCCACCACCATCTCCACCATCTCCAGAATTACCAGCATTACCACCTCCACCACAACATGCGATTAAAGATGACCTATGATATAAGTAAGGAGCATTAACAGTACCAATCAATCCAGATAAGGTATATTCCTCATTCTGTTTCATTGTAAATCTGATACGAGCATAACCACCCTGTCCACCAGCAAAACTTGGAGTACTAAATCCAGCACCACCATACATATCCATCTCAATATCAATATCCCTATCAGGAGAATATATGACTTGATACATATTCTGCTGACCACCTGCTTGACCAGAAACATTTATCTCAAGAGAACTACTTGCTAAATTATGAGTAGAAATAACAGCAGCAGTACCAATACCTATTGTTTCTATCTTAATAGTTGCCTGACTAAGTGTTGATACAACATTGTAATTTACTTCATCAGATTCAACAGGTGTGTTAGTTGCACCTGCATTTGATACAACACATCTTACAGTGTTAATTCCTACACCATCAGACTGAATTGTTAATGTATCAGTTGTTGCACCCGAAGCAGTATGGTTAACTGTTGTAATATTAGTCGATGGTGGAGTACCAGGAACAACATTTCTTACAGAATAATAAACAGATCCATATCCATGAGAAGGATTTCCCGTTGCATACTTTGGATTATATGATCCACTAGTATATGTTACCATATCACTTCTATACCAACTCTCACCAGGTCCACCACCTGTTGCAGCAAAATTATTATCCTCTCCACCTACTCCTCTAGCAGAATGGCTATTAGCTACATTTGATGAAAGTGCTCCTCCACCACCACCTGATCCACCACCACCGCCATCACGACCAGTAGTAGTTCCAGGAGTTGCAGGAGTACCAGGAATAACAGTAGTTGTTGTTACTTGTTCCTCTGCAGTTATAGAATAATAAGAAGGGTTAACCCATGTATTACCACCATCAACTTGTAATGATCCACCAGAATATCTAAAACTACCATTTACTACAGGTTCAGATTGACCTGACCACATAGAAATACTTCCTACAGTAGAGAATTGATAGACATATGTAAAGGTTCCTCGGAAGAATCTAACATAATTTCCTGAAGCAAAACTAAATCCAGAGAATCTTGTTACCCAACTTGTAGTAGTAACAACCTGATCAGGAGTTCCAGGACTACCACCTGTTGTTGTTACTGAATCATCATGAACAGCATCAGTACCAGCATAATACTGAATAGCACTAGTCGTTGATGTCCATTGAACAGTAGGAGGAGTGTGTTCTCCTGAAGATGTTCTTACTGGTCCAGCATCTCCACCATCTGTACCATCATAACCAGCAGATCCACCGCCAGCACCACCACCGCCACCTGCAATAGCAGCAACTACATTATCAATTTTGACATGCGTACCACCGCCACCTCCTCCACCGCCACCAGAAACACCTAAACCACCAGCATTTCCTCCATTAGCACCAGACATATCCAAATTAGTTCCACCACCAGCACCAGCACCTGATGCAGTTCCACTTGTTCCATCCTCTGCTGCTTTACCAACAACAAACTCAAAAGTTCTTGCATTTGGAGATGATCCAGCAGAATTATTGATATCTTGTGTATTTTGTGTAGGGAATGACCTATTTGCACCCCAAATAATTCTTACTGCACCATGTCCACCATTACCAATATTCGTTCCACCAGTACCACCAGCACCAACACAAAGATTATAAGATGTG
>VTLG01000395.1_pt1 | contig 11362 bp, 8 predicted proteins | sample 4694571 | NCBI WGS metagenome assembly VTLG01 (sample SAMN12604809, study PRJNA352737) | marine metagenome | biome: ENVO:00000447; feature: ENVO:00000209|ENVO:00000569|ENVO:01000036; material: ENVO:00002151; isolation source: viral sequences binned using virsorter ... | reverse complement strand
GAAAATCCAAAAGGAACAATCAAAGGATTAAAGTTCGCAACCGTAGATGACGCAAAAAAATCAGTAAGTAAAATTCGTAATAGTGGTAAAACACACGCTCATAAAATACAAGCAGCAGTCGCTATGGAACAACGAGCTCGTGAAATGGGTAAAACTTCACAAGCAGCAGTTTATCGTGCTTACATCAATCAGATGAAAAAGAAAACCAAAAAGAAAAACGAACAAGGTTTAGGTTCTGATAAAAAAGTCATAGGTTCAGATGATTATACATTTGGACCAGATTGGATACCAACAAACTTAGCACAAAGAAAAAAGATGAAAAGAATTCATCAAAAAACAAGTAGAAGTAGTAGAGTTAGTGGTAAGAAAAATGAAAGTTTTGCTGCAGTAGCAGGTGCATTATACGGAGGCGATATTCCTTCACCAAGTAGAAAAGGTGTAAAGAAAATGAAAAAGAAAGGGAACACATCAGTTCCTTATGGTAGTGGATATAAAAAAGTAAATGAGCAAAAAGAAGTTAAAAAAGTAGTAGTGATTTATCCAGGTCGTTTCCAACCATTTGGTCCACACCACAAAAAAGTATTTGACGCATTGTCAAAAAGATTTGATGACGCATTTATAACCACATCTAACATACAACAAATGCCAAGACACCCACTAAACTTTAATGAAAAAGTAAAACATATGGTAAAAATGGGTGTTCCTAAAAATAAAATTATACAAGAGAGAGTTCCGTATGTAGCAGATAATGCATTGAAAAAATTTGGTAAAGACACAGCAGTGGTTTATGCAGTTGGTAGAAAAGATAGAGGTCGTTTCAATATGGGTAAAAAGAAATCAGGTGGATTAACTTATTACCAAGACTTCAAATCAAATATGAAAAATTTAAAAGGATATGAAACACACGGATATATTTATGAAGCACCACACCAAAAAGTTAGTGGTATATCAAGTGGAACAGAAATTCGTAATCTATTAGGTAGTCCTAAGTTTGATGAAAAGAAAAGACAACAAATATTTAGAAAAACATTTGGATATTTTGATAAATCTACATATGAAATGATGACATCAAGATTTGGAAAGTTGTTTGAGTTTTTTCAACAACCACAAGTAAAAAAACTAATGAAAGAAGTTAGTGGATTTGGACAACACTTTAACGCAAGTGATATGTCAGATGAGGGTATGTATGATTTTTTTGGTTCATTAGATGACTATTATAGAATATCACCAGAACACGCAGAAATTATAGGGTATGAATTAATTGACCACCCGATTAAAGATACAGCTGATATGGCGTTTACCATTATGGCAGACGAATATGAGCAAGACCGTACCAAGACCGTAACACACGGAAGAACAATAAATCAAAATAGAAAAAATACTGATTCAGTTGATAATCCATTTCCTAAATACAAAGAAAGAATGGATAAAACAATAGGTAATTTTGGATTTGAAGTGGTTAAATACTTTGGTGAAGAGTCATTTACTAAGATGAAAGAATCACCATTGTTGGTTAAACAAGATGTATCAAAGGGTGTTAAACACATTAAAAACATTCAAGAGTCTTTTATGAAAGATGTTCATTTGTTAATAGAGGGTGGAGCATACGGACATATGAATCACCCGTTTGATGATAATAATTTGACGTTTTCGGATTTAAAGAACATAATTATATATGGACTCGAAGGAAAACTTAATCGTGAAGATAAGGTTTCTGAAAAGCTTGACGGACAAAACTTAATGGTAAGTTGGGTAGACGGAAAGTTAAAAGCAGCTAGAAACAAAGGTCATCTGAAAAATGGTGGTAAAACTGCACCAACAACATCAGGTATCGCTAATATGTTTAGTGGTAGAGGACAAATTAAAAAAGCATTTGTCGGAGCTATGAGAGATTTAGAAAAAGCAATCGGTTCATTATCAGAACCACAAAAGAAAAAGGTTTTTGGTAATGGAACTAAATGGATGAATTTAGAGGTTATATATCCACAAACAGCAAACATTATTGACTATGATGTCGCCGAAATTGTATTTCACGGAACAACAGAATACAACAAATCAGGTAGTCCTATTGGATATTCCAAAGAAGGCGCTCGTATGTTACAAGGTATGATACAACAAATAAACCAAAATATACAAAAGACTTTTAAAATTAGTAAACCAAACTTTTTAAAATTACAAAAAGTTCAAAACTTTGGTAAATTAAAAAGTAAATTTTTAGGCCAATTAAATAAATTACAAGGTAGATTTGGTTTATCAGACGGACAAAGATTAACTAACTATCATTACGAGTGGTGGTCTGAATATATATTAAGAAATGTGAAAAGTTTAAGAGCAGGTATACAACCAAGAGAAAAACAAAGATTAATTTATAGATGGGCATACTTTAATAAAGATTATAGTCTTGGACAAATAAAAAAAGATTTTGCAGATAGACCAAAATTATTAGAGTGGATTTTAAAAACAGATAAAGAAGACCACAAAAAAGTTTTCAAACAAACAATTAAACCATTTGAAATATTATTCTTCCAAGTTGGAGCGGAAATATTAAAAAATATGTCTGGCTTTTTAGCAGTATCACCTGACAAAGCAGTTCAAAAAGTTAGACAAGATGTGGCAAAAGCATTAAAAGATTTACAAAAACCAGATAATCTGGCAAAATTAGAAAAATTAAAAATACAAATAGAAAAATTAGAAGCTATTGGTGGGTCAAGTGCAATAGTACCGTCCGAAGGGATTGTGTTCAAATACAAAGGTAATATATATAAATTTACAGGCGCATTTGCACCAGTTAATCAAATATTAGGTAGTTTAAGATTTTAAGGAGTTATAATGGCAGGATATAGTAAAGAACAAGAAAGACAAAATAAAGCATTAAAAGATTTAATGCAAGGTAAAGAATATGAAAAAGACTACACACTTGTAGGTTATCAAGGTAAACAAGAAAACCTTGGTGGAGAAACTCGTAAATCAGAATTAACAGATGTAATGGCATCAGCAAGAATGCCTTGGTTTTGTCCAAAATGTGATAAAGCGATGAAGAAACAACTCGATAATAAATTTTGGAGACTAATGGGTCATTGTTTTGATTGTCAAATAGATTTTGAAAACAAACTAAGAATTAAAGGTGAGTTTGACGAGTGGGCACAACAAAAAATGTTAGAAAATCAAAAAGCTCAACTAAAAGATTTAGAACAAAGTTTAGATGACTTTGAAAAAACAGGCGGTAAAAAAGAATGGTTTAACCAAGTGGGTGTAAATAATCCAGAATTAGAAGCTGAAAAGTGGGAAATGGGTGAAAAAGAGTTTGAAAAAACCATATCAGACGCAAAAGATTTCATACGAGAAAAAAGAGAACTCGTTGAAGAAGCAGAACAACAACTAACAGGAGCACAATAATGGGCAATATCATACAAATGATAATGAATCTTTTCTTTGGTGGTAATCAAAAGAAAGAAGTTAAAGAACTTGATAAACAAATCAAAGTTAAAGATAACGAAGTTAAAGAACTTGAAAAAGAAGTAAAAGTTCTTGAATCTAAAAAACGAGTTAATAAAAAAGAAGTGGCTAAATTAAAAAGAAAAGTAACCACTACTAAAAAACAACTTGAAAAAGCATCAGAAGCAGTTAAAGAAGATGACGCTGATGAAGCAGTAAAATTTTTGAAGAAATTTAGTAAGTAATATATATTTATATATATGAGATATTTAATTTACATATTATTAATTGGGAGTTTATTTTCTCAAGAAGTTAATGAAACTAAAACCTATACCTTTACTGAGGAAGAAGTTTTAGGATTCACTAATACTATTAAAGAATTAGAATTGAAAGATAGTCTAAATGTTTCTTTAGTAGATGATTTAGAATCACAAATTAAACTTTTTGAGGAAAATTCAGTAGTTGACTCAATGTTGATTGCAAACAAAACTTTACAAATTAATCTACTAAAAGACACCAATAAACTTCTTGAACAAAAAGTAAAACTCGTAAGACCTAAATGGTATGAAAATAAATGGTTATACTTTACATATGGAGTATTGGGAACTGCTATTTCAGTTAGATTGGCAGGTCAGATAGTAGACTAATGGCAGAACAAATAAAAGAAGTAATCAAACAAGAGTATGTAAAATGTGCACAAGACCCTGCATATTTTATGAAAAAGTATTGTATGATACAACACCCGATTCAGGGTAAAATACCTTTCGATTTGTATGATTTCCAAGAAAAAACTATAAACGAATTTCAAGAACAGCGTATGAATGTTATTTTGAAAGCTCGTCAGTTGGGTATATCAACATTAACAGCTGGATATAGTTTGTGGATGATGACTTTTCAACAAGATAAAAACATCTTGGTAATTGCAACCAAACAAGAAGTAGCAAAAAACTTAGTAACGAAAGTTCGTGTTATGCACGCAAATCTACCGAGTTGGTTGAAACAAAGATGTGTAGAAGATAACAAATTGAATTTGAGATATCGTAATGGTTCTCAGATTAAAGCAGTATCATCAGGTCCTGAAGCAGCTCGTTCAGAAGCTCTATCATTATTGATATTAGACGAGGCGGCATTTATTGACAAGATTGATGATATATGGACAGCATCACAATCTACTTTAACGACTGGTGGTCAATGTATTGCACTTTCAACACCTAACGGAGTTGGTAATTGGTTCCACAAAACTTGGGTAGATGCGGAAGAAGGTCGTGGTTTATTTAATCCGATTAAATTACATTGGACGGTACATCCTGAAAGAGATGACGATTGGAGAAAAGAACAAGACACTTTACTTGGAATTGGAAGTGCAGCACAAGAATGTGATTGCGACTTCTTAACTTCTGGTACGGGTGTAATTGACGCAACACTATTGGAAAACTTACGAAAAAGAAGTTGTAAAGACCCATTAGAAAAAAGAGGTGTTGATACAAATATGTGGGTTTGGGAACCTGCGGATTACTCAAAAGATTATATTGTGTGTGCAGATGTCGGTAGAGGAGATTCAGCAGACTATTCTGCATTTCACATTATTGAATTGGAAAGTTTGAAACAAGTAGCAGAATATAAAGGTAGAATAAATACCAAAGATTTTGGAAATATGTTAGTTTCCATAGCAACAGAATACAATGACGCTCTACTTATAGTAGAGAACAATAATATTGGTTGGGCAACAATCCAACAAATTATAGATAGGGATTATCCTAATCTATTTTATACAAGTAAAGACTTACAATATGTTGATGTTCAACATCAAGTAACGAATAAACATTATCGTGAAGAAAAGAAAATGGTTGCTGGTTTTTCAACGACTTCTAAGACCAGACCACTAATTATTAGTAAGTTAGAAGAATTTTTTAGAGAGGAAAGTGTAGTGGTTCGTTCAAATCGTTTGATTGATGAACTACTGACTTTCGTTTATATAAATAATAGAGCGCAAGCGATGGCCGGATACAATGATGATTTGGTTATGTCGTTTGCTATTGGACTTTGGGTTCGTGATACTGCATTAAGATTACGAACACAAGGTGTTGAATTAACAAAGAAAACTCTCAGTCGTATGATGGACAATGAGGGTTTATACACCAATGACGACATCAAGAAAAATGATAGTTGGGATTGGGATACAGGAAAAGAAAAAGAGGACTTAACGTGGCTCTTATAAAAGTGAGGTAAAAAATGGCTGATACAACATTATTTGGAAGACTGAGACGATTATTTGCAACAAATGTAATTGTTCGTAATGTCGGTGGTAAAAAATTAAAGATTGCCGATACGGACCAAGTGCAAAAACAAGTCAAAAGTCACCTTGTTGACAGATATACAAAACTACATAACAACTTAGACTTAGTTGGAACAGGTTATTCAACCGTACATCAAATTATGGCGGCAAGATTAGCATTGTTTAAAGATTATGAATCAATGGACTCAGACCCAATCATATCAAGTGCATTGGATATATATTCAGATGAATCAACTATGAAAGGTGAATACGGACAAGTTATCACAATTAAATCAGATAACGATAACATTAAAGAAATTTTGAACAATTTATTTTATGATATTATGAATATTGAATTTAACTTGTGGCCTTGGACTCGTAATATGGTTAAGTATGGTGATTTCTTTTTACACTTAGACATAAGTGAAAAGTATGGTATTACTAATGTAGTTCCATTATCACCTTATGAAGTTATTCGTTCCGAGGGAGAAGACCCTGAAAATCCTTATTATACTAAATTCTATTTAGAAAGTATTGAAGGAGCACACCCGTATTTCGGCCAAAAGCCAAGTGGTAAAGGAAAGATAGAATTTGAAAACTTCCAAATTGCACATTTTAGATTAGCAAACGATAGTAATTTCTTACCTTATGGTAAATCTATGATTGAATCTACAAGAAAGATTTGGAAACAATTAACACTTATGGAAGACGCAATGTTGATTCACAGAATTATGAGAGCGCCTTCTAAACGAGTATTCAAGATTGACATTGGTAATATACCACCAGCAGAAGTTGATAACTATATGCAAAGAATCATCAACAAGATGAAGAAGACACCAGTTATTGATGAAGCAACAGGTGAGTATAATTTAAAATACAATATACAGAACTTAACAGAAGATTTCTTTATGCCAGTTCGAGGTGGAGATAGTGGAACGGAAATCAATGAGTTAGGTGGTATTGATTATGATTCAACCGAAGACATTGAATATTTGAAAAACAAATTATTAGCATCACTAAGAGTGCCGAAAGCATTCTTAGGATTTGATGAAAATGTCGGTGGTAAAGCAACACTCGCAGCAGAAGATGTAAGATTTGCCAGAACCATAGAAAGAATACAAAGAATTATAGTATCAGAATTAACAAAGGTAGCAGTTGTTCACTTATATTCACAAGGATATACTGACGCTGACTTGGTTAATTTTGAATTAGAGTTAGCAAGTCCTTCAACAATGTATGAACAAGAGAAGATTGAATTGTTTGGACAGAAAGTAAACTTAGCTCGTGATATGATTAGTGATAAGATTTTACCTTACAATTGGGTATATGATAATGTGTTTAACTTTTCTGATAAAGAAAAGATTGATATTGAAAATCAAATTATTGATGACCAAAAACAAAAATTCAGACACTCACAAATTGAGATGGAAGGTAATGACCCAATGGAAACAGGAGATGCAATTGGAACACCAAGTGATATGGCAGCCGTGGGAGTCGGACAAGATGACGCCCAAATACCACCGGACACCATAGCAGGTTCTATATTTGACCCATTTCCAGATGAAGAAAAAGATGATAGGCCGGAAGATGAACAAGGTGGTCGTCCAAAAGAGATGAACAAACCATTCAAAGATAGTGGAGCAAGAGGTCGTGACCCATTAGGGAAACAAACTAAAAACAGAAGACCACTTGCATTAGCACACTTTGACGCCTTGAAAAAAACAATGGGTAAAAAGTCAAAAGCTATAATTAATGAAACTCAAAAAGTAGAAGAAGTAGAACAGGAGTATAACGAATATAAAAACGAAAAAGATGTAGATTAAATACACATTTCTTGAAAGTTTTATATTTATTATTGATAAAAAGTAAAAAATAGTTGGAGCTCAAATGTCTTTAAATGTTAAACATAACAAGATAAAGAACACTGCTATTCTTTACGAATTGTTGTCTCGTCAAATAACGGCAGACGTGATAAATGATTCAAGTAAACCAAAATCGGTAAAGATTTTTAAAGAATTCTTTAATAAAAACACCGAATTGGGTAAAGAATACGCACTTTATCAAGTTTTATTAGAAAAAAAATACAAAAACGATTCGCATGCCGCAACATTAGTTGAAGCAGTGATTAAAAGTCGTAGAAAATTGTCTAATCGTAGATTAAATAACGAAAAATACAATTTAATTAAAACAATTAAAGAAAATTATGATATAAAAGAATTCTTTAATACAAGAATACCTAATTTTAAAGTTATGGCTTCAATTTATAAAGTATTTGGTGTTGAAACTGGCAAAGAAGATTTTGGACCAGTTCAAAAAACAGATTCAGTAATCACTATATCTGAACATATTGTTAGTAATAGTAAAAAAATACAAAAATCTAAAAAGGTTACTGAAAATTATAAAGAACAAGATAAAGATTTAAGGTTGTTAAGTTATCAGTTATTAGTTGATAAGTTTAATTCTAAATATAAATCTTTAAATGAAAATCAAAAAAACTTGTTGAAACAATATATCAACAATGTATCTAATACAAATTCATTAAAAGAATTTATTGACTTAGAAGTAGTGAAAATCAAAAGAGCTCTAACTAAATTACTACCAAAAGTCAATGATAAAATCACTAAGATTAAATTATCAGAAGCTATTGACTATACTGACGAAGCTACAAAAGGAAAAATCGTGAAAGATAAACACGTGGTTGCATTGATGAGATACTATGAATTAATTAAGGAAATCAAAAATGTCCAGACGCGTCAAAGTAAGTAAATTAAAAGAAGCTATTCGTGTTCTTGTTTTACAAGAATTAAACGAACAAGAAAATGATAAACCAGAACACTTCGGTGGTGGTGAAAACATTGATATCTTAGGATTTCAAACCAAACATTTCGATATCTGCAAGTCAGCAGTTATTCTTTATCAAAAATTAATGGAAAAAGACCTTAGTGATGAAGCTAAAGAATTAGTCGTTAGTTCTGCAAAAGAAATGGACCATTTATTTGAAATGGAAAAACAAGTCGTTAATGGTGAAGAAGTTGACCACGACCCCGTTGAACACGGAATTGAACTAACAAATATCATTTCTTTTCAATTAGGTAGAGTTGCTGAAATGATTGGTGAGGATTTTGAAAGAGACACAAGTTTTATCAAAATGCACGTTATGGAAATCGTCAAAAGACACAAAAGAGAAGTAGACGAAGTATCAACAACAGGAACAGCTGGAACTTATCCAGGTGGACCAGGTCATTACTTTACACCTTTTGCATTTAGTGGTGGTAGAAAAAAAGATAAAAAGAAAAGAAAAAAGATAGCAACTGCCGGTGGATACAAACCAGTAAACGAATCACAACCATTTGCAGACTTCCCACAATTTCCAAAACTATCAAGAGCACAACAAGAATCTCTTGATGAATTATTTGGATTTGCAGAATCATATCAGATATTTAATTCATTCAATAGTAATCCTAAAAAGTTTGTCCAAACATTAGACGATATGGCAAAGATTAGAAAAGCATCTAACAAACAACCAAAAGGTGTTAATTTTAACAAAGGTAAAAAAGAATTCGTTAAAGAAGTTACTCAACAAGAAGTTAGTGCATTAGAAAAAGTTCATAAAAGTTTAGAGAAAATAAGAAAAGATTATTTAAAGATTTATAATATTGGTGATAAAACACTTAAAGATAGACAATATAATGATTATTATGAATATATTCTAACAGCTGAAAAAGATATAGGAAAACTTGCAAACTTTTTCAGAACAAAACAAAGATTAGGTGAAGGTCGTTATCACGATTGGAGAAATGACGAATCCCTAACACCAAAACAAAAAATCGGTAAGTCAATGAGAGAAATTAGAGACGCATTAAACGAATTAGACAAAACCGTAAAGATGAATCTTAAATTAAAAACAGAATTAAAAATGAAGTCAGAAGACTATTGGAAAAATACACACAAGGCATTGACCAAGATTTCAGAAAGATTAGTCAAAATGGCAAACAAAGTAGGAAATTTAAAATAATGAAACAAGTTATCGTAGATTATATACCTTTTAGTATTACACCAACTCAAATAAATGAGGCGATGAAAGAAAACAACGGAAAGTTAGTTGTTAAAGGTGTATTACAAAGAGCAGAAGCAAAAAACCAAAACGGACGAGTATATCCAAGAGAGATATTAGTTCGTGAATCTAAAAAGTATGATGAGAATTTTGTAAAACAAAATAGAGCACTTGGTGAATTAGACCACCCTGATAGTTCAGTTGTTAATTTACAAAATGTTTCTCACAATGTCAAGGAAATGCATTTTGAAGGAGACAATTTAGTCGGTACGGTAGAAATCTTAACAACACCGAGTGGTAATATATTGAAAGAATTATTTAAAAATGGTATCAAGTTAGGTATCAGTTCACGAGGATTAGGAAGTGTTGAAGTGGTTAGAGAGTCTAACGGAGATACGGTTTCAAAAGTAGGAGATGATTTTGAACTTATCGCTTTTGATTTTGTTTCCAATCCATCAACACACGGAGCATTTTTGCACCCAATGAACGAATCAGTAGATAATCAACAAGGTAGAACTTGTGGAGACTATTGTAGAGCAGAAGATATAATCAACCATATCATAAGGGGTGAATAATGAAAGATTTAAGAATATTATCAGAAATCACAACACGATATGGAAATCGTAGTGTTAATGAATTAGAATTCAAAACACCAGAAGAGTTTGCAGATTATAAGAAAAAACACAAAATGCGACCTGGCACGGTTGTAAAAGTAGCCGGTAAAGATAAAGTTGTCGGTGGAGATGACGCATCAAAAGCATCACCAAAGAAAAGATTTTCAGACATACCATTTACACAAGCTGATGTCGGACAAATAAAACAATTCGCAAAAGATAACAATCTTGATATCAAAGATATGCGTAGAGACCCAAATGGTGCTATTAGTGTTGATTTTGACGGAAGTTCTGAAGATATGGAAAAAGCTCTTACATCAGATGCTTACGGAGAAGACCCACAAGACGCAAAAGATACAATAGCACGAGGAACAGAAATCGGTAAAGATGATGAAAGTAAACCAAAAGAAACAACACCAATTGAAAACAGACCTGGTGAAACATTTGGAAAAAACTATAAATCAGTCGGCGATATGATGGATTCAATTTCTCAACAAAAAGAAAGAGTTCAATTAAACATTTTTGACTTTGACTCAATGGACCAGTTCAATGGAGCTTTATTCATAGAAGACGGAAAACTTATGTATCCTGGTCTTGATGGAGAACCAACAGAAGTTGATGACCAAGATACACAAATGGCATTATTTGACTTAGTGAAAGATGAACAAGTCAATGTTGGAAGAAGTGAATTTAGACAAGGTGATAGAATTAAAGATAATGGTGGAATGCACGCAGCAAACATATTAAAAAATATGAAAGGTAATTGGGACTTTGACGGAGTTCAAAAAATAGGAAATGATTTTTACAATGCTGATGGCGAAAAAATGGACAATGATGATATTGAAGATTTTTATTATGAACAAGGATATGACGAAGATGATAACAATGTTGGTGTTGAACTTGGAAGACCATTACCGAGTGATACTAAACCACCAACAACAGAGAATTTAAAACAATTATCAAAAATTACAACGAGGTATAACA
>VTLG01009129.1_pt1 | contig 11363 bp, 5 predicted proteins | sample 4694571 | NCBI WGS metagenome assembly VTLG01 (sample SAMN12604809, study PRJNA352737) | marine metagenome | biome: ENVO:00000447; feature: ENVO:00000209|ENVO:00000569|ENVO:01000036; material: ENVO:00002151; isolation source: viral sequences binned using virsorter ... | reverse complement strand
GGTGCAGCCGCTGACGCTCTTGATTCAGCTAAGCTTGTAGCAGCATTCTTTGAAGCTGCAACACAGCTAGATGAGAAGGGAGTCTCTCAGGAAGGCCGTGTCGCCGTACTCTCACCTCGCCAATACTACACTCTTATTGAGAACGTATCTTCAAATGCGCTGATCAATAGGGATGCACAAGGTGATGGATTGCAGAAAGGTAAAGGAATCCTGTCTATTGCAGGCATCGATATCCTCCAGTCCATGAACGTACCTTTCCAAGGTAAGTATGGTACTGCAACAACTATTGACAATGCTGGCTCATTCGTTGGTCAGACAATGGAGAATGCCTCAGTTGCACAAGGCGGAATCAACAATGATTACGGACTTGCTAACACTTGGGGAACCTCTTGCGGATTGATCTTCCAGAAGGAAGCTGCAGGTGTCGTAGAAGCAATCGGACCACAGGTTCAAGTAACGAGTGGAGATGTTTCAGTGATTTACCAGGGTGATATAATCCTAGGCCGTTTGGCAATGGGAGCTGATTACCTAAATCCAGCATCTTGTATCGAGCTACATACAACCTCAACAGCTCCAACCGCATTCTAATATATACTTATTCTATACAGGGGGACTTCGGTTCCCCTTTTTTATTATGGCAACCCCAAGTTACGCTACATCCAGTGAATTAGATGCTGTAAATGCTATCTTAATGAGCATTGGAGAGAGCCCAGTAAATACCCTAAATACTCAAAGCCCCGAAGTGGCTATTGCACAGGCTACTCTCAGGCAAGTCGCTAGAGAAGTGTTAGCTGAAGGATGGGTATTTAATACTGAATATGAAGTACCTTTTACAGTAGATGCTAATGATCAAGTACCATTATCAACTGCAGTATTAAAGGTAGATACAAACCGCTTCTATCACTTAGATACCTATAATGTCATACGTAAAGATGGCAAGTTATATGACCGATATGAAAAGAAAAATACATTTGCAGATGAAGATACCATGTATCTCGATGTAGTCTGGATGTATTCTTTTGATGACATACCACAATCTTTTAGAGATTATATCACCGCTAGAGCTACACGTAAAGCTTCTCTTAGAATGGTTAGTGATCTAGAGATCAACAAAGCCTTAGAACAAGATGAAGTAGTAGCTAGATCAAGTGCTATTGAATATGACACATCACAAGCTGATTATAATGTATTCAATGACAATAGGTTTAGACAATCGTATAACAGCTTTAGACCACATCAAGCTCTTAGAAGATAATGGCAGCAATTAACCAACGTATCCCTAACTTTTTAGGTGGGGTTTCACAACAGCCCGATTTTATTAAATTTCCAGGTCAGCTTAGAACCTGCCATAATGCACACCCTGATGTAACCTTTGGTTTACAGAAGAGACCACCTGGGGAGTACGTTGGTAAGCTTGCTAATGCTGTGGATGGAGGTCAATGGTTTGATATCATTCGAGATGACGATGAGAAATATTTAGTACAAGTCACAACTACAGGTACCCCTGATATTAGGGTATGGAATCTACAGACAGGTGCAGAGCAAGGTGTAGTATTTGCAACAAATGGGCCACAAAATTTTAACTACCTTTCTGGAGCTACAGATAAGCTTGGTAAGTTAACGATTAATGATTATACTATTATAACCAATCCTCAGAAAATTGTACTTAAATCTGATGGAGTTGGTGGTGCTTCTACTCGTAACACTGCAGCCGCATTAGCTCAGAACTACGGTATGATTATCCTTAATGAAATTGGATATGATACTGAATATGTAGTTGCACTTAATAACCCTAGCTTATCACCTACTACAAAGTACAGAGCAACTGCACTTAAAGTTGTTAAGAGTGGTAGCTCTAGCTCTACATTTGAAGAGACTACAGCTGCAGGAGATAAGGTAGGTACACAGAAATTCACAGGTCAAGCATCAGATGGTATATGGGAAGATGTAGAATTTACAATAACTGTTAACGCTGCACACTTCATTGATCATCATGATAAGGAATCAGTAGGTAGTGGTACTACAGCTTCTCACCAATATGTTCCTGATTATCATACACAGTATACTGCTACAGTCACACTGCAGGATACAGGTAAGGATGTAGGATCTAGCTGGTCTAGTCAAACTAAAACTGTAAATGTAAATGGTATTGATTGGGTCGTTTCTATCACTCAAGCAAGTCAATATGAATCATATGCTGATGGAGCCGCTGCTGTTTATAGAACACCTAAGCATATCAAGAAGGGTGAAATCAGCCTTGACTCTGTATTAGGTAATTTAAGGACAAAACTACTTGCATGTTATGGTAACGGTGGTAGTTCTACAGTTCAGAATTTAGGATTAACAGCAACTATAACTGGTAATGGTATTTATTTCCAGACTACATCAGCTTTTGGTTCAATTGCAGTACGTGGTGGTTTAACTAATGATGCTGTATATGCATTCACAGATACTGCTCAGAATATAGCTAAGCTCCCATCGCAGTGTAAAGATGGTTATGTATGTAAAGTAGCTAACACAGATGATAGCGCTGCAGATGATTACTGGGTTAAGTTTATGATATCTGGTACATCTGGTAATGTTGGTGCAGGTGTCTGGGAAGAAACAGTAGGACCATCTATAACAGCTGGTTTTGATTATAGTACAATGCCTCATGCATTGATTAATAATCGTAACGGTAACTTTACATGGACCACTTTAGATCCTGACGCAACACATCAGAACAAAGCTGACCATGACAGTGGTATTTTAGGACGAACTTTGAACCCAACCTCTAATGGTAGGGTAGCAAACACTGCATGGCAAGGTAATAAGATAGATAACTATTGGGTAGATAGAGCTGTAGGAGATGATAATACTAATCCTATGCCTACATTTGTAGGTCAAGGTATATCTAATTTATTTTTTGTTAGAAACAGATTAGGTGTAGTAGCAGGTGAACAGACTGTAATTAGTCAACCTGCAGACTACTTTAACTTCTTTGTTGGATCTGCTATTGCTGCTAGTGATGGAGATCCTATTGATATGGCAGCATCTGACGTGAAACCTGCTATTATTAAACATGCTATACCTATGCAAAAAGGTGTGCTATTGTTTAGTGAAGCTGCTCAATTCATGTTATTTACTGAATCAGAACAGTTTAGTCCTAAGACAGCACAGATTAAAAAGATGTCAGCTTATGACTGTAGTGCAGAATTGATACCAGTTGATACTGGTACATCAATTATGTTTGCAAGTAATAAGTCATCTTATACCAAAGTCTTTGAATTAATTGTACAATCAGAGAATGCTCCACCTAAAGTTGTAGAACAAACAAGGGTTGTACCTGAATACATACCTAATGATATTGATGATATTTGTAATTCCTCTACTAATGGTCTTGTCACTATTGGTAAAAAGGGATCAAAAACCCTTTATACTTATAAGTATTTTGATGGAGGAAATCAGAGAGAACAATCATCTTGGTATTCATGGGATATAGAAGGGAATCTAGTCCACCAACTTTACACAGGAGGTAATTATTTTACAGTTGCTAAACAAGGTTCAGAATGGATTGTCCAGCGTCATGAATTGGTGGTATCCTCTACTCCTAATAGGAGTTATACTGTGGGGACTGGTACTGTAGGTTCACCTACTACTATATCCAGGCGCTTTGAAGCTTGCCTTGATAATATGGTAGAAAAATCTCAGTGTACTGTTACACATAACGGACAGACACCTGGGCAAACATCAGTACAACTTCCATATACTATACAAAATGGTACTACAAACTTACGATTAGTTGAATTAGCTGATGGTAATGTAAGGACGCCTCTTTCTGTAAGCGGTTCAACAGCAGTATTTGACAAATGCAATCTTACTTCAATTCAGTTTGCGATAGGATATAATTATATAACAGAGATCGGTTTACCAACATACTACTTTGGTACAGAACAAAGAGGAAGTTATGACGCGAATGCTGATCTAAGAATACAACGAATCAATTTCGAATTAGGTATCTCTGGACCATTAGAATTCCATCTAACAGCTCCACAGATAGCCGATCATATACACCATGAGTCTGGTATTATATCTGATATTAGTAATGCAAGTGCAGTACCATCTCAGTTATATAAACATATCAGTGTACCAATATATAAGAAGAATAATAAATATGATATGACCGTAAAAATTCCAGCACCATTTACAGCTACACTTGTTTCCGCTAGCTGGGATGGACGATACAACACCCGACGACATGTACGTAGATAGTAAATTTATCAAACCTTGCACCTCTCAACTAGCTCTTGAGGTAGGCGAAAATCTTCGTAGAGATGATGCTAGAGAAGTAGAAGCGACTTTAGGACTGTACGCTCCGGTGGCAGTCCTGCAGTCCTACTATAACTCAGCCTTTGGTCACTCAGTATACTTTCATAATGCACACGGCGAGGCCGCCGGAGTTGCAGGAGTAACACCAGACAATCGTATATGGATGCTTTGCACACCATTGATTGAAACTAAACCACATACCTTTGTAAGGGAAGCTAAGCGATGGCTAGATAGTTTACCAAATCCTTACTTATATAACCATGCAGACATGCGTAATGAAACCCATATAAAACTATTAAAGTTTTTAGGGTTTAAATTCATTGAGTATTATGTTTACAATGGTGTACCCCTTATATCATTTATAAAACCATCATGTGTGGAGTAGCAGAAGCTGCCATTGGCATGGGGGTATTAAGTATGGGCTCTGGGATTATGCAAGCTCAATCAGAGACTGCATATGCAAACGCAGTAGCTCAACAAAAATACCAACAAGCCAAAGCTCAGGCAGAACGCAATAATCAAATAGCAACTCAACAGTATAACAATAGACTAAGAATTGCTAAACATAAAGACGAAATTAAAAAACAAGACTACGAAGCTCAGTTAAAAGCTCAGGAAGCTGCAGTGCAAGCAAGTCTTGATAAAAGTAAGTTAAATGCAGCTGAGTTTAATAGAGCATCAGCAGAAGTTGGAGCTAAAAAACGGCAATTAGAAATTGAAGCTGCGTTTGAAGTCGAAGAAAAACTTGTTGAGATGATAAAAACACAAGGACAGTTACTATCTACGGGTGGTTCTGGACAGTCATTCTTAATGCAAAGTTTAGATAGTGAGAAAATGTTTGGCAGAACAACTGAAAAGATTGGTGAAGTAACATTCAATCAACATCAACAGTTAGGTCTTCAGCAACAAGGTGTTAGTATGGATTACTTAGCTTCAGAATGGGCTAACTTTAATAATGTACCAGGTACACCAACGTCACAAAGAGCTGGACTTTCACCTTATGAACCAATTAAAGATATGGGCCCAGCTGCTCCTATACGTAGGTCAGCATCAACTGGAATCATGTCAGCAGTAGTAGGCGGTATTGGCGCTGGATTATCTACTGGAGCCACACTGTCAGGTGGCGGACCAATGTCAGGATGGTAACTTAAATTATGCCTTTTAAAGATAGAACGGGACCAGATCCCTCAAAGCGTCTGTACGCAGAAGCTAAGGTTAAACTAAAACACCGCAAAGAAGAAACTACTGATCTAATTAACCAGCTGAATGGACAATTAGAAGTGATGTCTAACAATGATAAAAACATTGCTAGAAACCAACTACATGCACTTAATGACTTCATTTCAGCTGGTAAAAAGGATTTAGATGATAAATCTAAACTTAGAACCACTATACTAGATACAATAAAAAAAGATGTTCTGCCTGTAGTCAGGACACAGATGGTAGAAAATATTGCTAAAGAAACTCTTAAAGCAAGACAGAAACAAAGTAATGTACAAGTAGTTCCACAAACTAAAAGTAATACCCCTGCTCCTCACCAAGATAACAGTTCACAAGATGATAATACGTGGATGCCTTCTGGACAAGAGGTTGCTCAAGGTACTTTTGTTGGAGGAAATATTGTTTCTGATCTTACACCTAATTTCGTTTCAACAGGACAAGGTTTATCTCATCAAGCTGATGTAGCTGAAACAAAAGTTTTAACGCAGATATCAGCTTTGACTGATTTGATGGACAATAAGGTAAAAGCTACCGAACTTGAACAGCAAGCGAAAGGTATACATGTATATAAAGACCGTGTTATTAATAGAGAGAATATCTATGAAGCAGTTAGTAATTTAGATGCAACAATACAACAAGGATTAGTTGAGGATGATAGAATAGTTACTGTTGAACTTTCTGATGGAACTTGGACAGGTGCAATCAATTCTTTAACTATAGAACACTCACCTGAATTACGTGAAGCTATTGTAGGATTTCTAAGAGCTGAAGTCATGGCTGATATAGCTATAGGTAATGGTCTTTCTGCTACAGAAATAGTTGAAAAATATTTACCTACTGCTCTTAAAAGAGAAGCTGAGTTAAATAGTGAATATAGAACAAACTATATTATTAATAAAGTAAAGAATAATGAAACAGCTGCTGTTAGTAGACTTGTAGATGCCCTTAGTACAGGTAATGAAGAGATACTGGTCTTTGCTCAAGGTCTTTTCCAACAGATTAGTACAGGACAAACTCGTTTACAAAGCAATGGTGTAACGAGTAATTCTGGTAAAAGTACTTTAGATATTTTTAACACTAAAATTCAAGGCGTTATAGAAACATTAGTTAATAGCGGACGAGAAGCTGAAGCAAGAAAACTTGCAGCTGCAGTCCCTTTTATTGAAAACAAATTTCCTCATATTGGCCCTAAAAATGGTAATAAATTTGGGTATAATTCTAAAACAAAAGGATCTCATATTGGTAAAGTAGATCCAAGATTTAGTGAAGCTACTATGGCTGGAAACGTTGATGATGCAGTTGCAAAAAGAGAGGAGAGATTACGGCGGGTTGAAGTTGGTGAGATGAGATCAACTTTACGTACTTATCAGAAAGCAGTCTTAGATGGTAACGAAGAGATCCAGTTAGCAATGAGGAAGAGATTTTTAGATAATAGATGGAATACAGATCCTATTGGTAAAGGTATATTCGAGCAGTTTTACGATAGTAACACTAGTGATCTCCTTACAGGCGCGAAAGCACAGCAAACACTAGATACTGCTTATGCAGATAATAATGGTGTAATACTTCATAAAGTTGCTCTATCAGTTGCTCCTGCAGAATGGGCAAAATGGAAAAAGAAAATGGAAGCAGATGGTAATGAGTATGAATTAAGAATACATCCTTTTGGACTGCATCCTCAAGCAAATGAAAAAGCTATAGCTGCTTCTAAAAATTCAATTAAAGGTTATATAGGCTCTATTGATGGTAAATCATCAACCTTTTTAAGTGCTGATCAAATTCTAGGTAATAAGGAAGTACAGAAAGATATATTTGAGAAATTACTACCTCAATATATTCATAAAATAAGAGAAGCCCAAAAAACAGGTGCTGGTAAACCAGGCTTTGTTTTATTAGGTGAAGATGAGATAGTAGGTGAAGCAACTAAATTAATGTTAGCTGATTTAAAAACAGACCAGGTAGCTTGGGAAGAAGCAAAAAGAAAGAATCCTAAACTACCTGTACCACCATATATTTTTAATAGAGCGGCTGGTAAAGATGGAGGCTGGACTGCACATACAGCTTCAGGTAGTGAATACAATAAATATAATCAAAGGCTTAGTCAAACACAGGAGATTATTAATACTACAAACCTTGATGCAAAAGGTTCGGCTGGGACTGGAGCTTATCTTAATGTAACTCTACCGGAAAACGGAAGAGAAAACTTCTTTAAACCTAATCTCCTTAAGTCTACTGATGTACAAGGAATGGTTACAGAGCATCCTTACTTAAATAATCTATGGTATCAATTAGCTGCCCAAACTAATGGAGAATATACAGCATTAGATCTTGCTCAGGCAGCTGCTTTGAAGTATGATATTCCATTAGAGATTGAACCTGGTGTACTTCAAGACGCGGAAATTATTGCCGCTAGGTTAAAAAATAGAGTAGATCCTAGGACTGGAGCATCTGATCCAATTATACTACAAATACCAGGTACACGAGAATCAGATGGTCAAATTCTTGACACAACTGGATATGTTACTGACAGAGCACAGTTACAGACATGGCTTGGAAGTACTGATACACTCCCTTCATCATTCTTCGGTACAGGTGAGTCACGAGCAGTTCGTGGTATGATAAACCGAAGTAGGACTAATGAGCCTGTTTTTAGACGAATTGTTGATCTAAGTAACGAAGCAGCAGCGAAGGAAGAAACAGAAGCACAGAAGTGTACAACAGTTCAATCAAGACTTCAAGCTGAACAGTTAGGAATCACTAGATCAGGTACTCATTATGGATTTGGTTCACCTCCTGGATATGGTATAACTGGACAAAGAGATCAGAATAACTGGCCCATAGCTTTTAATAACCATGACACAGCAGTAAGTTTCACTACCATGAGTAATGCTTATTCAAGTATGAATAATGGTAATAAGCTAGACAAACTTGTTATATCTAGTAAGAGGGAGGGTAAAGATGATCCTGGTAATAGAATAACTATAGCACCTGAATTAGCAACCTGGATTCATACAAATGATCCAACAGGAGCACTATTCGGATGGACATTACAAGCTGATGGATCTTATATGTATGATCCTAGAGTTCAGGCTGGTAATGCTTATCATGATTGCAGAAAAGGTATCTAATGGAAGAAGAAGAACTACAACAAGGTGCTCCGGAAACGGTAGTTGAAACTCCAGCTGAATCTGAGGCTATAGTTGACGCTGCTAATGTAGCAGGTAACGAAGCTAATGCAGCTTTATTACAGCAAGGGTTACAACCTCCTGATATGGCAGGAGCGCTTAATGATGCAGTAAATAATGTATCAGGACAAATAGCAGGTGCTGTGCAAAATGTACAGAATAACCCTGCTGTACAAAATGCAGCCGCAGCATACGGAATAACACCACAACAAACAGCACCTCCAGAACAAGATCCAAATATAATTAGTGAAACAGGCGCTGCTATTGCAGGTGGTGCAGCTGATGCTGTTGAAAGCGTAGGCAGTTTTGCTGAATTAACAGGAGATACATTAAAGACAGGTTTTAACACCGTATTTGGTAGACCTATTGATGAAACACAAAATCCATTTAGTCAATATTATCAACATCAAGATGCTGGCTGGTTAGATATACCTGATTATTTAGTACCAGAGAACAAGACTGCTTTAGGTAATCTTGCTCGTGGACTAGTAGAATTCGGTTTATTAACAGCTGCTACAGGTGGAGTTGGTAGTGGTGCAGTAGGTGGTGCTCGTGTAGGTGTACGTGTAGCTGCTACAGCAAGAGCTGCAGGTATAGGTACTAAAGGTACACGCTTCATTAGATTCATACCAAAGGTAGCTGCAGAAGGTGCAGTTGCTGAACTTGTATCTAGTGCAGGAGAAGATGCTAATCTTCTAAACCTTATTGATGATACAACACCATGGATGTCACCATGGGCTAAAAATGTTGTAGGAGTAAATGCTCTTAAAGTTAATCCAGATGATAATCCATGGCTAGCACGTATTAAAAGTGTAGCTGTAGGATCTGGAATCAATCTCGTAGGTTATGGTATATCTGCTTATGCTAAAGGAATGTGGAAAGCTAAGCAAGCTCGTAAGCAAGGATTATCTATAGATGAAGCTAACGAAGCTGGGAACGACATCCTTCAGAAAGAGTTGCAAAGAGAACTGGATCTCGATGAAAAAGCAGCTACAGAAAAAGCTGTTGATCAGTATTCTCAAGGGCATGGCATTAGTCACGCGGATCCTAGAGACGAATACTTACGTACCTATCTCAGTGAAGAAGAGTATGCGAGATATCATTCTCCGGAAGCAGCTGGACGTTTGGACGACGGCCTTGGAAAAACAGAATTAAATGACTTAGCAGATGCACGAGGTGCAGAAGCTGGAGATGTATGGGATTTAAAAGGTAAGCATAGTACCAAACAAATGGAACTATTTAGGCAAGAACAAGCTGATCCTTGGGTTAATCCTAGAAAATTCTCTGACTCAAATAAAGCTATGTTCCGTCCTGAAGAACCAAGACCAACAACAGCTAATATACGTGAAAGTATAGAAGACTTGAAAAACGGTGGCGGTGGACGTAGTTATAAGCCTCTCTTTACTGAAACTGCATTAAGGCAGATGAGTAGAGGAGATGCTAATATACGTCAGTATATTCTAGAAGTAGCTGAAGATATCTCTAAATCTGCTTTTAAGAGTTTAGATAACACCTTAGATCACAGACAAGTACAAGAACTTATTATCCGTCAAGCTAGTGATATGCATCAACATCTTGAAAGAGGTGGGGATATTGCTCAAGAGCTTAGAAATTATTTCAAAAATAGTAAGGATAATATTGTCTGGACTCATAATGGAAATGAAGTTGTAACAGGCACAGCATCTCAGAAAGCAGCTTTACAGCTTGTTGTCAATACTTTAGGTAAACAAGCTGAAGCTATTGCAACAGGTGCTATACACTCAGCAGATGATATCCCAATTACTCGTCAAGTAGAACAAGTGTTTGATGCAATGAAAGTTGCTATGATCGAACATAAAAAGATAGGGTTCATGACAGGTACTGAGCTTGCCAATCAAAAGAACTTTGTTTTATCTCCTAATAGAGCCAAGCAAATTGGTAGAAAATTAGAAGAGATTACTAAAGAACAGAATGAGTACTGGGAAAATCTACATGCTTTAAATAAGAAAGGTAGATGGCATGAAATGCGTGACCTTATGGAGCTTAACGCTTTATCTAAAGGTGACGTTAGAAGTATGGAAATGGTTCATGACTGGTTACAAGCTAAGTTATATGGTGGAGATGTAGGTGGTGGTAACATTACTGGTAGATTACGTACAGAATTACAAAGTGTATTCTATAATTCAATACTAAGTTCACTGAAAACTCCCATTGATGCTATAACAAGTACAGTAATGATAGGTACATCACGTCCTATGATGCAATATATAGGTGCTGCTGTAACTTTTAATCAAAAGGAAATGGCAATTGCAGCTGCTGGTATAGATGCTATAGGTAAAGCTTATAGAGAATCTATAGATATGGCAATGCATAACTGGGATTTAGGTCTACAAAGAAAAGCACAGAGCTATTCAGGTAGATTTGATGTACAAGGTGATATAGCTGAGTGGCAAGCTTTAGCAGATAAGTTCTCTAACTATGGTAGTCCTCAACAACAAAGAGCTTACGGTGCTATAAATAATCTTGTTAATATGAATTCCAGTCCTTGGATGAAGTATAGTGCTAATGCTATGGGAGCTGGAGACGCTTTTACACGTACCATGTTAGGTAGAGTAACTATGCGTATGAAAGCTGCTAGAGAAGCTATTTATAATCAAGGAGTAGATTTAA
>VTLG01006711.1_pt1 | contig 11363 bp, 19 predicted proteins | sample 4694571 | NCBI WGS metagenome assembly VTLG01 (sample SAMN12604809, study PRJNA352737) | marine metagenome | biome: ENVO:00000447; feature: ENVO:00000209|ENVO:00000569|ENVO:01000036; material: ENVO:00002151; isolation source: viral sequences binned using virsorter ... | reverse complement strand
CTAAATCATTAGTAGAGTCAACTGTGAATAAAGCATTTCCATCTGCATCATATATTACTGTATTAGTAGTAGTATCTGAAGCAGGTTGCACTTTAGCATTTCTAGTAGATAAATATAAAGAAGTAGCATCTCCATCCCCACAAGTTATTTGTTTAATAGATGTGCCTATACCTGAATTTGAATTTGATGTATGAAGTATGTCCTTATAAACATTTTTTAAAGCACTCCCTGTAAAACTAGCCATTATTCATCCTCTTTCTTTTCTTCTTGCTCTTTTTGCAATTCTTGTAATTCTTTTAATCTTCCCATTGTCACATGAAATTCTTGCTCAAGTAGTTTTAATCTCTTTTGTTTTTCTTCAATTTTCTTATCGTAATTTACCATTTTTTCTCCAATTTAAAAATTAGTCCCAAAGAATATAGAATTATCTGTTGCTACAGGCTCTGTGTAAGTTACTATAACATAAGCCTGTGTAAACCTTGTTGTTCCTCCACTATGTAATGTCAAACTAACAAATAATCTTAAACCATTTAATTCACTATTAGTCCAAGCACTAGAGCCATCAGATGTTGTCCTATTCGTATATGTCTGTGTTCTATACGAAGCATGAGCTCCTTGTGTGCCTGATCCTTCAGTATAGTAAGGAATAAGCCCACTAGCAGGTAGCAATTTTGTTTCTAAAGCAAATGACTGTCCTCTGCCATTATTTCCTGCTCTTGTTACAACTTGTACTCCATCTATAGAACTATGGTCTTCAGTAAAGTCATCTAACTGAAGATAACAGACTTTAGATGAAGCAGTAGCACTTAAATAATTACTATCTGTTGGTATTAACCCTGTATGGTCATCTTGCAATAAAGTATGAGCATCTAACCCTGTAGACAATGTCCAAGTATTTACTCCTGTTGAACTAGGATATAAATTAACAGTAGCCATTAAAACTGAAAATCTAGTGTTGCTACACCATAAGCTATTTCATTATCAGCATCCCAATAAAAACTTAATATATCAACATGATTCGCATCTGTTGTTAATGTTGGATTACTTCCACCTGCAAATTTAACTGATGATTCCCCATCTGCTAAACTTTCATCAAATTCCCTAACCTTATAATTTGTTATAGTCCTGCTACCTGTTCCATCTTGCTTTATAAGAAGTTGGAAGTTACCTGACGCTGTAGGAAAATAAAGATTTAAATTTGTTATACTACCACTTCCAAATGTTAAATTTTGCTTATTAGAGTTTCTGAAATCGACCAAAGTATCAGTTGCATCATAAGTAGGCTCTAATTGAGTAAATCCTACACAAGTTGAGCCAAAATGTATTTCATTGCCATCATCTCCTTTTTCTGATAATTGCATCAGAGTATCTCCGCCTACATTTATTCTTAAAGTATCAGCAGCAGATTCATATATATAAGTATCTCCACCTCCATCAAAGTATAAACCATCAGTTGCATTTATAGCTGTCTTTTGACTTGCAGGATCTAGTATTAAATCTCCCTGAGGTTGAATTGTTAAATGTCCTGCAGTTGTCCCTCCTGCATCTACTGTTTTTAATACTGTAACTCCATCTGCATCAACCTCTATCTCAAACCATTCATTATCACTTTCAGGAGCTCCAAAGTAGTAACGACCTATGTCTAAACTAAATTTAATTTGTGATAGATAAGTCGTTCCACCTGTAATACTTCCAAAATTAATTACCCCTCTACCTGAGCCTTCGCCAATAAAATACCAATCCTTAACATCTGAGTGCATATATATAGCCCCTGCACCTTTAGTCGTTGCATACAAATCTAATTTTCCTGTATAGAATTGTGATTGAAATCTTGTATACCGATTTGGAACTAAATCTAAATAGTCATTATCTGTTTCAATCCTATGAGATTTTAAATTTCCATTAAGAAATAAATCTCCATTTATTCTAAGTTCATCTTTAGATAATTCTAATGGAGAAGTCCCTTCGCCTACCTTTATTTGCTTTAAATTAGAGTCTAAAGGCTCATCATTTCTTAAAGAAAGAGGATTCCTCCTAGATGGCTCAAATGAGCCATCATTTATAGAGGCAAGTCTTGGTAGACGACTTCTAGGCATTATTTTTTGCCTGTAAACTTGCTAAACATAGGCTTTAAAAACATATCAAAAAGCATGTCATCGTACTTAGTAGGTGTTAATTTAATTATTTTCTCTAAAGCATAAAAACCTACCATTACATATTCCCAATTATTTAAAAACCATTCACTCATGTTATTTCTCCTTTTCTAATTTTTTTAATCTTTTTTCTATCTTCTTTAAATCAGACTTACCAAATATAGGAGGATGTGAATCCTTCTTTAATATAGCAACTTCTTTTTCTAACTTCTCAATATACTTGCCATATTTATTGATAGTCTTTCGAGCAGACTTCAACTGTTTATCTAGCTCATTTGGCTTGTGGACATAATCATCTATTTTTTTAAGATCGTGCTTTCTCTTTATACCCTTGATAATAGCCCCGATTATTTTTTTAATTATCCATGCCTTCAAATACTAGAATCTCCAATTTAATCCTGCCATCACATTATGCTCTGCTCTACCATAATAATTTTGGTAGATACCCTCAATATAAACCCCAATATGCTCACTTAGGTTCGCACCAATAACTGTGCCAACGTCATATTGCATGTCTTTTCCGTCATAAGCCTTATCTGTGAGCCCATAAGATTCAGGAAAAGCATTAACCCATAAATGTGAATAGAACTTTTCTCCTCCAAATAAAATATCAAAACCTAAAGCTACATTTATCTCTGATTGCCACTCTTCTATTTTATTGTCCTCATTATACATATGAACTACATGCGGATAATGATACTGTAAAAACTCTGCATCAGAATATGCAACTGTATTGGCGTTAACGTCTTCCCAATAAAAATCAGCATCCTCATAATAATAAATCCAATAGCCCTCTTCTGTATCAGGGTCTGTCTCAATCCATAGGTAATAGCTGTCAATCTCTCCATTTTCATTTAAATCGTTTAAAGGAACTAAGTAATCTTGATACCCGTACTCATAAGCTAAATCCCACCAAAAACCTTCGTAATTTTCTATCGCAGGATGCCCATAAATAGGATGTGCTCTTAAAACTGCTCCTATTGTAAAATTAAAATTATTATGTCGCAATCTAAACCTTGCATCATAATCAAAAAATTCTAAATCTCTACTTTCTTTGCTTACATATTTTGTTTTTGTTACGAACCAATTATTTGACCACTTAAACCAATACTCTTGATCTATATACTCATGTCCTTGATTCCTAACAGAGCTTACATTTACTAAATATTCCCAATTATTTATAGCTCCGATTATAGCATTATCGCTTAATTGAAACTCATCTCCTTTATAAAATTTATCTCTATCTTGATAATTAAATAAAGCTATTTTCCTTATTCCTAGTGTATATTTATAATTGTCGGCTATATCAACATCATATCCTTGAGTAATAGCAGTATTAGATTGTAAACCAACATACATAGTTGAGTTATCAAAAAACCCGCCAAAAACAATACCAACATATCCAACCAAAGCACAAATACCTCGTGCCAATCGCTTTTTCGTTTTTTCATACAAATTTATCCTCACTAGAATCTACCTCCGCCTAACTTCTCTATTATTTCAATCCTTTCTTTATAATCATCAATCGTATCTTTAACAGAGTTTATATCATTGGATAATTGTTCTATAGATTCTGTGATTCCTGACAAATCAATCTCAGGCACTTTAATCTCTTTATTTTTCAATATATTTAATTCTTTTTTTAGATAATCTAAATCTGAAGCTAGCGGGGATAAAGTCTTTGTTAATTCTTTTAACTCCTTAAAAGTTTCATCATAATCTTGCAGTTTATAAGTAATAACATCTAAATTACCTGCATTCTTTATACTTGTTATCTCATTGTGCAAAACTTCATACTCTAGCCTAGAAGGGCTGTTATTTGACTTTAATTCAGCTATGGCACTATTCATTGTAAAATAAATACCGCAACCTGAAACAATTACTGCTCCCATTGTAATTAAAAATTTAAGATCAAATGTAAACTTACTGCTTTCACCTATCTCTGTTGGCTTTGGCATAATTTTCTCCTCCTTAGCTTCCTCTTCTATTGCAAGGCTTAAACCTTCTGTTAGTTCGTCTAATGTTAAAAACTTCTTATCTACTAAAATTTGACCTAATTGAAGGTCTTTATTATATATGATTTTTTGTTGCGACTGTTCTGCTAAAGCATCTTTAAGCTGCTTCTTATTGAGATAACCTAATTTTAATAATTTGTCGCCTATTTTCATTTAACATTTCCGTCTATAATCTCGCCCCAAAGGCAAGTTTTCCCATTAATTATTTGTATAATATGGACTGTAAATAAGCCCTTTTCAAAAAAGTCTACTATAGCAAAAGCATGTGCCCAATTAATCCTTCTATTTCCAAGCCATTCATTTGCTTCTGCTCTCATATCCTTTAAACATCCTATAGACCAAGCAGATTTTGCTCCATCCATATGAGTTGCAGACATTTGTTGTAAATCATGCCAATGCCCATACATAACATTACAGCCGAGCTTCCTTAGATGATTAGCTGTATGATATTGTCCTCCGTATTGATGCCCATGATAGAAGTAAAGCTTACCTATTTTAAGGTGCTTACCAAAAGGATAATATGTATATCCTCTTTCTTTTAACTTAACTGCATTGGCAAATTTATACTGAGGAACGTAAGGATATTTTTCAACCACCATATTAAGCCAATTATCGTGATTACCTTCAGTTATATACTTTTCGGTACAATTAGCTTTATCTAAGGACTCATCTATAATATCCATGCCCTTATTAACATCTTTTATATCTTTATTAAAATCTTTTATTAAAAACTCTAAAGGGGGTGCTTTTTTACGTTTATATTTCCAAGCGGAAAAACCTTCCCACTCCCCTACATCTCCTAGATCAACATAAGCATCAGGCTTAACTATCTCTATTGTTTTGCATAATACATTTATTGCTTTGGAGTCATGCAAAGGAAAGTGTTTATCAGGGGTTACAACTACTCGTTTGATAACGCCCTTATCGATTAAACGCATATATTCCCTTTAAATTCTTTGAAATAATATAATAAATTTTATTGAGATTTCCTAAATTCACGAGCTAGTTTTAACCATATAGTTAAGCACGTTCCTAGGAGGATAGCAACCCTTAGCCAAAAAGGCAACCATTCCACAAAAGAAATCCAAATACTGCTAGCACCACCAACTGCAATTCCCGCTTTAGTATCAAGTACGGTTTTGAGTGTGTCCATTTAAACCCCTTATAATTTTGCTAAGTTCTTTAGCACGATTAGGAGTCTGTCTAGCCCATAAAGAATCCAACATCTCATCTGAAGCTTCCTCATACTGCTCTGTCTCTAAATAGTAAATTGTTTTTTTAAATTTTGAAAATCCTGACAATCCTATCTGATAACACATATTAGAAACTACATCTTGAACTTCTTGTGGGCTTTCTTTAAACCAATCGAATTTTTTGTTAATACGTTCTTTTAACGCTTCTAATTTTCTTTCAAGTATTAAATCTGCTATGTCTTCGTCTAAAATTAAATCTTTAATAGCAAATCCATACCCTATAGTATCGAATCCTTCAGAGCACTTATAAACCTTGTCTCTAAAGCCTTCGTGTATTTTAATCTCTTCTATTAGGCTCATCTTCTTTGGATATGATTTTATTTTCAACAAGTGTATTCTTTTTGCCAAAAATTCTATCATAATTTTCTTTATATTGTTTATCAAAAATATCAACTCTTAGCCAATCGCCTTTTCCTGCTCCTGTTAGATCGCCTTTTTTACGAATAATTCTTTGCTTGGACATTATTCAGATTTTTTAGTAGTCTTTTTTGTAGCTTTCTTCTTTTCAACATAAGGACTCCAATCATCCCTATTTGTTACTCTAGTCCAACCATTACTTTCTAAGTGAGCTTTCATAGCATCATCATAATCCCTAACTTCTTGATGTTTGCCACCTTTAACCCAATTCTCTACAGTATAACCCATTTAAATCTCCTATTTGTATAAAGGGGGCAGATAGCTGCCCCCTTTAGATTAACAATCAGAACTCGGTTTACGGATTCTTTAAATTTAAACCCATATTATGACCTGATTCATCGATAAGTTTAGCACCGTATATCATATCAGTAACTACTTTAGTTCCTAAATATTCTACATCATATTGTGCTTGAACTCTAACATCTTGCTGTGCAGCAAATGCACATGCTTCTTTTGGATAAACAGCACCTACAATAGCATCTGTTGATGTTGATGAAGATATAGAACGAGAATAAAACACATTCATTCCATAAATTAAACCAACAGCACCTGATCTAAGTTCTGTTCCATCTCCACCTGCATCTTTTCTTATAAAGTAAGAAGCAATACCTGTAGAAGGATTCATGAAATCAGCAACTAACTGATTATTTAAAGCAATTGAGCAAGTATTAGGATCAATATCATAACTGTATAATGTATTTAAAATACTTTCTAAATCTCCAACTGCAAAAGTATTATCTGTTCCTAAACTTACACTTCCATTAAAGCCATCAAGTTCAGCCCAAATGTCATCTTCAACGCCTCTTGCAAGACTTTCGCCCATCATTCTTGTATATTTGCTAATTAATTCAGAGTTTGCTTGAACTAATGCAATATCTTCAAAAATGTTAGCAAGATATTTATGTTTGTTGATAGATAAGTCAACTTTTCCTTCTGTACCTGCTATAGAAAAAGTTACTGCTGTAGAAGCAGATTTGTCATTTGTACCATCCATTTGAATTTTAGGAATGTGTACTGTATCGCCTGAGCCTTTTACCATTGAACTATAATCATCTACAGAGCCTCTTAATTTTAAAGCAGCTTCGTAATACTTATAGATAGGTTGAGCCCATAATTCAGGTATAAAATTAGCACCTGTGGTTGTATCTAAATAAGCCATTTCTTATTTCTCCTTATTGAGTTTTTACATTAGCTTTGCTTCTAGCCATTGCATCTTTGACTATATCATCCCAATTATCTCTTCTTTCTTGGGCAGATAATTTAGTCCAATCCTTTATAGGCTTTTTATAGTCCTTTCTAGGATTTCCTGCAACTTCAGGAACATTAGCTTTTGTGTTATTAATTTTGTCAGTAACGTATTCGAGAGTATCTAAATCTAACTTAGATAATTGCTCTCTATCATCTTCAGGGTGCTTTTCCAATAAAGAAGCTCGCCTTGAATCTTCATATTTAGACCATCTTTCAGCATTAGTAGTTAAATTAGAATTTTCAGAAGACACCTTTTCATATAAGGCTTTAAAATCTTCTTTTTCTTTTAATTTCTCTTCTTCTACTTTAGCGAATCTATTTTGATATTCTTTTAATTTAGCTTCTGCATCCTGAGCTCTTTTTCTATACTTCTTGCTTTCTGCAATAAACTGATCATTTGAGCTAGTTTGAACAGTTTCTTTAGGTGTAGGTTCACTAACTGTTTCTTCTACAACCTGAGTTTTCTCTTCGGACATGCTGCCCCCTATTTGATTATAAAAATCCCTAAAATATGCAAATTTTTGCATATTATATGTTTATAACTTAAATTAAACTTAGAAATTATGCAAATTTTTGGAAGATACGCAGAAAAAGTATAAAGAAAAATGGTTTGAATATATGGGCTATACGCCTCATTATGGTCAAGCTAAACTGCACTATCCTACTAAAGAGACTGCAAGGTTTTTTGTCATGGTATGTGGAAGGCGTTTTGGAAAGACTACAGCATCTGCTATGGAAGCTACTTACTATGCTTCGCAGCCCAATAAACGAATTTGGTTGGTTGGATTATCTTATGATAAAGCTGATTTAATGTTTCGTGAAATTTGGCAAAAGATGGTTATTGGCAAAGCAAATGATATAATAAGAGCCTCAGAAAAAGATAGAATTATAAAATTTAAATGGGGCACTACTGTAGAAGCAAAGTCTGCTGACAATCCTGATTCATTGGTTGGAGAAGGTTTAGACCTTTTAATAGTTGATGAGGCGGCTAAAGTAAAAAGAAAGATATGGGATATGTATTTATCTCCTACTTTATCTGACAGAAAAGGAAAAGGCATTTTTATTACAACGCCTGAAGGCTTTAATTGGATATATGACCTGTTTTTGCTAGGACAGCAAGACGAATTATGGGAATCTCATCAAGCACCATCTTGGGATAACCATTTTGCTTTTCCTGAGTCAAAGTCAGATCAATTTCTTCTTGAAAGAAAGAGAAATATGTCTAAAGAGGTTTATGATCAAGAATATGGAGCACAATTCACATCATTTGCAGGTAGAGTTTACCCATTTGATAGGATGCTTGATGTTGGTAGCTATCCTTATAATAGAGACCTTCCTACATTTTGCTCTATTGACTTTGGCTATCGTATGCCTGCTGTTGGTTGGTTTCAAGTTTATAAACAAGGAGGACTACACCACATAAATATGATTGATGAAATAATACATCAAACAAATGTTAAAACTGACGAGCTAGCCTTAAAAATTAAGGAAAAACCATACCATGTCCTTAAATATTATGGTGATCCTGCGGGATTGCAATCTCAAAGTCAGTCAGGGTTGGGAGACATAGAGATATTTAGACGAAAAGGAATAGTTATTAACACAAAAAGAGATAGAGTTTCAAAAAGTATAGCTTCGGGCATATCTCATGTTAGAAGTTATATAGAAAATGCAGAAGGGCAAAGATTTTTTCACATACATGAAAAGTGCAAGGGAATAATGATGGATTTGGAAAACTATCGCTATCCTGAAGCAAAAGAAGGGCAAGATTTAAAGCCTGAGCCACTAAAAGATGGCTTTCATGACCATGGTTGCGACATGATTAGGTATTTTTTTATAAACAGATTTCCAATTAAACAAAGAGAATTTAAAGTGAGGGCAAGATGATACATAGTTCATTTGAAGGTAAGGCGACAGTAGAAGATATAATTTCAGAATCAGTAAAAGATACAAAGTTAAATATTCAAAAAGCTCGAAGAGATTGGGTTAGGCGAATGCTTGATTATTATGGCGGCAATTATACCAACCAATATATAGAGCAATACTTCGATTCTGAGGCTTTTAGAGAAATACCCTGTTATAATGCTAATTTTACTCGAAGATTTATAAACAAAATGAGTAGAATTTATACTGTAGGGGCAAATAGAAACGTCAATAAAGAGTACGACCTCTTAACTATTAAAAAAGATGCTAGAATGAAGCATGTTGAGAGAATGACTAGGCTTATGGGAACAGTAGCGACTCAAGTTATTTACAAAGAATATAATGGTATGCCTTATTTTGACTATAGACCTATATATTATTTTGATGTTCATTTATCAGATCCATTTACTCCTTCTGCTATCATGTATCCTCTTCTTATGCAACCTGAAGACATTTCTTATAATAAAAATATTGAATGGGCTTATTGGGATGAGAGTATTTATGCACATTATGACTCAAATGGCAGTATTATTGAAGAATATGAGCATGGATATGGAGTTTTGCCTTTTATTTTCACTCATAGAGAAGAACAAGTTGACGAATTTTTTGTCGATGGGGCAAATGACATTGTTGACTGCAATGAGCAGGTAAACATAGCAATGACAGAGATGCAACTTGGTTTAAGGTTTCAAATGTTCGGTCAACCTTATATGACAGGTGTTGATACTGATAAAAGGATAGAAAGAGCAGGTTCTGACCAAATTTTAGACCTTCCTGAAGGAGCAACTTACAATATTGCATCTCCTGCAGGTGATTTAAACGCTGTTATTGAGAATATTAAGTTTCAATTAGACTTAGTAGCTCAAAATAACCACTTATATGTGCAATTTGCACAAGATGGAGGCGAAACACCTAGTGGAATTGCCTTAAAAATTAAAGATTTAGAGAGATTTGAGGATTATCAGGATGATATTGAGCTTTGGAGAATGTATGAGCATGAGTTATATCACGTTGAAAGAGAAATCGCTGCTTATAACAATATAAATCTCCCTGATAAGCTAAAATTGGATTTTAATGAGCCTGAGTATCCAAAAACAGTACAAGACCAAGTATTATTAGATGAGCATAGGCTAAAGCACCACATGGTTGATGAATCTGACCTCTTAATGGAGTATAATAAAGATTTAAGCCGAAAAGAAGCCGAAAAAATCGTTGAAAAGAACAAAGAAACACGAAAAGAGGCGATGGATGAGATGTTTGGCGGCAATAACCCCTTAAATTCAGAAAACTTAAAAGAAGACGAAGATTATGATAAAGAAGATTAATGTAAATTTCAGCTTTTCATCTATAACTAGAAATATATCTAAAATTATAGATAAGAATATGGAAGTAGGAGCAGAGGAGTCAGCACGTCAAACCAAAAAAAATATCTTAAAGGGCTTAAAGCCTGAGCTTAAAGATTCAACAATTAAAGTAAGACGAGCCATGGGAATAACAGGCAACAAACCTCTACTTAGAACTAGGAGCTTATATGAAAGCATAATTGCTACAAAAGGCAAGCTTGAAATGAACGAATATGGGATTTTGCACCAAGAAGGCTTTGAATGGACACCTCCGAGACCATTTATATCTTTAGATGAGGGTGTTCAAGAAAGAGTCATTAGAGACATAAAAGAGGAAATAGTTAAAGGGAGATAATATGAATGAAAAAGAATTTAAAGCTTTACTACTTAATATGTTAAGTCAAATGGATAGGACTCTTCAAAGTATACAAGAATCTACAAAAAGAGGCGTAGAAGTAGATCTTAGCGACAATGGACTGCATACAGTTGTAATACCCGAAGATATTTATAATGATATTTGCGAAGAATTAGACTGCGAATATATAGAATTTATGGGGATTTCTTAGATTCCTCTAAAACCTCATCTATCTTTATACACACCCTTTGCATCTCCGATGCATCAATAATAGTATCCTTAGAAAAATTACTAAATATTCTACGACACTCTTTTAGCAGTTCTTCTTTTTTTATTTTTGCTCCTTTTAGGCTTCTTTGTATAGCTTCTTCTTATATCGAACATATCTCTTATGTATTTACCCATTCTCTCTTCCATCTGACTCTCCTTCTGCTTTAATTATAGCTCTTTCCCAAGTCTTTCGCTGTGCAGGAGTAGGTCTGCGACCCTTCAAAGGGGCAACTCCTACTTTCTCAGCTCTTTTACGCCACTTATACCACTCTTTCTGCTTTTCATTATAAGCAGCCTTCTTCTCTACGTCCTTTATAACCTTAGCGTTTCTAATTTTTTCTCTGTGCATTCTCTTACCTTGATCTTCTTCATTTCTTGGCGGCAAA
>VTLG01000394.1_pt1 | contig 11363 bp, 12 predicted proteins | sample 4694571 | NCBI WGS metagenome assembly VTLG01 (sample SAMN12604809, study PRJNA352737) | marine metagenome | biome: ENVO:00000447; feature: ENVO:00000209|ENVO:00000569|ENVO:01000036; material: ENVO:00002151; isolation source: viral sequences binned using virsorter ... | reverse complement strand
TCTTTAGAAGTTAAATCAAAAGTTGCCATTTATATCTCCCTTATGCTACGTTATATTTAGCAGTTACGATTGCCTCAGGTCTGAGAATCTTTCTGCCATACATATGCATACCACGAACAATATCAGCAAAAGAGTCAGGGTCTCTGTATGTCTCTGTCTTATTGATTTGCTCTGCAGTAGCTACTGCTGAACTATGTCCTGCAACGATAACTCCAAAGTTAGAGTTTTGGTTTGCTGAACCTGTAGTTCCCGGTCCTGTTCCAACTGCAGGTAAGTTATTTGACATATATACGTCAAATCCGTGTATCTTTCCTACAGATAGACCTGCTCTTAATCCACCTGACTCACCGAAGTCGCCATTTAAAAGTCTTGAATCTTCATCTTTTAAGACTTCAATGAAAGTTGGATGTAGAACTAACCATCTACCATCAGTGTCAACAAACTGTGTATCTAACAATCTGCCCATTCTAGCAATCACCTGTAAAGGAGTTGCAGTAGCAGTTGCTTGAGCAGTTGCACCACCTAGTCTTGGAGCTAACGGAATTGAGTGGTCTCCTGCACTACTTGTAGTAATGTTTCCGAAGTCACCCTTCTTTAGCTTCATGCTAGTCAACAATTCATCTGAACCTGCAGTTGATACTGCTTTAGTTCCGTTGACTGTTGAGTTTGCTGAACTTGCAACTGCATTATTAGATGCCTGTGCAAATCCTGACAAATAACCAAGTACGTCTTGGTCATAGTTATCTTTTAGTCTGTAACCTGCTCTGTCACTTGCGAGTTGAGAGAAGTTTACGTGACTGTGAGCCTCTTCAATATCGTCTATTTTGAAAGCAAAATAGTTTGCTTTGTCAATAGTCAATGTGAAGTCCTCATCATCAAGGTCTTGAGGTTGAACGTTTGCACCTCTAGCATATTCCTTGACAGTGATTTCTGGCTCTTTTATTATTTTTACAGAATCACCCATGTTGGCAATCTCTCCGAAGTAATCGGAGTTAGTGATATTTTCAACAACGGATGTCTTCCTGAAGGCTAACTGAACCTGCTTAGAGTAAATAACTGGGGAGAAATTACCATTAGGCAGATTACCATAACCTGCTGCAGTTTTAAATGCCATTTTTATCTCCATTGAAATAAACAAATGTATACTTATTGTATACGACAGATTTACTCGTCATCGGCTAATGATATATTGAGGTTGTGTGTTTAGTAGCTATTTAAACACAGGCTCATACCATCAGGTAGGCTTCCAAGTGTATTATAATGTGAGTGTCTTGTTAAAGGGTCACATTGGTATTTATATATAGTTATACATATAAAATTAGATTTGTCAATACTTTATCTTGCAGAACCTGATACATCATATACAAAGTTACCTGATCGGATAGCTTCCATGATCATATCAGAGTTTTTCTCATACTCATCTGCAGACATTCTTTGAACATCGGATTCTTTCATTACACTATTTTTATTAGTTGCATCTGGAACACTTGTTTTATTTTTCGTACTAACTGCTTTAGCAGCATTCTTGCTACTCTTGCTTGTGTCCTTCTTACCCATGCCTCTATCAGATTTGTAGAGATCAATGGCTCGTGCTGCAGATTTTGCATCATTTTCATTTTCGTATAGTGCATTTTGTACCCACTGAGGTTGTTCCTCTGCCCAATTATGAAAGTCATCACTGTCTCTTATATCTTCAAAGTCAGGATGAATTTTTAACAATTCTACTTCTGCTCTTTCTTTTGTAGCTGATAGATTCATTTCATCTATCTTTTTTAATCTATCTTCTATCTCTGCAGATTGTTCTCTTGCTTTTTTGATAGCTATAGTTTCTACAATCTTTGCAACATCAGGATATTCTTTTGCCCATGCTTCTATATCTTCATCAGACTTGGGCAACTTCATTTCTTTTTTAGTTGCAGTAGCTAGTTGACCTTCTAGGTCTTGGAGCTTTTTTTGGTATTCTTTTTCTTTTTCTTGAGAATGCCTACGGAGATCACCATAACGTTTTTTGAAGGTTCTTTCTTCAGCACTTTTTGGTTCTTCCTTTTCTTCGGTGCTGTCTTGGTTTTCTTCTGTTCCTTCTTCTTTTTCTGTGTCACCTGTTTGCTCCTTTAATAATTCTTTGAGTTCTTCCTCATCTTTTTTTATTCTATCTTCATGAGTAGAACGTTTTGCTACAAATGCTTTTTTTTCAGGTGTTGCATCTACCACCATTTCTTGTGCTTGTTCAGCCATTTTTTACTCCTAGGGTTATCGTAGCCATATCGTTGGGGGATAAGTAGCTAGTGCATATGTGGATTATTTTTTAGAAGCCAATCCACCTTTCTTCATTCTTTTAGAATTTTTCTTAGATGATTTTTTACGTGTTATTAGTGAGCCTTTGTATGTTCCACCATAATCTTGTCCGGGGGAAGAGCCACCAAAACCACCACTTGCGGCAGCATCAGGTCCTGCACTTACATCATCACTACCACCTCCTCCAAAGGAGGCATCCATACCACCTTTACCTGCTGTTGGAGATGTAGTTGAACCTAAGTCTCCTGTCTTTCCTGAGAAAGTAATACCTGAAGTGTCTAATGAACCTTTGCCTGTTTCTAGAGCCTCTTGTATACCTCGCATTTGACCTATACCTAAACCTTCTAGACCCATATCCTTTTCAGGTTTAGTTCCTGTGTCTGTTCCTTTATCTTCTCTTTCTTTTATGCTCTTCTGTCTTGCCTCTATTACCTCTGATAGTTTCTTTCCTAGTTGTACATCTAAGTTAAAGTTTCTACCTAACTCTTTTTGAATGTCCTTTACACTAGTTGCCTCTATTCCATATACTGATGCAAGAGTATTTATATTAGAAATAATATCCTCTTGACTGAGAGAATTTCCCTCGTCATCTAAACTAACTTCATTTACTGTTGCTCTTGCTACATCTATAGCTTTACTTAATTCATTTCTTTCTGTAGCACTTAGAGTATTAACATTTATACCTTTTTTACCCATATCTGTTTTTGTTTTTGTATAGTAACCTGTTATAGCACCTAAAGAAATATTATTGATATTACCTTTGCCTCTAGCACTAGTAACTACATTTCTACCCATATCATAAGGGTTTAAACCTAATGACCTTAATTGCATTGACCCAATACTAGCTAAATTTTTATCTAATGCATCCATGTTAAATACACTTTTATAACTTAATGCATCTCCTGCAGGGTCTCTTGCAGTAATTGTAGGTTCAGGTCCTCCATCGCCATCTGATAATGTAGATTGAACTCTAGATGTTTGTTGTTTAATAGGCTCTACTTTTACTTCTTCTTTTAATGCTTCAGGTTTAAAATCAAATCCATCTGCTTTTGCTTTATCTAACTCTCCCGGTATTAAAGGTAAACCTGTTGCCTTTACAACTGTAATATTTCTTACTCTACCATCAGGATGCTCATATCTTCTTATCTCTGTCTCAGGTGCTCCACCTGCAGAAGGTCCTAGAAAATTTGCAAAGGTTAAGTTTGGATTAACTTGTGCAACAGGTGGTTGTTGAAATGCCATAGGAGTTTGTGCTACTGTAGGTTGTGTCATGAAAGGTTGTGTTGCAGTTGTTGTTCCTGCACGTACAGGTGCAATACTAGGTGCTACATACATACCTGCTTGTGCTTTGACTGCACCACCTTGATACATCTCCATCTCTTCTTCTGTTTCTTCTCTCATATCTATATCATCAACAGTAAATGGAATATCGTCAGGAAGAGTGGCTTCATCAGAGTTTCCCATCTGACCCATCTCTTCCATCTTTTGTAATCCTGCTTTTGCTCTTTGTCTTAGCTTCATCAGGAACTCTAAACCGAGATACCTTACAACATCGGCAGGAAATACAAATTCACCTTCACTTAATTGTGCAGGTATATCGTCTCTAACTTCTTCTTGAGTTGAACCAATAGGAACTTCATTGCCTGATACAGGATCAACTGTACCACCTTCATCTTTGAGTCCCCCTTCTTGAAACATCTCCATTTGTTCTGCCACACCACCTTTGGCTTTGGCTTTCATTTGTTTAATTTGTTTTTCAAATACTAAAGATAATGCTTCTAACTCAGGACCTGTTAATATAGATTCTCTATCAGAAATTTTATTTTTACTAGCCTCTTCAAATACAGAGCTTCTTTCTCTCACGTATCTATCAGTTCCATACTTTTTAGCTAGATATCCTTCTAATACTCTTGATGGTAAATTAACTAGGTTCTCATCACTATAGTCATACTTAGGCTCTTCAGCCTTTGTAATATCTTCATCTCCAACCATTCCTTTAGTTAGCATTTCCATTGACTTCATCCCTTAATAATTTAAGTCTTTTCAATATACTTATAGCACCCTGTGCTCTATATAGTGTTGTCATGTCTTGACTTTGTTCCATGACTTTATGTTGTTCCTCAACTACAAAATCAATATAGTTATTGAAGTTGTTGATTAGTTGGGGGTTGTTGATCAATGTCTTGAGTTTGCTCAACGTTTGCTTCTTGTCCTTGTCCACCTCTCGGTACTCCTGTAAATCCTTGTTCTCCCGGAATAGGTGCTTGTCCTGTGCCTATAGTTCCACCACCTGCTCCTGTTGGGTCATTGGGGTCTACTCCTGCAGGTGGTTGTTGTTCAGGTTGATCTCCTCTAAACTGTTTTAACAACTCTGCTTGTACTGCTGCTTGTCTCATGTCATTTGTAACTTTGTTAGGATCAAGTTCCATAGACTTAGCTATCTCTCTAATTATATAATCAAACTTTGCAAAAGGTGCTAATGCAGGATTAGATGCCACACCTAAGAACTGCATAAGTCTTTGACTTCTTACTTCGTTAGCCATCAGACTTTCTGTTCCTCTTGCCTTTACCTCTAAGTCTCCTTTTATCTCAGGATCAAAATCAAACTGCATATTGAATCTAAATAAACCTTGACCTAATGGTGTTAATAAATAATCATCTATATTTTTTATTACAGTTTTTATACTTCCTGCCGCTGCATTCATGAGCATAGATATTCCTGATGCAGTTCTACCTACACCCATAACACCTGTCTGTCCATGTGCAAAAGAAGGAAAGCCTGTGCTTTCATCTGCTAATACTCTAGCTTTGTCAAACAACTGCATATTTTCACTTGATACATTTGGAAACTTTGTACCAAAAATTGCTTGACCCGGTGCTCCACCTTGTCTTCTAAATATCTTTCCCGGATATACAGATAAATCTTGACCCGGAACTAAATTAGTTTCATCTACTTCTATAAGTAAGTTTCCTGATAATACTGCATTATCTACTGCCATTCTCATGAAACCATTCATCAAAGTTTGTGTGTCATCCATATTCTCTGCTAAACCTATACCAAAGAAGGAATACGGATTTAATTCATAAGGTGCTGCTACATAAGGTATGACTGCAGGTTTGAATGGATTTAGCACAACTCTAATTAGTTTTTTATTACATATCCAAATATTAACTTGTAATTCAGGAAAGTCTTTGAGTTCATCAGGTATGTCTACTTCTTGATCTGCTAACATCTCGGTATCAATCATACCCCAATATTCTAAAACTTCAAATCTATTTACATAGTTCTCTTGATTGTAATCTGTTAAATCATCTTCCCAATATTTCTTTACGTAGTTTTCTCCACCTGCTATAGCTTCTTCTATAACTGCTTCTCTAAAGTAAGGTCTTTTCTTTAAACTTCTTAATTCACTTCTAGACATCTTGTGTCTTTGTATCACATACTGTGCCTGATCCATATTGGTAGAATCAGGATCAGGATAAAAATCCCAAACAGATACATGAGATACTTGTGGCACAGTTTTAAATATAGGATTATATTCTCCTGTTTCATCCCAATTAGGATATTCTTTATCCATAGCAAAAGGACCTTTCATAATCCCTGTGCCAAACAATGCCATCTCAAATGCAGTATGTCTCAAATGTTTATTAGCATTTGATTCTTGTAGTTGGTCTACAATTTTTTTCTCCATAGATTTAGCTGCTATCATAGCAGGACTAAATGTTATCGCTGTAGGAGTTTTACCACTTTCTTCTTCAAGGCTATCAATGCCTTCCAAATCTTTTTGCAAAGGACCAAGACGATCACGTAAAGTTTTTTCAGTAGCTCCTTTAGGTAATTCCATGCCATCTCCGGGAAAGCCATAGGGGGATACCACATCAGGTTCTTCACGAATTTCATCAGGTTCTTGGGGATCAAACGAAACATCTTTTGCGACTCCTTCTGGTAGTTCGGTGGGTTCTATACTTATAGGAAACTTTCCACCTGCAAATAGGACATCAACTATCTGTCCATAAGCTGCTAAAGTTTTTGTCTTAGTTACCTTTACAAATACTCTAGACTTTTCTGCTTCAGTAAATTGTACATCAGGACCATATAAACCTCTATAGTTTCTATAAGCTCTTGTCCATCTTAGCTCATCTTCATATCTATAATCTTCTGACTTTTTAAACTGAGCTATTACGTGATCAACTAAATTTTCTACTTCGTAATCTGTTGCTGTTGAGTCTTCAGAATCTTCTAAAGCAATAGCATCAGCTTCTATATTTATTTCTTCTTCTGCCATATTAATATCCAAATGTTGCATCTGCTACAGGCATATTACTTTTTGGTCTGCCTATAGGGTCATAGTCAAATATACTAAATCTCGGTCTTGACATAATACCATATCTTAGTGCGTCATAGATGTGATCCTCTGCTCTAGTGTCCACATCTTCGGGGTTTCTTTTATCTAAAGGTATTGCAGGTATTTGTGCTACAGAATTTGTGCAAGTATTAAAGAATACTAATCTTGGCTTTTCTGTAAATTCATCAACCTGCAATCTTCTATGTAGTTCATTCTTTCCTGCCACACGACTACCTTTACTTCTATCTGATGGTCTCCAACGACATCCTCTTGATATCATTTGCTCTGCTAGTGAAGGTCCTGTATCACCTCTTTTGTGCCAAAGTGAACTATCAAGAACTCCATACTTTATGTTACCATCATCATGTTCTAGTTCTAATACCATATCTGCCAAGTCTGTGGCAAGGACTTTAGAAACATACAATTCTCTATATAGAATAAGTTGCTCTTCTGGACTAACAGCAAACCACAACACAGCACTATAAGAGCCATAACCATAATCACAAGCACGAAATTTGACCCAATTTCTTGGAATGTCAAAAGGTTCAACAACGTGAATATCCCTGTTAAACTCAGTAAAAGCAGCACCTTCTTTAATATCCCAATCACCTTCAAGCAACTGCTTACGTTGGTGTTCAGGGAGGGAAAGAAGCATCGCTTCATAATCGCCTTGCCCTGAGAGATATGGGTTATCAGATAGTCTAGCAGGTATGAATCTTCTTTGGAATAATGCCTCACCTGCTTTAGTGTGTCCATCAGGATATTTAAGAACCTTTCCTGTTTCAATGTTTGTGGCATCAAATGCTCTTCCATAAGGTGCTGGGTCAATAAACATTTTTTTAACCCACTGATGTCCCGGACCTCCGGGGTTTGTTGTTGCTCTCATATACACTTGTAAATCAGGAGCAGTAGAACGAAGTCTTGACCTCATGTAGTTCCAAGCAAATGGTGTTGCCCATTGTGTTAATTCGTCAAAGCCTATCCAACTAAAGGCTAAACCCTGATACCTTAGTACGTCATCGTCTCGGTCTAGATAGGACATCCACAGTCTTGCACCTGATGGAGCTACCCATTGCATCTTTCTTTCTGACCACTTGATACCCTTGTATATTTGAGGGTATAATTCTCTTGACTTCCAAACAAGTTCTCTTAACTCTTCTGTCGTATGTCTAAGTAGTAATCCACTAAATTGTGGATGATTCATATAACGTAGTGGGTCTGCTAACATTGCATATGACTTACCACCACCTGCACTACCACCATAAAGAACTTCTCTTTCAGGTGATGCAAGAAACTCTGTTTGAGGACCTTTGTTAGGTCTAAAAACAATGTTCTGTTCTTCTACAGGAATAGATTCTATAACATCTATTTCTTGTATACTAGGTTTTTGCTCCTGTTCTTTCTTCTTGTATGGTCTTCGCTTTTTGGATTGCTTTCTCGGCATACTCGGACCATTTTCTAAGAGTTCTAGCTTGGTTCTTACGTTGTCGTTCATGCATTAATCTTTTTCTTAATCCTACGTGAGATATATCTCTTCCTGTTTTTTTAGTCAACCAATTAGCTACTTGTCTATATGAATATTGATTTACATACTTTCTAGCTAATTCTAATGCCTCTAATTCATAAGGTATAGGATCAAGTAGATCATTATCTTCTTTATTTATTTTGTAACCAAAAGGTACAATTCTTGCTATACGTGGTATTGGTATCCACTCTTTTTGTTCATCGTCTTTTAAATCTGTTGGTTGTGGTAATTTCCACTTACCTAAACTTCTATTCATTACTTCTTCTTTGGTGGTAATAACATAACACCACCTGATGCTTCTACTTGTACTTTCTCAGTTTTAATCAAGCCTACTCTATCAAGCAATTCTTTTGCTGCACCAAGTCTATCTCTAATACCTAACTGTGTAGGATCATCAATACCACTTACCATAGCAACTGCTGCTTTTGGTGCATTACGACTCATGAACAGTTGTGTCTCTTCCATTATCTCATCTTTCATAGATGCAACGATAGCAGAAGTAGCAGAATGTTCTGAGTATCCTGCAAGTAGTTTTGCTTGTACAGGGTCTCCATTAGCTTTGTCAAACAAAACTTCTAAAAACTTTTTCTGTCTTTCTGACAGTTCTCTTACCTTTTTCATATAGGTACACCATATCGCACAACTCTATCAATCAAACGTTGTGCTCTGTTTGGAGTTTGTTTGAACCATCTACTGTCTTCCATCTGCAAAGACATTTCACGATAGTCCTCTACTTCTACTGCAGCAATCATGAGTTTGAACTTACGTAAACGAGGACCTCCAAGTTGAAATGCCATATTTATTAATACGTGTTGTATATCTTCAGGCAAAGAATCAAAATCATTAAATATATCTTTGCAGTCATTTATAGCAGTCTGCACATCTTTTTCAAACCACTCTTGTACTTGTTCTTCAGGTATAGAAGTACCAATAGGTCCTGCATATATTTCTTCATCCCACTCAGTAATCAAATGTCCGATTCCTCCAGTCAAATGACCTTCACTGCAATGGTAAGTTTCGTATTTACATCCCTCGTCAGCTTCTATTTCTTTTCTTAATATATCTATGTTCATCTTCTAAGTCCCTGTCTACGTTGTTCTGTGTGTAAAGATTCAACGTGTTTACGATAAAAATAGTTTCCTATTCTGTTAATTATAGCAGATATTTGTAAAAATGTCAAGGTTTTAATACTCATTTACGTTTTAACATCTTTGCTGCTTGACCCACACCTTTGATACCAAATGATGCAGATATTGCTATATATAGTAAATATTGATACCAATCAGGTAATGTTGCTAATACTTCAAACCCACTTTGAACATACTCTCTCATTCCCGGAATGAAAACTAAAATTGCAGGAGCTAATAAGACTACTAAGGCGAACTCGTCTTTCCAGCTATCGTTTGTAGCATCAGCCATTTTGCCTTCCCATTCTATTTGTCCTGAAGCTACTTTCTCTGCTACAGTTGCTCTAGCTTTTGCCTCTGCTACTTTTGCTTTACCCTCTGCTTTTGTTTTTTCTAGCTTGTTTTGAAACCATGTTCCTGCGAGATTTGCGATTGGTCCTATTAGTGCTTGTATCATTTTCTATCTTTTCCTTTAATCTTGCTGCTCTTAACTTTTCTTTTACCTTAACTGAATTTACGAAATCTTGATGTTTTCTTTGCAACCTTTTTGGGTTGTTTAGAAAATTGTTTACCTGCTCTCTTCGCTTTTCGTTTAGCAGCCGAAGAGGCTGCGTATTCACTGGCAGAAAGAGCCTTAATCGCTTTCTCAGGTAAATAACGTTCACCAGTAGCCTTTGACCCTTGTGTACTAGGTTTACCTGACTTGGTTCTCCATTTTTGTTTTGTCCATGCACGTAAAGACCTTTGTCCTTTTGTTAATGCCATTACAATTTACCTGTCCATTTACCTACAAAATATAACACCATTCCTCCGAATGCTAGTAAAGCTAAGAAAGCTATACTGTAACCCATAATCTCAAGAAGCTCTTCTCTTTTTTTCTGAGCCATCTTTTCTGCATATCGTCTTGACTTTCTAGCTTCTGCCTGAAATTTCTGCCAATCTGCCCATAATCCCGGTCTACCTGCATATATCATAATCTGTTTAAGTTCTTCTTCTTTTTGCTTTAGTTGTTCTAAAGCCATGAACTCTTCTAAATCATTTGTGCGTACACCTTTGGCTTTTTGCTTTTTTGCTTTTCTTTCTATCTCTTCCTTTGCAAATACAAAGTCTGAGATTTGTTTTCCACAACTAGCAAGTTCTTTTCCATTGCTTACGAAACTTTTGATTACACCGAAGGCAGCATTTGCAGCTGCTAATTCTGCTAACATTCTACTTCCTTACAGGTTTACAATATGCAGTTATTCTTTGATTTCCATCCTCTGTTGGTATTTGGGGTTGGTCATGCAGTCTTTCTGCAAAATATAAGCATCTATCAATGCTTTTAAATCTTTGTGTCTGATTGACTATCTGTTTGTCTATCATGAATATCAGTAAGAACTCTATCATTATGATGACAATCGCATGAACATTCTTCGCAGTCGCAGTCGTAACATTCGCAAGTCTTACACCTTTTTCTTTTTTCGTTCATGTGCTTTCTTTAAACTTTCTTTTGCTTTTTTAAATATCGCTACAACTTCAGTCTTACCCATTACTTTTGCTCTCTGCTCACCGACTGTAAGTATTTGTATCTTTCTCGCATATGGTTTATTAATCTTTTTAACCTTTGCAACTGTGGCTCTTGCGTCTGCTGGGGTGGCGAACTTGATGCTAACTGTGTCTTTAGGGTTTTCATCCGTGTATAAGCGTCTCCCTGAACCTTTCGGTTTCTTCCCGGTACCCACTTTCGGGTCTCTTTTTTTCTTTCTTTTTTCAGCCATTATCCCCTGTATCCACCACCTTTAGCCTTATATTGTTTGGCTAACATCTGTGCTTTACGTGCAGACCATTGTCCCGGAGAACCACCTTTGCCACCTGCTTTAATTCTGTTAAATAAATTTTTACGCATTGTAGGCTTGGTATAGTTACCTGCTTTGTTTACAGTGCTACCACCACTCTTCAACTTCAGAGCCGAAAGAGCTTTAGCTTGTCCTGCATGAGCTTTACTTGCTTTCTTTAATTTACCTGCTACTTTTTTAATTGTAGCTTTTGCTTTTTTTATTGCCATTTTTCTTTGCCTTTGATGGAAGTAAA
>VTLG01008499.1_pt1 | contig 11365 bp, 16 predicted proteins | sample 4694571 | NCBI WGS metagenome assembly VTLG01 (sample SAMN12604809, study PRJNA352737) | marine metagenome | biome: ENVO:00000447; feature: ENVO:00000209|ENVO:00000569|ENVO:01000036; material: ENVO:00002151; isolation source: viral sequences binned using virsorter ... | reverse complement strand
AGGGCCTATGTTTATTTTGTTATAACATAAGTAAATGTAATGAGTCGCACACAGAGTGGCTTGCTATCTCTTTCGAGTCAGTAAATACCACGCTCATTACTACAATATATAGCTGGTGACCATATATCATTGTATTTTAGGTGTCGCCCTTTATCGCTAAAGGATTAACCTTAATACTGGACACCAGACTTATCACCACAACTCATCTTAATGTCCTACGCCTTATCTTATTGCTTGTTACCAAGCTCAACATCATTACCATCTGATGTATAGTTTATCTGTTGCACACAGACTTACTACATAGACGCTTGTATCTATGGACCAATTACTTGGCGCAATTATATCTGCTAATATAATCACTTTGGGTGTATTGCTACACTTATCCTAACGATGTGATACCACCGATTGCTTACGCAATTCTTTTACTACTAAATCTTTATTGTATAAAATGTGCCAAGGAGGCTACTGAGGGTTCGTCCCTTCTCACCTCCTTTGTCCAACTTAAGTCAGCGGTGCACCAATTTAATGGATAATACTTGACCTAATGGAACATAAACACAATGACATAATATAATGGCTATAACACTTATTTACGCTGTTATACTTTCGCTTGATAACTACTACCAAGACCATTTGTGTTCAACCAAATAACTTAAAATACCCAATTCATAATGCGTAAAAATAAGGCTGATAAACTTACAGTAATACTAAAGCATAAGAATGTCATAATAACGTGTAATAAGTACGTTTTATAGCGTTCTATAAGCTGTTTATTAGCATAGCTCATGATGTCTCCTTGTTTAGTTGACGTTTATTTATAATAATCTTGTATGTGCAGCACGTATGAATGGTTACGGAGGAGTAAGTCTGTATCTACATACTGCACACAAAATGCCGTTATTAGGCAAAAATCCCCAATAAAGGGGAACTACTATGCTGACAATTGAACTTGTTCAACAATTTGCTCTTGCTCAGTTGCGTCAAGTTCTTGAAAGTCTTTTTCAGACATCAATGTAAACTGATTGTCTGCGTCAACTTGCAAGTAAGCAACAGAGCCATAGACTTTTTTCATCTGCATACATTCTTCTTCGCTGAAGTTATCAGACGAAAGCCACATAGTAATATCTTGACCAACCTTTGTGGCTGTAGTTGCATTCCTATCTCTAATTGATAAAGAGAATGAAGAAGAAACATTGCCAAGAGAGGCTGATGCTTTGTATGAAGGACGATTCGTATAGGCATACCAATACTCGTCCGACTTGCTACTAACTATTTTTGTGAAGAACACTTTAATATATCTCATAATTATATTCCTTTCTATTTAAAATGAGAATTAACGTAAATCGCATATCAAAAATGCGAAGCAATGGGGCGTACTTATGAACTCTAGGTCTCCACTAAAATCCCCAAATTTTTGAAACTTTTTTTAGGATTGCTTACCCAAAACCGACTCGCTAGTCTGTAAAAAATATAAGTACTTGATTTACAGTAACTTAGAGCTTAAAAAAAACTATTGATTATTTAAAAAAAAGTATATAACTTATATTAATTCATTTTTAACGAAATTGATTTAGCCTAATAATTAAGCTACAGTAAGCTTACTTAAGGTTAGGTTCACAAATCTTTTAGGGATTTGCTCACATAGCTTAAGGGGATATGATTATGTCAGACATAGATAAGAAGAAGAAAAAGTTGGCTAAAGGATGCTCCATATATAAGCTAGAAATAGCCTACAATGAAGAAGAAGGTACTGTAGAATATATATGTGAAACAGTAGATAGATGTGGCTTTTCAGGGCCTATAGACTGTAACTGGGATTATTTAACAGATTACTTTGATGAAGAAGATGTTAAGGCTATGGATTCATTATATGAAGTTGGAGAAGCATGAGATATTATAAAGTAAAAGGTATTAAGCATACTGTATACGAACATAAGCAAGAAGTACCACCACATATAGATGTTATAACTAACTGGCGTATGGGTAATATAGGAGACTGGGTACTTGCAGATGACAAATGCATAATACAGATATTAAGAAAAGGTGCTATGCTTAGAAAGAATGGTAATAGAGCATACGTAGGTACTTGCACAGGTACCTTTCTAGTACTTCAAGATACATTTATGGATACAGACAGAAGGACTAATATATACTCATTTGGAGGAGATTCTACACCAGAACAAGTCGTAGCTAACAGAAGAAAGATGACAGCTAATGAAGAGCTTTTTGTTACTTACGTATCACAAGGTATATCCCCTGAGGACGCTTATATTAAGGCTTTTCCTACTAACAATAAACAATATGCTAGAATGAAAGCTGTTAACTTAATTAAAACAGAGAGGATTAAAACTGCTGTGAAAGAAGAATTAAAACCAATACTACAAGAATTAGAAATAGATGAAAAAATGGTACTTGAGAATATTAAGATAGTAGCTCAAACTGCCGAAAAAGATGATACTAAGTTAAAAGCTTTGTTTAAATTATCTGATATATTAGATTTAGAAGATAAAAATTCTGCAAAAGTACAGCAAATTACTGGTGTTCAATTTCAAGGTCTAACTAACGATATGATAGATGCCGCACAAAGACCTAAAGAAATCGAAGAGTAATTGTTTAGATTGTGCTTTGCATGAAAATAGTATTTGTCATTGGTTTGAAAAACCAAAGGCAATACCCAATAATGTTATTAGCAAAGGCTGCAAATGGTGGAGAAGTAGGCTTGCACAGATACTTATAGATAAATACGATGCAGAAGTTTGCTACGGAAGATATGATAAAACTGGAATATTTAGAAACAAGGAAAGGAGATAAATATGCCATACGGAAAAGGAACATACGGTAAAAAACGTGGAAGACCTTCAGCTAAAGCAAAAGCAGCTGGTAGAAAAAAAATGGGCAAAAAAGGTATGATGCCTAAAGGAATGAAAAAAATGGTTGCTAAAAAAAGAATGAAAAGGAAGTAATATGTCTTTATATAGAAACATAAATAAAAGAAAAAAGGCAGGTACTAGTCGTTCTAAAAAAAATAGTACTATATCAAAAAAAGCCTACGCTAATATGAAAGCTGGCTTTCCTAAAAAAGGTAAGAAAACTAAAGTAAGAAGAAAGAAAAAATAATGCCTAAAAAAAAACGTACATATAAATCACCTGCATGGCAGCGAAAAGCTGGTAAAAATCCTAAAGGTGGTTTAAATGCAAAAGGTAGAGCATCCGCTAAAAAACAGGGTAGCAATTTAAAAGCACCTGTTAAGCGTGGAGATAATCCTAGAAGAGCTAGCTTCTTAGCAAGAATGGGAAATATGAAAGGTCCTGAAAGAGATAGTAAAGGTAAACCTACTAGATTATTATTATCGTTAAGAGGTTGGGGTGCATCTTCTAAAGCAGACGCTAGAAAAAAAGCTAAAGCAATTAGTGCTCGAAATAAAAAAAAGAAAAAGTAGTGGCAAATATAAATAAACACAATGTCTCTAAACAAGAGGAGGCGCTACAATTAGCCTCAAAGGATTTAATTGCTTTCGGAAAATTATTCCTGCAAGATGACTTCCTCAGGTCGGAAACGCCTCCTTTTCATTATGAAATAGCAGACACTATTACAGATAAAGAAAAAAGACAAACTGCTATTATACTTCCTAGAGGTCATGGCAAAACTGTACTAACAAAGGCTGATATTCTTCAGTCTTTTTGTTTTACAAAAGAACCTTTATTTTATGGATGGGTATCTGCAACTGCAAAATTAGCGACTGGAAATATGGATTACATTAAATATCATTTGGAATTCAACGAAAGAATTTTGTATTATTTCGGTAGTTTAAAAGGTGGAAAATGGACAGAAACAGATATAGAGACAACAAATGGTTGTAAACTTATATCTAAATCAAACATTTCTGGTATTAGGGGTGGTGCAAAACTACACAAAAGATATGATTTAGTTATTCTTGATGACTTTGAGGACGAAAATAACACCATTACCCCAGAAGCAAGGGCTAAAAATAGCAACCTTATTACAGCTGTTGTTTTTCCTGCTCTTGAGCCTGCTACTGGTAGGCTTCGTATTAATGGTACGCCTGTTCATTTTGATAGTTTCATTAACAATCTTATCGTCAACTATGAAAAATCTGTTAAACAAAACGAAGAATTTTCTTGGAATGTAGTTCTTAAAAAAGCAATAATGAATGATGGAACTATGCTTTGGGATAGTTGGTTTGGTAAAAAAGAAATGGAACGTAAGAAAAAGTTTTATGCTGATTCAGGTCAGCCTTACAAATTTTACCAAGAATATATGATGGAAGTTCAGTCTGCTGATAACGCAATGTTTACCAGAGACCATATAAAGTATTGGGAAGGAAGTTTTCAATACGATGAAGAAAATGATATTTGTTTTTGAATATATGATGGAAGTTCAGTCTGCTGATAACGCAATGTTTACCAGAGACCATATAAAGTATTGGGAAGGAAGTTTTCAATACGATGAAGAAAATGATATTTGTTTTTTGAATATAGATGGAGAGCTAAAACCAGTAAATATTTTTGCTGGAGTTGACCCTGCAACTGATAGTGCTAGAAGAGATGCTGACTATAGTGTAATAGTAACTATAGCTGTAGATTCTAATAATAATATTTATGTACTTGATTATTTAAGAAAAAGAGGTATACCTGTTTTGGGAATACCTGGAGAAAAAAACAAAGGTATAGTAGATTATATGTTTGATTATTCTGATATTTTTCATCCTAGTTTATTTGTAGTAGAAGATACTACAATGTCTAAACCTGTATTTCAAGCGTTAAGAGCAGAAACAAGAAGAAGAAATGATTTTTCTGTTCGCTTTAAAGAAGAAAAACCTGGAACTAGGATGAGTAAGCGTGATAGAATACAGGAAATATTAGCTCAAAGATTTGCAATTGGTCAAATACATTTAAAAAAAGACCAATATGATTTAGAACATGAAATAGTAACATTTGGTCCTCGTATGGGACATGATGATGTAATAGATGCACTTGCTTATGCATGTAAATACGCTACACCAATTGTAGGTATTCACGAAACTAAGAATGAAGAAAGAAAATTTTATAAAAAAAGACCTTCGGCTAAATCGTGGGTTATAGCATAATGGAGAATTAATGGCTAAAAGAAAAGATAAGATGGCTCAAAGAGTACATGATATTTATCAGTACGCTAAAACAGAAGATAGAGTTCAATGGGAATATATTAATCAAAAAGGTTATGATTTTGCTAATGATAACCAACTTACTTATGATGAAAAAATTGCATTAGAAGAACAAGGAATGCCTACATTTACTATTAATAGGATTATACCTGTAGTAGAAATGTTAAACTTTTATGCAACTGCAAAATCACCTAGATGGCAAGCAGTTGGTACTGATGGTAGTGATAGTGAAATAGCATCTGTATTTTCTGATATATCTGATTATATATGGAACTTATCAGATGGAGATACATTATTATCTAATGCTATTAATGACTCTGTAACAAAATCTATGGGATTTTTAATGGTTACAGTAGACCCTGATGCAGATAGTGGTATGGGAGAAGTAACATTACAGCAACCAGACCCTTTTGATATTTATATAGATAATAAATCAAGAGATATACTATTTAGAGATGCTGCCTATATTCTTATCCGCAAAATACTACCTAAAGGACACCTAGTCCAATTGTTCCCTGACAGCAAAAGAAAGATTATGGCAGCATCTTCTAATGAAACTGAATATGAAAATTATTCAGAAAAAACTACAGATTTAACTCAAAAAGATTTTGGTTATAAAGATATGAGCAGTAATAATTCTTTATACAGTGAAGCAGAAAATGAACTTGTAGAATTTTTTGAAATGTATGAAAAAGAAAAAGTTCCATACATTAATTTATTTTATAGAATACCACCTGATGAATCTAAAGTACAAGAAATACAACAGCAAGCAGAAATACTTGTACAGAAAAAACAAGCTGAAATGCAAGTTAAGTTAAAAGAAACTATTATGGAAATGCAAAATGCTGTACAAGCAGGTAAAATGCTTCCAGAAAGAATGGAACTTGAAATGCAAAAAGAACAAGAAATGGTTCAAAAGCAATTAGAGTCTATTGCTGTAGAAGTTAGACATCAGTTACAAGAAGAAGCTTCTAAAGTAGATAATAAAATTATTACTAAAAAAGAATATGATATTTTAATAAAAGACAATTCATTTAAAGAAAGCATTATTGATGCAATATCTTTTCATAAAACAGTTGTTAAATTATGTTGTGTAATTGGAGATAAAACATTATACAGTAAGTATTTACCTGTATCTGAATATCCTATAGTACCATTTCATTATAAATGGACAGGAACACCATTTCCTATGTCTGCTGTATCTCCATTAATTGGAAAACAACGAGAAATTAATAAAGCGCATCAGCTTATGATACATAATGCATCATTAGGTAGTAGTTTAAGATGGATGTATGAAGAAGGAAGTGTTGATACAGATTATTGGGAAAAATATTCATCAGCTCCTGGAGCATTGCTTCCTATGAGACAAGGATATAACCCTCCAACTCCTGTGCAACCATTTCAGTTAAACAATGCATTTTTTAGTTTAACACAAACTGGAAAACAAGATATGGAATATTTAGCTGGTATATTTTCTTCTCAAATGGGCGATACTGGTGCAAGTAAAGATATGCCTTACAAAGGTATGTTAGCTATGGATGAGTATGGTACAAGAAGAATTAAATATTGGATGAAGCATTGCATTGAACCTGCATTAAAACAATTAGGACATGTAGTTAAAGAATATTCGCAGTCTATTTATACAGCTCATAAAACATTTAGAATTGTTCAACCTAATGCTATACAAGAAGATAGGCAGGTAGAAATAAATGTTCCTATGTATAATGATTTAGGTAAAGCAATAGGAAAATGGAAAGATTATTCTGCAGCTAAATTTGATGTTAAAATAGTTTCTGGTTCTACATTACCTATTAATAGATGGGCATATTTAGCAGAACTTAAAGAACTTATGGGTCTTGGGGTTGTAGATGATATAGCTGTACTTGCAGAAACAGATATTAAAAATAAAGAAAGTATTGTTAAGCGTAAAAGTTTATACTCGCAACTTAAAAATCAAATTGCAAGTAAGGATGATGAAATTAAAGAAAAAGCTGGAACTATTGAAACTCTTACTAGACAACTTGTTCAAGCAGGTATTAAAAATAAAATTATGCAAGGTGATGTTGAAGTCAATAAAAGAAAACATGATGCTAAATCAAGTATTTATAAAGAAGAACTTGAAAGCAGAGCTCAAATGAAGCATTTTAGAAAAGAAGTGCAAAATGATGAAAACAAATTAAAGCAAAAAAATAAAAACTTGGAAAAACAATAAAATTGAATATATATTACATTCAAGATAAAGGAGAAAAATAACTATGAATAACGAAGAAAACACACAAGGTAACCCAAAAGCAGTCGATGATGGCGTTTTTGGCTCCGATAGTGATGATTTCTTTTCTGCTCTTGACGAAAGCGTTAACAACTTAGTTCAAGAGCCTGAAAAGCCTGAAACACAAACTGAGGTAACCTCTGATAATCAGAGCTCCAATAAAACAGTTAATACTGAGGCAGCGGTATCACAAAGTTCAGAAAGTTCTGAGTTAGAAAGTCTGAAGAAAAGATATAGTGATTCCAGTCGTGAAGCGCAAAATCTAAAAGCCCAACTTAATGAGTTGAAACCTTTTGTTCCAGTGCTAGATGCGATGAAAAAAGACAATGGTCTAGTAAATCACGTTAGAGACTATTTTCAAGAAGGTGGAAAAGTTAATAAAAACATTAAAGAGCAATTAAAACTTGATGATGATTTTGAATTTGACCCTGATGAAATGGTTACTAATCCTGATTCTGATTCTCGTAAAGTTTTTGATAATATGGTATCTAATATCGTAAATAAAAAAGCTAACGAAATAGTATCTCAACAAAATCAACAAGCCGAAAAAATTAGGCATCAAGATTCTGTTAAAAAACAAGCTGCTGAATTTATGGAAAAGCATGGAATGACTCAAGATGAATTTCAAGCATTTGCTACAGAAGCTCAAGCTAGAATTAGCGAAAGAGGTATAACTTTTGATGATATGTACGCAATGGTAAATCAAAATAAAGTTAATGCTAATGTTGCTAATGCTACTAAAAAAGATATGATTAATCAGATGAAAAATGTTCGTGATATACCTACCAGTGTTGGAAGTGCAAATAATGCAGGTAAAGTTAATGATATTAACGATAGAGCATTTGATGCATTACTTAACTCAGATGGAAACATCGAAGAACTGTTAGGTTAATGGAGTGTCCATTACCTAATTAAACCTAATTAAATAAATAAGGAGATAATATGTCAGCATTTGATGGCGATATTATGAACTTGTCTAATTTAGGGGTTACTAGCTCTGATGGTAATGGTCCAGGTGCTGGTAGTGATTTAGCTACTGGTGATATAAGACGAAAGTATAACTTTGGTGACAGAGTTTCAGAGCTTGCAATATCTCAAGACCCTTTTTTTAGATTCGTAAGTAAAGTAGCAAAAAAACCAACAGATGACCCTTCTTTCAAATTTACTGAAAAAAGAGGTTCATACCACAAAAGATACGTGTATCTTAAATCCATGGGTAGTGATTTCGCTACTGCATTATCAGGTAACTTAAATGCCCAAAATGCAGCTGGTGAAACTTTCTATGGTAAATTCGGAACAGATTATAGTAGTAACGGTAATCTTCAAAATAGATTTGGTCTAACACCAGATTATGAAGAAGGTGACGCTAATACTAAACCTATGTTCTTAATGGAAGGTCAATTAATAAAAGTTCCTGTAGCTAGTGCAGATAACACAAGTGGAGCTTCTTCAGTAATTGATTACCAAGTAGTAAAAATAACAAATGTAGCTGATAACGGTAATTATGTTAACGTAACAGGTACAGTAGTAAGAGGTGTAGCCGATGGAAGATTCTATATGGGTGTTCCAGCATCTATTGCACAAGGTGCAGGCACTACAACACAAGGCGAAGAAGCATTAGCTCCTTTTAAATGTTATGTAGTGGGCACAGCTCATGCTGAAGGTTCTGGTTATCCTGAAACATGGAAAGACCAGCCTTACTCTTCAAACTATGGTCAAACTCAAATATTTAAAACTTCATGTGCAATGACTAACACAGCTCGTGCAACATCATTAAAATATGAAGGTAGTGAGTGGGCTAGAGTTTGGAAAGATAAACTGATTGAGCACAAATTCGATATTGAATCTTCATTATTGTTTGGTACTCAAGCTGATTATGATGGTTCTAAAACTACTCAAGGTGCTGTAGACTATATTCAAGGATATGGTAATTTGTTTAGCTTAGATACTGCAACTAAAACCTCTGATGATTTCTTGGATGATATGTCTAATTACTTAGACCCAAGATACAACAGTGGAGCAGCTACTGTATACTTCTGTTCAACAGCTGTATATAATTGGATGCACAAACTTGGTGGATACTTTAAGAATAATCTAGAAATATCATCTAATATGAGAGCTGATTTTGCTATGACAGGCAAGAAAAAAGTTGCTGGTATAGATGTTACTGTATTCTCAACACCTTATGGTGATATGAATGTAACTAGAAATATTCACTTAGATGGTACTGATGTAAAAATACTAGGTATCAATATGAAGCATTGCGCTTACAGACCTCTTGTAGGTAACGGTCTTAATCGTGATACTTCAGTCTACGTTGGTGTACAAACACTTGAAAACTCTGGGGTCGACAGACGAGTAGATTTAATTTTAACCGAAGCTGGGATGGAATGGTCTATGCCTGAATCTCACGCTATTTGGAAATAGGAGGTATATTATGGGAAATCCATTATACGGTGGTAATAAAGCTGACGGACAAGTAGGTTGGTTGTTAAATGAAAAAAATGGAGTTAAAGCTCATGGTACATTAGCTGATAATTTACTTTTAACAGCTTATGATATGGTTAACTATGTTGCACATACATGTGACCCTGCAGCAGCTAGAAACATAACTACTCCTACTGCAGCACAAATAGTTTCTGCTATATCAGATAAAAAAACAGGTGGAGATTGTGAAAGTGGTGACACATTCCAATTTTGCTTTGTTAATGCTGGTACAGCTGGAGCTGATGAATCATGTACTATAGTAGCAGGTTCAGGAGTAACACTTGTAGGTAATGTAGAAGTTGAAAATGCTGATACTGCTAGTGATGCTATTAGTTCAGGTTCTGGATTATTTGCAGTGCATGTTACTAATGCTTCTTCAAGTAGTGAAGCTGTTTCAATAATAAGAATAGCTTAAGGAGGTATGTAATGGCTAAAACTAGAATAGGTTCAAAAGGTCATTGGGGTAGTTCTTACGTTGAAGAAATAGACGGAGCAGTTACTTTAACAGCTGGAGACAGCGGTAAAGTATTTTTATGTTCTGCTGCAACTGTAACTCTACCTACTGCTGCTGATTCAGCAGGATGGAATGCTATTTTCATTTATAAATCAGGTTCATCTACAGTTAATTCATTAACTATTGATGCTTCTGGTGATATGGCAATTATTGTCTGCGATGGAAGTGCTTTTCAATCTGGTAAATCAATAGCATAGTAAATAAAAATGAGTCTGCCCTCCTTCTTGGTTGTTTCTCCAAAAAGGGGGGTAGGCTTAAACAAAGGAATTTTTAAATGGCAAATTTAATAACAACAATTACAGAGTCTCTTACATTAAACGGAGCTCAACAAGGTGGAACAACAACACAAACAATTACTGGTATAAATCACGTATTCAAAAGAATTGTTACTTGTGTAGACGATACTGACTGCACTATAGCTACTTTTCAAACAGCTACAAGTACTGGAGATGGAGCTATAGACTTAGAGGATGTGAAATATATTAGAGTAACTAACTTAGAAACAACTCATCCTTGTAATTTATCATTACAAATAGCAGGAGGTGAAGGTGGTTCAGCAAATATGTCTTCATCTCATTTATTACAAGCAGGAGAAAGTTTTATACTACATGTAATACACGATGGTATAGCAGTATCAGATGCTGATGCTAATATAGTAACATCTTTAAATGATTTAGAAAGTTTACTTGTAGACCCTTTGTCAGAAAATGTTAAAGTAGAAGTATTTATAGCGAGTGTTTAATGGCAACTTTTGAAGAACATATAGAAGGTTTAACTCAAATAGATATAGGAACTTCTACAAGTCCTTCTACATCTGATTTAACTGAAATGTTAAAAAATTCAGTTGTTATTACAGTTAATAATATTAGTCTTTTAAAACCTGATGAATTACCTAAGTTTACTACAACAACAAACAGTACAACTTTTGTT
>VTLG01017173.1_pt1 | contig 11366 bp, 6 predicted proteins | sample 4694571 | NCBI WGS metagenome assembly VTLG01 (sample SAMN12604809, study PRJNA352737) | marine metagenome | biome: ENVO:00000447; feature: ENVO:00000209|ENVO:00000569|ENVO:01000036; material: ENVO:00002151; isolation source: viral sequences binned using virsorter ... | reverse complement strand
AGATGCACTGTCAGCTATCAACTGACCATTATTAGCACCTTGCGCACGTTTCTCTATACATTCAATCTGAGATTGTGTTAACTTTCCCCCTTCACCTCTTGGGTAAAACACAGCTTGAGCAAGAGATTCTTTATGAATATGTTTTGTTTTCATCTTGCCAGAAAATGTAGGTTGCTCTGAAGTTTCATAAGCAAGCATTGTTTTTGGATCGTGTTGCCTTGTAGCAAACGACCAATTATGTTTATCACCATCTTTTTCACTTCTTATCTGTACTGATGAATAAGGAGTATTTGGTAGGTTTGCAAGATCAGTTGGGATGCCTCCGTTATCTTTACGTGCCAAAATAAACAAACTAAACATATTACTTCCTATCAGCCCAAGACCTAGAACTACTGATAGAAGTTGGGAGCTAGATTTAAACATCAGAAAGGTAAATCCACTCCTGTAGTTGAAGGTAGTTCAGGCATTAAGCCTTCTACCATCGCAGGAATTTCTTTTTGTACCTCACTCATTACAGCATCAAATATTTTTGATCTGTAGATGTAAGCCCCACCTAATCCTGCTGCCCCTAATAAAAAGACAGCAAAATTAATGTAGGTAAGGATTTTTATCACTTTAAGCTTGTGAGAGAGCGTCAGGAGCAGGACAAGCCTCGCCTTCCTCATCAGGATTAGTTGCTTCTGAAATCAATTGATTCAAAGTTTGCAAAGAACCTTGTTTTTGATTGAAGACAGCTTGAATCTGATCTCTCTGCTGAATAGCTAAATTAATCTCTTTTTGCTTTACTTCAAAAGCACTAGCGAGTTCTTTTAACTCTTCTTGAGCTTTTTCTCTTTTTTCAAGTAGTGAAGACATAATTAATACTTAGACTTCCCAAGTGTAACGGCTGCATCTATATCTGTAAAAGATTCGGATGTCCAGATAGAGGTTGTGTCATCCTCTTTTTTGTATGCTTTGATAATTTCTAAATGATCAACATTCCTTTTGAGGGTTGCTTTGTCTTCATCAGAAATAGAAGATTGAGCAGCAATTGAATTGATCAAAGTAACACTATCCCCTGCAGCAGAGAATATTTTTGCTACTTCATCAGCAGTTTTTTCAGCCATGAGAGTTAAGAATGGATAGTTTTATTCTACCCTGCTTCGAGGGCAGCGACTTTTGCAGATAGTTCTTTTACAGCATTAACAAGATACCAAGTAATATCTGACGCATCAAGTGTTTTAACACCAGTAGTTTGTGTGCTTACAATATCAGGTAAAACCTCAGCAATCTCTTGTGCTATTACACCTAATCGTACCCCGTCTGATTCAACAACAGCAGCTTTTGGATTATCAAAATCAACTATCTCTTCTTCAGTTCTATACTCAAAGTTTCTAACACGAATTTTATTTATCTTCTCTAAACCAGTGGTATTATCAACAATATTTTTCTTAATTCTTCTATCAGAATAGTTTTGCCAAGAAGTAGTACTTGCATTATTAAACACACCAGAAGATGCTCTAACTCTAAGAGTATTACTACCTGATCCAGTTGTTTCACCAAGAACTATCTCACGGTCTACACCTGCACCACTAACGTCTGCATCAGCACTAATAATAATATTATAATGTCCTGTTGTAAGGGCGTCACCTGCTTTTTGACCTATCATTACATTATTACCACCAGTAGTAATAAGTTGTCCAGATTTTGAACCTATACAAGTATTATCTATACCTGTAGTATTATCTTCTAACGCTTTAAAACCAATAGCAACGTTTTCTGCTCCCGTTTCGTTAGCTTCTAACGCCTCTCTTCCAATAGCAGCGTTACTATATCCAGTTGAATTATCAGTTAAAGCTTCGTAACCAATAGCGACGTTATCAGATCCAGAACTGGTAGCGTCTAAAGCGTAATCACCAACAGCAACAGAACAAGAAACAGCACCTGCTCCTGCCATTGTGTTTCTACCTAGGGCAACATTATGGTTGCTAGTAATATTAGCTAAAGCACTTACTCCTAATCCAGTGTTATAACTTCCAGTAGCGTTCTGCATTGCACCTTTACCAATTGCTATAAACCCTGTACCAGTTGTTGCAGCCTGTAGAGCTAATCCACCAATAGCAATATTGTCACTACCAGTAGTTAAATTATTTCCAGCAGAGTCTCCAATACCTACATTATATTGACCTGTTGTATTTGCGATTAACGCACTCTTACCAAGAGCAGTGTTACTAGCTCCTGTTGTGGTGTAATACAATGCCCACGCACCTACACCAGTATTATTAATACCTGTTGAGTTTGTATAAAGACTTCTATATCCAAAAGCACTGTTATTACTTGCAATATTAGCTTGTAATGCGTAATCACCAAAAGCACTATTATTGTTTGCTTCTATATTGGTTGATAATGCACCTCTACCAAAAGCATTATTATTTGTTCCTGTTGTGTTTGCACTTAAAGCAGCGTGACCAACAGCAGTATTATTAGATGCAGTAGTATTAGCGTCTAAAGCATCTCTACCAATAGCGACGTTATAATCACCTGTTGTGTTTGCCCCTAAAGCATGGTATCCAACCGCTACCAAATTAGCGCCTGTTGTGTTTGTAAGTAATGCCTGATAACCAACCGCAGTATTATTGCTTGCAGTATTGGAATCTAAAGCTTGCCTTCCACAAGCAGTATTATAATTACCTGATACGTTAAGCGATAAAGCAGAATATCCAATACCAGTATTACCACTACCTGTGGTATTTGCATCTAAAGCAAACGCACCTAAAGCAACAAGACTTGCTCCTGTTGTGTTTGCAGTTAACGCCACATTACCTACAGCCGTATTATATTCTGCGGTTGTCTGCGCTAACAAAGCGTTCCTACCAACAGCTACGTTGTAATTACCTGTTGTTAAGGCATCTAAAGAGTTATTACCAATAGCAACGTTTCTATGACCTGTGGTGATATTCCTTAGCGATTGAAAGCCTAGTGAACTGTTGTAAATACCTGTAGTGCCATCAACCTGCGATCCATAACCAATAGCCGTATTGCTATGACCTGTTGTATTTACTGCTAAAGCTAATCTTCCTAACCCAACATTATAAGCACCAGAAGTAGTAGCCTCCATGCAATTAGCACCTACAGCAGTGTTATAAGCATCTGCATTTTGTGCGGATAAAGCGTTATAGCCTACAGCAGTATTGAGTTGTCCTGTAGTATTTGCATCTAAAGCTTGATAACCTATAGCTACATTGTGAGCACCTGTTGTGTTTGCAGCTAAAGCGTTTTGACCTATAGCAGTGTTATTAGATGCAGTTGTATTAGCCGCCAAGGTACTCTGACCTACACCAATATTATTAGATCCTGTTGTGTTAACTAATAAAGAATAAGGGCCAATAGCTGTATTTAACTGGCCTGTAGTATTTGCTGATAATGCATAAACTCCAACAGCTACGTTTTGAACTGCTGTGGTATTTGCATCTAAAGCAAAAGAACCAATAGCAACGTTTGAACCGCCAGTTGTATTAAGTAATAATGAATTAGTACCTACAGCAACATTATTATCTGCTGTTGTATTTGTTCCTAAAGCACTAGCACCTACGGCTACGTTATAATCACCCGTTGTGTTAGCCAGTAAAGCATTTTGTCCTACCGCAACTCCATTCGCCCCTGTTGTGTTTGAACCTAAAGCAGAATAACCAACGGCAGTAAGATTACTAGCAGTAGTGTTATACCTTAAAGCAAAAGAACCTACAGAAGTATTGCTAGCTCCTGTTGTATTAGTTGTTAAAGCTAATCTACCAATCGCAATATTAGCTCCTGCAGTTGTATTAGCTGCTAAAGCCCCAGAGCCAAAAGCAGTATTTTGTTCTCCAGTTGTATTAAACTTTAAGGATTCAAAACCAACAGCAGTATTATTTGATGCTGTCGTACTGTCCATCAAAGCATTTTTACCAACACCTAAGTTGTAACTACCTGTTGTGTTATCAGATAACACATTCATTCCAATACCAGTATTTTCAGCTCCCGTAGTATTGGCATCTAACGTAAAAGCACCAACAGCAGTATTATTTGTAGCTGTTGTATTAGCGTATAAAGCTTGATGACCTATGGCAGTATTGTTTTCACCTGTCGTATTGACATCTAAGCAATGGTTGCCAACAGCTACATTCTTGATACCAGTTGTGTTGTGATCTAAGGCAAAACCAATAGCAATGTTATTAGCACCTGTTGTATTTAGTGCTAAAGCATCTTTTCCAACAGCTAAGTTTAGAGATCCTGTTGTGTTTGAAGTTAAAGAATTAAATCCTAAAGCAGTGTTATATTGACCAGTCGTATTAGCGTCTAAACATTGAGAACCAACAGCAACATTACGATCTCCTGATGTGTTTAACGCTAAAGCACCAGACCCTAAGCCTGTATTATGATCTCCAGTAGTTGCTTCAAGTGCGTTATAGCCAAGTCCTGTATTATTAGTTCCTGTTACGTTAAATTGTAAACTCAATCTACCTATAGCTGTATTACCAGATCCAGTTGTGTTCCTTATCAAAGCTTGATAACCAAAAGCGACGTTACCACTTGCAGTTGTGTTTGCTTCTAAAGCTTTATAACCAAAAGCAGAGTTATACGAACCTGTTGTATTATTTTCTAACGCATAAGCACCTAAAGCTGCGTTTTGAGTTCCAGTAGTATTTAGACTTAAAGCTTCGTAACCAATACCAGTATTTTCCGCTGCAGTTGTATTAGCACTTAAGGCATACATGCCAACGGCAGTGTTGACTCCAGCAGTAGTATTTGCATCTAATGCGTAAGCACCAACAGCTACATTAGAGTCACCTGTTGTATTAAGTTTTAAAGATTCAAATCCAACAGAAGTATTTAACCCGCCTGTCGTAGCTCCATTTAAAGCATTAGAACCAACAGCAGTGTTATAGCTTGCAGTTGTATTCTCACTTAACGATCCAAAACCTATTGTAGTGTTTTCTGTTCCTGTAGTATTTGCATCCAGACTAGAACCACCTACGGCTATGTTATAGGAGCCTGTTGTATTCGCAAATAAAGCCGTACGCCCTACAGCAGTATTATTATCTCCAGTTGTATTAGCTTTTAGAGAACTTTGACCAACAGTAGTATTATTTGCTCCAGTTGTATTTGCAAGTAAAGAGGTTACTCCTAAAGCAGTATTGTTACTAGCAGTTGTGTTTGCTTTTAGAGCTTCTTTACCTACGGCTACATTATCTGCTCCTGTTGTGTTAGCACCTAATGCATTTACACCAGCAGCAGTATTGTAAGACCCTGTTGTATTGGCATCTAGACTATTAGAACCAACAGCAGTATTCATCTCTCCTGTTGTATTTACTCCTAATGAACTTCTACCAATAGCAGTGTTATAACTTGCAGTAGTATTTGCATCTAATGCTTCAGAACCAACAGCTACGTTTGCAGTTCCAGTTGTATTTAGATTTAATGCTATATAGCCAACAGCAGTGTTATTATCTGCTGTGCTATTTGTTTGTAATGACCCTCTACCTACAGCAGTATTAGCTATTCCAGTTGTGTTTGAGTATAAAGAAACAGCACCAACACCAGTGTTGTTATCTCCTGTGCTATTTGCGTCTAAAGCTCTCCATCCAACTGCAACAAGATTATCTCCTGTAGTAGATGACTTTGCTGCCCTAAAACCTATAGCAATATTTTGGTTGCCAGTTGTGTTGTCTCCTAACGCATATTGTCCAACCGCAGTGTTATCTGAAGCAGTTGTATTTGCACCTAACGCATGAGATCCAACAGCAGTATTAGCACCACCTGTTGTATTGGCATCAAGAGAACGATAACCAAGTGCTGTGTTGTCTCCTCCAGTTGTATTAGATAAGAAAGCATACGTTCCAAAGGCGGCATTTGAATCAGCAGTTGTTATTGCTGTACCTGCCTGATACCCAACTAAAGTATTGTTATTTGCATCTGTGCCTGTAAAACTATCTCCTGCTTGTCCACCTAAAAGCGTATTGTTCTGAGCATCCGAACCTCCTCGCAATACCCCTGCAAAAGTGGCTTCACCATCTCCAATAACTTTAAAGGCTTCCGTACCAGCGTGGTTACAAACTTTTAAAGCATAATTTGAATCTGTTCCTCCTGATATATAAACTCCATAACCTGCATTACTTCCATTAGTAAAATTTACTATGTTATCTCCAGAGACACTCTGATTAACTCCTAATAATTTACCAGTTGCACTAGCACTCCCAATGCGTACTTTTCCTGCAAAAGTGGCTTCACCATCATTTTTTAACGTAAATTTATCTACATACGAACCAGAAATATTATTTGAAATTGTTAAATCGTTATCATCTTGATTTGAATTGATTCTCCAACCATCTCCATTATCATCTCCCTCATCAGCTATTAAATATAAACTTGCACTAATTCCTTCAGTACCAGTAATAGTTGCGGGACCACTACAAGCAAAAGTTCCAATGTTATAGAGACTTTTACTTGAGTTAAGAACTGTTGTACCACTAATTTTAAATTCACCACTGGATACTGTGGTCATCCCCTCAAGATTCCCATCGACAGAAACACCCCAACTTTCAGTTTTTAGCTTGGGATTTGTCGAACCATCGTGATAGAGCTGTACGGCTCCTGTTCCACCATCTATCGATAATTGAGTTTCTACTGTATTTTTGTCATCACTTATTTTTTGTATATGGAAATTACCATTACCATTTCTAATCCTATGGTTTGTTGTACTTGTCTCCATCAAGTCAATAAGACAAGTATTAGCAGCTACCTCTAACGTCCCTGTAAAAGTGGCACTTCCATCTGCATTTATAGTAAATCTATCTTCACCTGCATTTGAATCTCTAAAAGCTAAAGCAGTTGAACCTGACGTATGACCTCTAAAACCAATTGTAGCTTTAGTGTCTTTTTCTATCCTCATATCGCCGTTTTCTATATGTAGAGCATTACTACCAGGATCAGCACCTATACCTAAATTTCCAGTTAAAGTTCCACCCGCTAAAGGTAATTTAGTTGCAATACTATTTGTTACTGTCGTTGAAAAATTAGCGTCATCTCCTAATGCAGCAGCTAATTCATTAAGTGTATTTAATGCGCTAGGGCTAGAATCTACTAAGTTTGCAATCGCTGTGTCTGTGTAGGCTGTTGTTGCTATTTTTGTACTATTATCACTTGCTGATTGGGTCGTAGCTGTTACACCATTAGTTAATACTCCAGAACTAGAAGTCAGACCACCAAATAAAGTATCTCTAGTTGCAATATCAACTCCATCAACTGTTCCTGAAACTGAGATATTCCCTGATACGTGAATACCACCAAGAGCATCTAAATTTTGACCAATAGTAACGGTTCCATCCGAAGCAATTTTTAATCTGTAAGCATCATTTGTTGTGTCTCTTATTTGAAATAGACCACCATCTAGCTCTAATGAGAAATCACTATCAGCATTTGAATCTGTTAATTGTATTTTAGGATTAGTATCTGAAAGAGTTAAATCCCCCCCATTAATAGTTCCAGTAGTAGTTATATTCTGCGATCCAAAATCAGGAGAAATCTTTGTTCCTGCTATCGCTGCACTTGCGTTTACATCGGCATTAAGAATACTTAAGTCAGAAATATTCGCACTTGTAACTGTAATAGCAGTTGGTAACGCTCCAGTGGCTAACTTTGATAAAGCTATTGCCGCACTTGCACTTATATCCGAGTTAACAATCGTAAGGTCAGGAATATTAGCACTAGCAACAGTAATCCCTGTAGGAAGTGCCCCTGTAGCTAACTTTGATAAAGCTATTGCTGCATCAGACGCAATCTTGGCGTTATTGATAACCCCATTATCAATATTTACTACCGTTCCATTGTTGCTAACAATGAGATCACCTATGTCTCCATCAGGGAAAGCTGGACCTTGTGGCCCTGTCGTTGTTACTTTGACTGTCGTTACGTCAGAAACTTGACTAACTGTTACTTTGTTGGAAGTCATGCTGTGTATCCTTGGCTCATGTAAACCACTCCTTCAAGATAATACTCTTTTAAGCCAGCAGGGTTAGTTAATAACACATCATATCTATATTCTTCTGAAGTAAAAGTGGCAGTTTGAGTATCCGTTAAAGCTATATCTACGATTCCACCTGAACGATTATTGTATGTAACTGCAAAATCCCCTGCTTTACTGGAACGTGCTACGTCCCAAACCTGAGCTTCAACCGTCCAACCTGTGAGATTAATAGCGCTATCCGTTGAATCTTCAAAAGCCAAGCGAAGATCAAAGTCAGACCTTCGTTGAATTGTCAGGTCATACGTGCCTGGATTAATTGCCATCGGACTAACACTTTTTTATAGTTTACCAAGAGTTAAGTTTTTATTACATACATCATTGCAAAGTTGCGAGGTCTTGCTTCTGTTCCTCCACTATTGGTCATGCCATGATTGTGAGTAGCATCTAGTTTTACTCTGCATCCACCTCCACTATCGAAATCTCTACTAGAGGCACCATTGTTTGTAAATATACCAGTAGGTTGAAAAGTATGTGCCTCCCCTTGAAATTCACCTTCTAGAACTTTAGCACTACTTCCATCTGTAGTAGTCGTCGTATTCGTAGTGTGGGTATGCTCTTTGTTTCCAGAAGCTTGATGACCACCTGAACCTATAGCTCTTCCACTGTCAGTTCCTTTACCATGATCCCAACCTCTAATAAATTCACCTCTTAAATCTGGAAGGTTAAAAGTATTAGACCCATCACCTGTCCCATAATCTGTTCCTATTGTTCCAAATAAAACACTGTATGTACTTCGACTAACAGCAGCACCATCACACTCTAAATATCCTGCTGGAACGCTAGTGTTTGCCATACAAAAGACAGAACCAGTAGGAACACCTTGAATTGCCCCAAAAGATAAAGCTCCTGATCCATTTGTTTTTAAAACATCTCCATCACTACCGTCTGCTGCTGGAAGACTAAAAGTAACGTTACTAGAAACAGTAGCAGGAGATTGTAACGCTATGTAATTACTACTATCTGAGTCGCCAAACCTTATATCCTTTTGTGATCTTAATGTTATGCCATGCTCATCTATAATCATCCTTTCTACTCCAGCAGTAGAAATACCAATCGTATTAGCTGCGTCTCTATAAAAACCTGTATCTGAATCACCATCAAAACTTATGGCTGGAGCAGTGTGTGTAGCTGAATCATCAGCAAGTAAAGCTCCTGTTAACGTTCCACCTGATTTAAGTAATAGCCCTAAATTATCTTGAGTAATATCTCCGATTTCTTTAAAGCTTGTACCATCATGTATATGTAATTTATTACTGGTAGTGTTTCCGAAAAGCATAAACTTTTCGTCATAAGAGGCTAAAGCAGTATCATTAGCCCCACTGTTGCAAGTAGCAATTGCTTTAAGCGTCGCTTCTATATCTAGTCTTACTACTTGTCCAGAAGCGTCAGGGACAGAATAACCATTGACTTGAGACATTATTCTTGTTGTTTTACGTTATTCTATACTCCTCTGCCAAAACCTACAGCTTGATAGGTAAACTTTCTATTTAAAGCAGTAGTACCAGTAGAGCTGTTCATAAATTTAATGGTAAATTTCTTACCTTTATCAGCGTCACTTGAAGGATGTGAAACTGTAAAATAATCACCAGCCGCCATATTTTGAGCTGTTATACCAATTGAAGGAAGATAATTATTCAAATTACCTAAAGCACTTGTTCCTACAAAAAACGGCTTGTCAAAAGTAATAGTCTTTCCGTTTGCATCTGCACTTGCATCTGTAATCGAATCAAGAGTATTTACACTTTGTTCTGTCCTTGAAGGAAGAGAGGCGGTGTAGCCCAACTGAGAAACATTAACATTTTGATCTGTTTTAAATGTTATCAAAACAGCTTTAAATTGAAAATACCTAGCTTTATATTCTCCATTAACAAAAATATTCCAGTTATCTGAAAAATCACTGTCTGCCGATCCAGTGTTACTGGTTCTTACATATATCTGACAGTCAGTATCGTTAGCTGCTGCTCCATCCCATGAAGATCTTTGATCTATGTTAGGCCATGTGTCTACAGAATCCGTTCCATCAATGACTCCTATACTTTGAACATGTCTTTTTAAAGTTAAAGTCATTGTTTGACCTAAATCAAAAACATTTGCAAATGTATAAGTTCCTGTTTTTTGTGTGGCAGGGCTAGTAAAAGAAATACTTGTAAGTTTTAATACTCCACTAGCTAAAGTTACATTGCTTTTACTTCCTGAAAAAGAAGAACTTAGTAACTCTTCTCTTGTTGCAGGTAACACCAGTTTTTGTTCTTCATCTGGTAAATCAATGACTACACTTGCTTCACCTGCTGAGAAACGTCCTCCATCATCTTGAAATTTCACTATATATTCTCCTTCAAGAATAGGAACCAAAGCTTCAGTTGTGTTACCTGCTAAAGCAGTAACTAAATCAACAGAATCACTAAAAGCACCCGTTCCATCTGTTTTTCTTGAGTGTCTTACATACACACGTCCTCCATGTAAAACATCTGCATCGGTAGACCTATTCCATCTAAGTCTTATTTGTTTGCCGCCTACAGGTTCTCCTGTTAAACCTGTTACGTTTGCTGGAATTGCTGTTTTACCTGTAGCCGCAACATTAAATTCTAAAGCAGTAGATGATAATTCTAAATTTGAGTTATAAGAATATATTTTAAAGAAATAATTTCCAGCAATACTATTATCTATATGAAAATTAGGACTATAAGTAATAACATCTTCAAAATTATTATTTTCATATTTATATTGAACTAAATATTGATTAACTCCTGGTACTGCTCCCCACGAAACAAATAATCTAGATATTGCAACTCCGTTTACAACTACAAGTTTTTCATCATTAACAGGGTCACAAGTATAACTAGTTGGTGGCTCACCTGGAGCCACTAATAGAGTTGTTGCTCTAGCAGGAAGATCTAAATTATCTTCTATATTTGCGTATTTTCCAGATTGATAAGATAAAGCAGTAACTTTGTAAGTAATACTATCTTGTTCTTCAACAGTTATAACTCTAAATTTTTGAGGTTCTAAAGTATCACTTGTTAGGAACCAAATTGAATTAACAGCAGGGGTTTCGCTTAGAGCAGAATTTAACGATATAACTCCACTATTGATACCTGTAACAGTCTTTTCTTCTATAACATTGTTAGATAAAAGAACTTTTACCTTCTTATTTCCTCCTCCAAAAGAACTTAAATCCTGATCTCCATCAACAGTTATTGCAGTTGTTGTTGCACTTTTTATACGCCCAGATCTTCTTGCTCCACTGCGAACAGGATCGTTTATATCAATAATAGAACCAGGTCTAATTGCTACTCCATTCTCTATAGATGTTGTAAAAGCAACA
>VTLG01012588.1_pt1 | contig 11367 bp, 16 predicted proteins | sample 4694571 | NCBI WGS metagenome assembly VTLG01 (sample SAMN12604809, study PRJNA352737) | marine metagenome | biome: ENVO:00000447; feature: ENVO:00000209|ENVO:00000569|ENVO:01000036; material: ENVO:00002151; isolation source: viral sequences binned using virsorter ... | reverse complement strand
CCCCTGGATGTCTCCTGAGTCGTGCCATCTGAAGTACTTCTCACCTGTGATCAGTGTTACCATTGCTGTGACCCATCGCGGGTCCTGCAGCGCGTCGAGTCTCCGCTCTAGAGCTTCGCGCACGTTCCTGAATCTGTATCGGCCCTTCATAGCATAACAGCCGGCGCAGACAGAGCCTGGCACCTTCTGAAGCTTCACCCCTGTGATACACTTCCACGCCGGCAGGTTATGCGCCGGTCCTGGCATCTTCGACGGCTTCGACAGCCCGCCGGTGATTTGTCTTGCTTCTTTTTTTAACATCATAATTTATCCTTTATAATCCTATACACTACAGCTTGAGACTTGTCAAGCTTGAGCCTGTGCCTGCTGCTTGAGCTTGGGCCCCGGCGTCAGCTGTCTCTCTGGGGGCCCAAATTTAAATTTAACCGGCCTGGCCAGCGGCCAGGTCCCGGGAACGAAAGAGAGTGCATTATGTTTCTAGCACTTCTTTTGCACCATCCAGAATGTTCTGGAGGTAACGCGGCTCAACCACATAATATAGACCCATCTTACCCAGGTCCTCTACGTTATCTGACCACCACTCTTCAGCCCATTCTGTAGTTGGTCTCACCAGCGCAATTGTCCCCTGAGGCTGTATATCAAAATGGTCGTGTATGTCTCCTTTGTATTTCATATTTTTTCCTTTCGTTTTTTTATCCTATATTATCCTGGACCAGTTGTCAAGCTCTGACAGGCGGGCCTTTCAGTTTGCAACCCTACCGAGCCATAACGTCCCGTTATCGCGACCTGTAGTATAGTTGGTCAATTCCAACAGCTTGACGCCTGATACTTCACCCTCCGTCGAGGGTATCGGAATCACATAGAGCAAATTGTTTGAAATGCATATGTGATTCCGATACCCTACTTTAGAATGATTCTAAACTAGCCTCTCGGTTCTTTTTGAGTTCTTGGATTCATATCTTTTTTTACAAGATCCAAAATCTCTTGCAGAATATCTGCAATTCTTTTTAATTCTTTTGTATCCATTTATCCTTTCGTTTATGCAACCTGTGGGTACATCACACTGATAGCAACACCACAGGTTAGCTTACATTTTATATTAAGTTTTTATAAATAATATAAACATAATATATATGGGATTATCCTAAATGTCAAGAACTTTTTTTATTTTTTTTTTATTTTTTTCTGTTGACAATATATCCCAATTATGATAGGATAATTATAATTATAAACCAAACGAAAGGCATACAATGATGTATATAATACTAAAAGAAACATACTATAAAGGAATAGAAAATTCCTACGATATAGTAGATTATACTGATGACGAATATAAGGCACAAGATATGTTGCAAGGTTATCAGTTAATTAATCAAAACAAAAAAGTACAATATCAGATTGTAAAATATAATCCGATATTTGCATACAAGAAAGAGGAAGAAACAATATGAGTAGAATAAGACTAAATCAAGAGTATCGGAACAAGATTGCTAATAGAATGAGAGTACATCTTGAACAAGAAGATACTGTTGAAAAACAAAACTACGACAAGTTAAAAGGCGAACAAATTGACTTGAATGACAATGCGTGGAAGATTGCAGAAAAAATTGTAAGGCGACATTATACTTTAGATGATGTAGCGAAAGCACAATATCTGCAAGACAAGTTTGAAAATGTTGACACTATCGCAAAAGACAGTTGTTTTCATTTTCATTATATGGGTGTCGTTGAAGAAAGAGATTACGATAACAAGCCAGTAGCAAGAGAGAAAGCCATTGAGAAACATTTTGATTTTAGATTAAATGGTTCTATTGATACTGATAACAATTCATCATATTCAAGAAGTGATAATGAATATGGTTATGCTTTGTTTCGTGATGAACTAAAAGCACAAGAGGATTGCAACCCAGATATTTTGATTGAGCAAGAGGGTAAAGACAACAACCCACATAGAACAAAATATGTTGAGGCAAACAATAAATATCTTGGCGACGACGACAAAGGTTATGGCAAGGAATGGAATGAGAAATATCAATTAGATTTAATTGGTAGAAACTATTGTCGTGATAGGTCTATTGCTTGTACTGAACAAGAGTTTATGATGTTGCAAGAATGGAAACAAGCAAAAGGCAAGTTTGTAATTGCACATAATAAATGGATTAAATCTGTATTAGACCAGATGAAAGAAATTAAGTTAGGTCTAAAAGGTTATAAATATTTAGACGAGGCAATAGAATTATCTACTGAACTTGGATTAAATATTAATGACGCAGAAATAATCAGAACTAACTCTACTGGACTAACTATCTATAATCCTAAAAATTTAGCAGATAGGATTAAAGGTATGAAGAACAAGAGAGAGAAAACAAGAGAGGAAAAAATAGCAGAAAGACTGTTATATGAACAACAACAAAGTGTAAATTAACACTTGACATTAATGGGATTATAGTATATAATCCCATTATAAATAAAAACGAAAGGACAAATAAAATGGACAAAGCAAGTACCCCACTATCAAATATCCCAGAAAGATTTACTATTACATACTGGGCAAACAAACATAAGAAGTTTATAACTAGACAAGGACAATGGACAAAACCAGATTGTTGTTTTACTACTGGCAAGGCTTTTGTTTCTAACAATGGCAAAGTTTGTTTTATCTACTGGGATTTAGACGCAGATGGGTGGCGAATGGCTACTGAACTAATGACAATAAAGGCGACAGTCTAATGAGATTGTTTATTGGATTAGTCGGATTTATAATGACAATGCTAGGAGTAATTCTAGCATTGCATTTAAATTTTACTGTTGGATTATTAATTACATTTCTTGGAGTGTCTATGTTTTGGCAGATGTTACCAAGAACAAATCAAAATGAAAGGTTAAGAAGATATGAGTAATTATAACTGGTGTCATAATCCTGATTGCCATACGATTGCAACAGTATCAAGGATAAGAGGTAGCAAGGGCAATAAAGTATTGCGAACTGTTAAAATAAAAGTTGGTAGATATAATTGGAACAATGACACCAGTGCAAATATTTGGGATTATTTCTGTAATCAAAATTGTTTGTTTCAATTCTTAAATAAATTTTGTGTTGAGATTGCTAACACATATTCAGTTAAGCAACCAAAAGAAACACCAATCAAAGACCCTTATAAATCTGACACTAATAGTTATTATCCACAATGGAATATAGAAAGGACTAATGAATAAATAGGTGCGACAAAAAGGAACAAAATAACATTTGACATTTATAGGAATATCCTATATAATGCAAACATAAATAAACGAAAGGACATATGACAGACCTATACTTAGACACAAAAGCAGACGGCAGAACAGAAGAGAGAAGAAATAGATTTAATGGTGAATCTGTTATGCTAACTAAAGAAGAGGCACGAAAGCACGACGAGATATTTATGCACGAACTTCAGGCAACCATAGAAGATAAGACGCTGGGCACAGGTGGTAGTAAGCACTGGCAGAAGATGAGAGATAAGCTGTCTTGGTTTATGAAACATAATGCGAAAGCATATATGGTTTTATTAGACTAGAAGTTGTATGCAGTAAACGCATCAACCACAGGTTGTGGCGCCAGGTCCAAGGCGCCACACCACATATGGTATGGCAAGCCAGCAACACAGGTGTTGCAAATATGTCACGCGCCGGGATCAGGCGGGGCAATACATATACAATAGAGGTACCAGTCCAGGTTGTATTTTTGCAATTTTACAAAAAAGCGGTTATAAGTTTTAAGTAAAGGGGTCCCAAGGTCTACCCTTTACGGTAAGATTTATGCATTTAAAGGCTTAAATTAGTTAATGAGTTTATGAAATTAGATATAGAAAAATTAAAAAAATTTGAAAAACTTCCTCCAGATGTAAAGCGCCAACTTGCTTTGTATATGTCTAAGTGGAAAGAAAAGAAAAAGGAGTCTAAGATTAAGAAAGATTTTATGGCTTTTGTTAAGCACGTATGGCCGGATTTTATAGAAGGGTCCCATCACAAAAAAGTTGCAAAAAAATTTAATGATATTGCAGAAGGAAAAGTAAAACGGGTTATTATTAATATGGCCCCAAGACATACTAAGTCTGAGTTTGCATCTTATCTTTTACCTGCGTGGATGGTAGGTAGAAATCCAAAATTAAAAATTATTCAATCTACAAATACAACAGAACTTTCTGTTAGGTTTGGTCGTAAAGCAAAACAACTTATGGATTCTGCAGAGTATAAAGAAATTTTTCAAACAAGATTAAAAGAAGATTCACAAGCAGCTGGTAAATGGGAAACTCAACAAGGTGGTGAGTATTATGCAGCTGGTGTTGGCTCGGCTATTACAGGAAGGGGTGCCGATCTATTAATCATTGACGATCCTCACACTGAACAAGATGCATTAAATGCACAAGCTTTAGATAGAACTTACGAGTGGTATACTTCAGGACCTAGACAACGTCTTCAACCTGGTGGAACTATCGTCGTGGTTATGACTCGTTGGAATGAAAAAGATTTAACTGGAAGATTAATTTCTGCTCAAAAAGAAACTAGAGCAGATCAATGGGAACTAATTGAGTTCCCAGCTATCCTTCCGTCTGGTAAACCCCTGTGGCCTGAATACTGGAGCCTGAAAGATTTAAACGGAGTAAAGGCTTCTATCCCAGGCAGCAAGTGGAATGCTCAGTATATGCAAAATCCTACTTCAGAAGAAGGAGCATTAATTAAAAGAGAATGGTGGAAGAACTGGGAAGAAGAAAAACTTCCGCCACTACAACACGTTATTCAATCTTACGATACAGCTTTTATGAAAAAAGAATCTGCTGACTTTTCTGCTATTACAACTTGGGGAGTTTTTACTCCTGATGAAGATTCAGGACCACAGCTTATACTAGTTGATTCAATCAAAGGCAGATATGAGTTCCCTGAACTAAGACGTATTGCATTAGAACAGTACGGCTACTGGAATCCGGAAACAGTTATAATCGAGAGTAAGGCATCAGGGCTCCCTCTCACTTATGAGTTGCGTAAGATGGGTATACCTGTTATAAATTTTACACCTAGTAAAGGCAATGATAAGCACACTAGGGTTAACTCGGTATCACCTCTGTTTGAGAGTGGCCGAATATGGGCGCCCAAAGAAATGGAGTTTGCTCAAGAGGTTATAGAGGAATGCGCAGCATTTCCTTTCGGTGATCACGATGACCTTGTAGACTCTATGACTCAAGCGGTAATGAGATTTAGGCAAGGAGGATTCTTACCACATCCTGAGGATTATAAAGATGAACCTATGCCACAAAAACAAAGGACGTATTATTAATGGCTGTAGAAGAACGTTACGAAGATATTATTGATGCCTACGAGAGCGGTGTAGGAGTTTTGGAGGGAGAATCCTTGACTGATTACATTAAAAGAAATAGGATACAAATAATGGACCCATTTACAAATATGGGCGGAGAGGAATCGAAAATGGAAGGTATCGAAACAGTAAGAGAAGACGTTCAAATGGCAGGTGGTATTGATCCTACTATTAGAATCGAAGAAGTCGTAAAAGAATTTATTAGAAAATACAAAAGAAAACCAAACAGTCTAGAAGAATTAAAAAGCTTTTATAAAAACGAAATGGGCACGGCTAAAAGAACTGGCGATGTCGATATGAGAATGGCTGAGTATAATCCAGGTGACTACGATCCAGCTATGGTTGATGAGTATGAAAAGTACAAATACGATATGAATGAACAAAAACCAGGATTCCCAATTATGTCAATTGACGAATTTATTAGAATGGAAATGGGCTCAGCTAAATTAGCTGGTGGAGGATTAGCAGGCATACTAGGAGTTTAACGTGAAGATACATCAGTACAATCAGATGATGTCTTTTCTGACTCGTCCCAAATACAGCGTCGGTGGTAGAGTTTATTTAGCTAATGGATCCGAAAGAGTAAAATATAAAATTCCTACAAAAATTTCTGAAGCTAATAGAGCTAGCTTTATGGGAGCTAAAAAAATTCCTTTAGAACATAATTGGAAAGTACAATTACCTGATGCACAGGGAAATCTTTTTACTGAAACTTTTACAACTAAATCTCTTGCAAATGACGCTATTAAAAAAGCTCCTGTTACCGATATGGATTATTCTAAAGGATTGCTTAAATTTGAATTACCCGAAGGCGCAGTTAACTTTGATGATACTAGATATAAAATGGATACAGGAGAATTTGCTGGAGAAGGAAAAAATAAAAGTAAAATTTTTTCACTACACTCTAAATCTAATAAAGATGCAGCTATAAAATATTACACAGCTGGAGCTGATGGACAAAAAAGAAAACTGTTTAATTCTATTGAAGAGGCAAAAGCTGGTAAAAGAAGAGTTTTGCCAAGTACATCAGAACCTCTTAAAGTATCTTCAGAAAGAGTAGTTCCTAACATAGCTAAAGTTACATATAGAATACCAGGAACAAATAAAGAGATTGTAAAATACAAACCTTTTATAGGTGAAAATAAAGTTACTATACCTGGTAAAGGAGTTGATACATTAGCAGAAGCACAAACATTCGTTGATAATTATTTTGCAGAGAATCCTAAAAAAGTTATTGTTGCAGACCCTACTAAAAAAGGTATTACAAAAAGATTAAGAACAAAAAAAATTGACGCTGCTGGTGGAGTAGAAACTTATCTAGTAGGTGACAAAGAAGTTCACAAAGGTCACGGAACTAATATTGATAATCCAGATATTAAAATAAAACCATCTAATATATTTGCTACTCCTGAAAAAATTAATGTAGCAATGGCGCCTAAAGATACAGATGCCCCTAGAACTCCATACAGTGATTTAGATTTTAGAATTGATGCCGAAGAAACTAAAATGAAAGACATCAAAAAAAGTAATATGTCTGATGCAAAAAAGAAAATAGAATTACAGAAAATTGATAACAAACTTGTAGACTTAGCTATTGCATCTGATGGATATAAAACAGTTACTTTAAGTGATGGTGTAGATTTTAATTTTGGTACTAAGGGCCCTATGTCTTATGATATGATGGATTTGTTTCCTAATATGTCAGAAAAAGATGTTAAAAAATTTGTAGGTAACTATTTTACAGAAGAAGGAAAATTAAAATCTAAATGGAATATAGGTGCAGATAAAATATCTGATGTTGATAAAGAAAATATTAGAAAGAGTTATCTTTTTTTAGAAAACGTTAAACAGGCAAAAGCTAATGCTAAAAGAATATTACCAAAAGTAGAAAAAGAATTTAAAAAATTTGGGTTAAATTTAACTAGTGATCAAGTAAATAAAGCTAAAACTTTTTTAAGAAGTGCTTTAGATAAAGGACAAAATATTAATAAATTTATTCCTTTTAAAACATTAAGAAAACCAGGAATGGCTGCAGTTGCTGTATTAGATTATTCTTTGTTTCATCATTTGTTTGGTGTGCCTGAAACAGAAGCTCTTATTGGAGCTAGTGGATGGATGACTAAAAATGATATATTAGGAAAACAAATTGCAGCTACAGCACAGAATGTTGGAATGCAAGAACAAGCGCCTCAAAATTTAAGTGAATTAATTGGGTTACCTAAAGCTTATGCAGAAGATGATGCATTTATGGTTGAGAGAATGAAAAGTGCAGATGACACAATGAACTTTGGTGAAAGTGTGAAGAGAAAACCATTATATGGAAAGTACAATGATCAAATCAAAAACATCAAATTACCCTAAAACCTGGCTCCTGCCGCCTAAAGCCGGACCCACGCCTCAGGGGTTGAAAGTTAATTATAATACTGTTAAAACAACTAAATTGGAGAAACAAAATGGCAGACAACACAGACAAGGCTCTACCAAACGAGCCTAGAAAAACGATTACCGTTCCGGGTGAAGAAGAGATAAAAGAAACAATTGTTGAAGCACAAGAGACAGCTCAAGAATCTCCTGACGGTGTAGAAACAGTTGAAAACGAAGATGGATCAGTTGATATAAATTTTGATCCAAATACCGTATCACCAGAAGGTGGCGATGAACACTTCGCTAACCTAGCAGAATTTTTACCAGACGAAGTATTAGCAAAATTGTCTTCTGATCTTAATGGAAAGTATCAAGACTACTCAATGTCTAGAAAAGATTGGGAAAGAAGTTATGTTCAAGGTTTAGATTTATTAGGATTTAAATATGATCAAAGATCAGAACCATTCCAAGGTGCATCAGGTGCAACTCACCCAGTTTTAGCTGAAGCAGCTACTCAATTCCAAGCACTAGCTTACAAAGAATTATTACCAGCAGATGGTCCTGTTAGAACTCAAGTAATGGGAATTCCAACTCCTGAAAAAAACGATCAGGCAGTTAGAGTAAAAAATTTTATGAATTATCAACTTATGGATCAAATGAAAGAATACGAACCAGAGTTTGACCAGATGTTATTTAACTTACCTTTAGCAGGTTCAGCATTTAAGAAAGTTTATTATGATGAACTTGAAGGACGAGCTGTATCTAAGTTTGTCCCAGCAGATGATTTAATCGTTCCGTACACAGCTACCTCATTAGATGATGCGGAAGCGATTATTCATCGTGTAAAAATGGCAGGTAATGAAATTAGAAAACAACAAGTTGCAGGATTTTATAAAGACATAGAATTAGGACATCCTGTTAACAAAGAATCTGAAGTTCAGAAAAAAGAGAGAGAACTAGAAGGAACTACAAAAACAAAAGATGAAGATATTTATACTTTATTAGAATGCCATATTAATTTAGACCTAGAAGGTTTTGAAGATACAGATCCACAAACAGGTGAAGAGTCAGGTATTAAAGTACCTTACATTGTAACTTTAGAAGAAGCGTCTAGAGAAATTTTATCTATTAGAAGAAATTACGAAATTGGAGATCCGAAGAAAAACAAAGTCCAATACTTTGTCCACTTTAAATTTCTGCCAGGACTAGGATTCTACGGCTTCGGTCTCATCCATATGATTGGTGGTTTATCAAGAACTGCAACGTCAGCTCTACGTCAATTATTGGATGCGGGTACTCTCTCCAACCTACCCGCCGGATTTAAAATGCGTGGTATTAGAATTAGAGACGACGCACAATCAATACAACCAGGTGAGTTTAGAGACGTAGACGCTCCAGGTGGTAACTTAAAAGATTCATTTATGATGTTACCATTCAAAGAGCCTTCTCAAACTTTATTACAATTAATGGGCATAGTTGTTCAAGCAGGTCAAAGATTTGCATCTATTGCTGATATGCAAGTTGGTGATGGTAATCAACAAGCTGCAGTTGGAACTACAGTCGCTTTATTAGAGCGTGGTTCTAGAACTATGTCTGCAATACATAAAAGAATTTATTCAGCTCTTAAATTGGAATTCAAATTACTAGCTAGAATATTCAAGTTATATCTACCACAAGAATATCCATATGATGTCGTTGGGGGTCAAAGAACGATTAAACAAACAGACTTTGATGACAGAGTAGATATAATGCCAGTTGCCGACCCCAACATTTTTTCACAAACTCAGCGTATTTCCCTCGCGCAAACAGAGTTGCAGCTGGCAACCTCAAATCCGCAGATGCATAATATGTACACTGCGTACAGAAATATGTATGAAGCTTTAGGTGTAAAAAATATTGATCAACTTTTAGTTAAACCACAACCACCTGCACCAAAAGATCCTGCAATTGAACACATAGATGCAATGGCTGGCAGAATGTTTCAAGCATTTCCAGGTCAAGATCATAGAGCACACATAACTGCTCACTTAGCTTTTATGGCAACTAACATTGCTAGAAACAATCCAATGGTAATTGCAGCTTTAGAAAAAAATATTATGGAACATATTTCTCTAATGTCTCAAGAACAAATTGAATTAGAATTTAGAAATGAGTTATTACAGATGCAACAAATGCAAATGATGATGCAACAGAACCCTGCGCTGCAGCAACAGATGGCTCCGCAGTTACAAAGTATGGCAAATCAGATTGAAGCAAGAAAAGCAAAACTAATTGCTGAAATGATGGAAGAATTTATGACTGAAGAGAAGAAAATTACATCACAATTTGACAATGATCCTATCGCTAAGCTAAGAGCAAGAGAATTAGACATACGAGCTATGGATAATGAGCGTAAAAAACGACAAGATCAGGAAAAAATCAACCTTGATAGAATGAAAACAATGATGAACCAAGCAAATCAAGACGAAAAACTGGAACAGAACGAAGATTTAGCTAAATTAAGAGCTGATACTTCGATTGAAAAGACAATTTTGAGTAAAACTATTCCAAGTGTTGATAAATTAATGCCAAGTGTTGAAATTGAGAAGTACGAAGGCGAGAATAAGTGATGCAAACTAGACAAAAAGCTAGATTTGCGATAACATTAAGTAAATAAGGAGAAAAAAATGAAAAAAGATACAACTTTTACTAACAAAGATGGTTACGCTAAGAGTGTTGACATTTCTATCCCTAGTCAGAACTTAGAAATTGATCCAAGATCAAAATCTACAGCTGATGGTGCGTTCAACCAAATCGCTACTGGTGATACAGTTGAAATTAAAGGGACTAAAAGAATGTTAGCTGACAAGAAAAAAACAGCTAAGTGGTACTAGTATGTGGTTATCGGCAATTAAACTAGCCGTTTCTGCAGGAAGTAAAATTTATGCTAACAAGCAGAAAACAAAAATGGCTATGTCAGAAGCACAGCTTATGCACGCGTCTCGTATGGCCGAAGGTAAGGAAGCTTACCAAGGCAAATTATTAGAGGCCCGTCAGTCAGACTGGAAGGACGAGGCAGTTCTTATAATATTAAGTTTGCCCGTGGTAATTTTGGCCTGGGCAGTCGTATCGGACGATCCGACAGCGATGGACAAAGTAAAATTGTTCTTTAAGATGTTTTCGGAGCTCCCTAGTTGGTTCACAAACTTGTGGATCCTTGTGGTTGCGAGCATATATGGTATAAAGGGAACACAAATATTCCGTAATGGAGGAGGAAAAAAATGAAAAAGAAAAAAAATAAATTCCCAGATCACTCTGGTGATGGTAAGATAACTAAAAAAGATATTTTAATGGCAAAAGGTGTCATTAAAAAGCCGATGAAGAAGAAAAAAAAATAAGGAGATAACTTATGAGACAAAACGGTATAAGACCTGCAAGATTTAGATTTGCTAGAGGAGGTTCTACAAATACAAAACGTATGAACAGACTTGAAGAGCTTGGAAGAGTTGATTCTGAAAAAGCAAAATCTAAAAAAGGCAAAAAAAATCTTAAGGCTGAGAAAAAAAGAATCATAAAAGAACTTAAGAAAAGCTAATGAGACGAGATTTTGTAAGACCTAAGTTAAAAGGTGGTTCACCAGCTCCGGTTAACAAAGCTGCTGCACTTAAAAA
>VTLG01011993.1_pt1 | contig 11367 bp, 9 predicted proteins | sample 4694571 | NCBI WGS metagenome assembly VTLG01 (sample SAMN12604809, study PRJNA352737) | marine metagenome | biome: ENVO:00000447; feature: ENVO:00000209|ENVO:00000569|ENVO:01000036; material: ENVO:00002151; isolation source: viral sequences binned using virsorter ... | reverse complement strand
ATTTAGAAATTAATGTTAGAGCTAAAGAAATATACAAAGAGATAGGAGGAGAAGCTAATGAATTTGGATTAACAGTAGAATCTATTACAGAAAAACTTAAAAACAATACAAAAGAAACATTTAATTTGAAAGAAGAATTTAAAAAATTGATTAATGAAGCCTCAGATATGAAAACAAAAATTGGAGAACTTGCATTAGATGTTACTGATAAACTTGGAGATGCTTTTGCTGATTTCTTTATAGAAGGCAAGAGAGGTTTTGCTGATTTAGCAAGGTCAGCTATTAAAGAATTACAAAGAATAATTATAAAAGCTGCTTTTATGAAATTTATTGCTAGTCCTATAACTAAAGCTTTAGGACTAGCTAATGGTGGTGTTGTTGATGGGGGAGAAATTGTACCAAGTGCTATGGGTAATGTCTTTGCTAAAAATAAAATCGTTCCGTATGCAATGGGAGGAATAATAAACCGCCCAACACTTATGCCTCTTGCCAATGGAGCAGCGTTAGCTGGAGAAGCCGGCCCAGAAGCAATCATGCCTCTGAAGCGTGGTGCTAATGGAAAACTTGGAGTGCAAAGTTCTGGAGGTGTTGGTAATATTGTTGTAAACGTAGATGCTTCTGGAAGTTCTGTTGAAGGTGATTCTGCACAATCAGAACAATTTGGTAGAGCTTTAGCTGCTGCTATACAATCAGAACTTATACAACAGCAAAGGCCGGGAGGTTTGTTAAGTTAATGGCTACTTTTCCAGATATAGAACCTAGTTTTAGCGTAAAAAAAGATCAAGCACCTATAAGCAAAATAGTTCGTTTTGCCGATGGATATGAGCATCGTTTAGTATTCGGCATACCAAATCATCAAAACCCAAGACAGTATAGCTTGCGTTGGGAAAACATTACTGAAGATCAAGCCGATACTATTGACTATTTTTTACAAGAACGTGCTTTTGATAAAGCTAGTTTTGACTATGCTCCACCAAGAGAATCTTTTACTAAAACAGGAACTTATGCACAAAGTAGTACAACGATAACTATTACGATTACAAATCATAGATTATTTGCAGGGGACTCTATTGTTATAGATTTCACTTCTGGTACTTCTGCTGATGGTACATATATAGTTTCTTCTGTTACTAATGCAAATGTTTTTGTAGTAACAGCAGCTAGTGGTGCAACTACAAGTGGTAACGTATCAATCACAAAAACTGGTACAAGTAAATTTGTTTGCGATAAATGGACTAAGACAATAGATTTACCTACTCTTGCGAATATTGATGCAACATTTAGAGAAGTATTTGAGCCAGCATGAGTACTGATCCTGTTTTTAGTGATATACAAAAAGTAAATCCGTCAGCAATTATTGAATTGTTTACGTTGACGTTAGATAACAATTTGCATGGTGCAAGTACTGTTTATAGATTTCACGCTGGTACAAACTTAGACGCAAATGGGAAAATTGTATGGGCTGGCAATGATTATTTAAGGTTTCCTGTACAGGCCACAGGTTTTGCTTATCAACGTGGACAGTTACCTCGCCCTACATTATCAGTAAGTAATATGGGTTCTCCATCAATTTCGGCCATATTATTAACTGTCAATCAAACAACTGCTGGTAATGATTTAACAGGTGCAAAAGTTGTAAGGATAAGAACTATGGCAAGATTTTTAGACGCAGCTAATTTTTCTGGCGCAACAAATCCTTTTGGTACTCCAGATTCAACAGCAGAATTTCCACAAGAAATATATTATATAGATCGAAAATCCGCAGAAAACAGAGAAATTGTTTCATGGGAACTCGCAGCAGTTTTTGACTTAGCTGGAATAAGATCGCCAAAACGTCAATGCACTAGATCTTTATTCCCTTCTATCGGTACGTTTAATCAATGAATTGGAAAGATGCTGCATTGGTTCATGCGAAAGACCAAGATCCAAAAGAAGCAGTTGGTCTTTTGTTAAATGTAAAAGGCAAAGAAAGATATTTTCCTTGTCAAAATTTAGCTATAACAAATCATCAAGAATTTATTTTAAATCCAGAAGATTATATAAAAGCAGATAATTTAGGAGAAATTATTGGTATTTTTCATAGTCACCCAATTACACCGCCAACACCAAGTCAAGCTGATCGAATAAGTTGTGAGCATAGTAACTTGCCTTGGTATATTGTTAATCCAAAAACAGAACAATGGGCTGAGTTAAAGCCAGAAGGTTATGAACCAGAACTATGTGGTAGACCTTGGGTGTGGGGTGTTACTGATTGTTGGTCTTTAGTTCGTGATTGGTATAAACAAGAAAAGGGCATTGAATTAATAGACTACGATAGAAGTATGACTCCACAGGATTTTTTGGAAAACCCATTGTTTGAAAAGTATGCAAAAGATACAGGATTTAAAGAACTTGCCAACGATGAGCCGCCAGAAGTAGGTGATGTATTATTAATGTCAATTATGCACCCAACTTTAAATCATGTAGCTATTTTTCTCGGTGATATGGTTTTACATCATTTAGCCGATAGACTATCTTGTAAAGAGCCATATTCCGAATGGTTACTTAAATGTACTGGTAAGAGGTATCGTTATGCTTCGGAAAGTTAAAATGTATGGAGAACTTGCAGAGTTTGTAGGTCATAAAGAATTAGAAGCTGTCGTAAAAAATCCAGCAGAAGCAGTAAGGTTTCTTGTTACTAACTTTCCAAAATTAGAAGCATACATGGCAAATAAATATTATCAAGTGTTAGTTGGGAAAGAAGACATAAGTAAAGAAGATTTGCATAATCCGATAGGTCAAGACGATATACATATTGTTCCTGTTGTAAGTGGTGCTGGAGGTGGTGGTTTTAGAAATATTTTAATTGGTGCAGCATTAATAGGAGGTGCATTTTTATTTTCACCATTAACATTAAGTACTTTTAGTACAACTGCTATGGGATTTGGTTCTGCTGCTGGTATTGCTAAAGGTGTTGCAGTTATTGGTGGTGCGTTAGTTTTGCAGGGTGTATCTGAAATGTTATTCCCTATGCCAAAACCAGATATGCCAGAAGATGACCCAAGAATATCGTTTAGTTTTTCTGGAGTGCAAAATACAAGCCGAGCCGGAACTGCCCATCCGATTGTATATGGAGAAGTCATAACTGGATCTGTAGTGATCTCGGCTGGTATTGATACGAATCAGGTAACAGCATGACAGATAAAATTATTAAAGGTTCTGGTGGTGCGCCACCTTCTCCTCCTACTCCATATCGTGCGCCTGATACATTAAACAGTAGGCAGTTTGCAACCATACAGGATCTTATATCAGAAGGTGAAATAGAAGGTTTTGCAACAGCTTCAAAAGAAGGCAGAACAAAAGGAACAACTGCATATAATAATGCAGCCTTAAAAGATGTATTTTTAAACGAAACTCCTATATTAAAAGCTACAGCTAATTCAGCTAGTCCAGCCGATGCAGATTTTAATTTTCAAAGTGTAGGTTTTACTCCTAGATTTGGCACAGCAAACCAAACATCAATACCGGGGATAGTAAGTAGCGAATCAACAACAGCAGTAGGAGTTACAGTATCATCTTCTTCTGCTGTTACAAGACAAATAACAAATACAAATGTTGATGCTGTAAAAGTAACTATAACTTTTCCACAGTTGCAAGAGGCTAAAGATAATGGTGATTTAGTTGGATCTTCTGTTTCTTTAAAAATACAAGTTCAATATAATTCTGGAGGTTATTCAGATGTTATTTCAGATACTATTACTGGTAGAACGGCTGATGCTTACCAAAAAGAATATAGAGTAAATATAACAGGAGCTTTTCCTGTTGATATAAGAGTTGTAAGGGTAACGGCAGATAGTACATCCTCAAGCTTAATTGATGCTTTTACTTGGACAAGTTTTGGTGAAATAGTAGATGATGCACAAACTTATCCAAATAGTGCATACACCAGTTTAAGGATAGATTCTGAGCAGTTTAGTTCTATACCAAAACGTGCTTTTCGTATTCGTGGGGTAAAGGTAAGAATACCGGGTGCTGGTGCTAGTGGATCTGGCACTCCAAGTGTTGATAATGCAACTGGCAGAATAGTATATCCAGCAAACTATATATTCAACGGAACAATGGGTGCAGCAGTATGGTGTAGTGATCCAGCAATGATTCTTCTTGATCTTTTGACTACTGAAAGATATGGTTTTGGAACTCATATAACAGATGCTAATCTTGATTTGTTTAGCTTTGTAGCAGCAAGCAAATATGCAAATGAATTAGTATCTGATGGTCAAGGAGGTCAAGAAGCAAGATTTAGTTGCAATGTAAATATTCAGTCATCTAAAGAAGCGTTTGACTTGATAAAAGACTTGGCAACTGTTATGAGGTGTATTGCTATATGGTCTGCTGGTTCTATAACAATTACACAAGACAAGCCAACAGATTCAAGTTATTTATTTAGCTTGGCAAATGTTACCTCAGAAGGATTTAATTACACAGGCTCAAGTCTTAAACAAAGACATTCTGTTGTAAGTGTTAGTTATTTTAATATGGACAGCAGGGAAATAGATTTTGAAATTGTAGAAGATACATCGTTGCAATCTAAGATTGGAATAGTGAAAAAAGACGTAAAAGCATTTGCTTGCACAAGTCGTGGTCAAGCGCAGCGTTTAGGAAAAGCAATAATCTTCAGCGAAAATCAAGAAAGTGAGGTAGTGAACTTTTCTACCTCTATGGATGCTGGAGCTATAGTTAGGCCGGGTTCTGTTATAACTGTCAACGATCCTGTTCGTGGCGGTGAAAGAAGGTCGGGAAGAGTTGCTGCTGCAACTACAACTCAAATAACAGTAGATGATGAGCAAGGCCTAGATACTTTCGGTGGTAATAATCAAAAAATAAGTGTGATTATGCCAGATGGCTCTGTAGAAACAAAATCTATAATAGGTATATCAGGACTTGTAGTTACTCTTAGTTCCGCATTATCAGCCACACCAAATGTTAATACAATTTGGTTATTAGAAAGTGATACTTTAGTCGGACAAACTTTTAGAGTAATTAGTGTTGAAGAACAAGATGGTATAAATTATTCAATTTCTGCTTTAACTTATATTGCTGGAAAATATGCAAACATTGAACAAGGTATAACTTTGCCAGCTAGAAACATATCATTACTCAATGAACCAAAAGCTCCTCCATCTAATTTAAGAATATCAGATCAAAACGGTGCATCAAAAGAAATGATAGTCACTATAAATGGTTTGGCTGTTTCAAAATTATTATTAACTTGGGTTCCAGTTAGAGGTGTAAGTCAATATCTTGTGCAATTTAGATTTAATAATTCTAACTGGACAAGTGAAGTTGTATTTAGACCTGATTTTGAAATAATAAATACTGAAGCTGGAGCTTATGAATTTAAAGTTTTTTCTTACAATGCTGCATTAGCACTTTCGGCTACATCTTCTGATTTAACATTTAATGCTGTAGGTAAAACAGATCCCCCGGGAAATGTTCAAAACTTGTCTATGGAGCCTATTACTAATAAATTAGTAAGACTTAGATGGACAAAAGCTGTTGATCCTGATGTTTTACATGGAGGAAGAGTGTATGTAAGACACAGTAATTTAACTGACGGCAGTGGCACGTTCCAAAACTCAGTTGATCTTGTTACTGCATTAGCTGGTAATACTACAGATGTAGTGGTTCCATCTTTAGAGGGAGAATATATCCTCAAGTTTCAAGATGACCAAGGAAACTTTAGTGTTGGAGAAACCAGCGTAATTCAAGATCTTCCTGATCTTATTGATAGTCAAGTTATTTTACAGGATAGAGAAGATTTAGATTCTCCTCCTTTTGCTGGTGTTGATACAAACACTACCTTTAATACAACAACAAGTGCGTTACAACTTACAAATCCAGCTACAAATGCAACAGGAGAGTATGCTTTTAAAGATATTTTAGATTTAGGTGCTGTATTTTCTCTTGATTTAAAAAGAGTTATACGTTCTATTGGTTTTGTTATAGGCTCAGATATAGAAACGATTATTCCAAGTGGATCCTTTTGGGATGATTATGCTAAAGCTGACAGTAATTTTGATGGTGCAGCAGCAGATGAAGCAAACTGTCAGATACAAGTTGCAACATCACAAACAGCATCAGGAACTTTTGGAGGGTTTAATAACTTTGCAAATGGAACATTTAAAGGTCGTAGATTTAAGTTTAAATTAATTTTAGAAACAACTAATGTTTCACAAAATATGAACGTGCAACAAGCAGGTTATACAGCAGAATTTCAATCGAGAACAGAGCAAAATTATCAAACAGGAGGGACTACATCTAATGCACCACAATCTTCTGGCACATCTTCTTCTGGTAAAACTGTAACTTTTGGCTCACCATTTTTTACAGGAGCCACTGGTTTAGGTGGAGCAAATGCGTTTTTACCTTCTATTGGTATTACTATTCAAGATGCACAAGCTGGAGATTTCTTTACAGTTACAAGTGTAAGTGGAACAGGATTTACTTTGAAAGTTATGCAAAATAATAATTCAACTTTTGTAGATAGGTCTTTTACTTTTTCTGCGGTAGGATATGGTAAAGGTGACTAACATGGAGAAAACTTTTTAAATGAGCCAAGTTGCGGATTATAATATAGCCAATGCCTCTGGAGCCAGCGTCCGAAGTGACATGAACGCTGTTTTTGATGCAATAAAAACTCTTAATAGTGGTGGTTCTGATCCAGCAAATCCAGAATCATTTATGCCTTATGTTGATACAGCAGACAGCAATAATTTAAAAATTAGAAACGCATCTAACAATGGATTTACAACTGTAGGCTCTATAGATTCTGCAAATTTAGGTTTGCTGCCAAGGTCAGGCGGTACAATGACAGGTCAAATATTAGGTGACGATGGATCTGCTGCTGGCAGTCCAGCATATGCTTTTGATAATGATACCGATACAGGAATGTTTCGATCAGGAGCTAACACTATTGGTTTTGCAACATCTGGCACAGCAAGAGTTTCTGTAAGTGATGCTGGTTTAGATGTTATTAATGGTTTACCGATAAGACTACAAGACTCTAGTGGTTCTCCTTTTGTATCTTTAAAATCACCATCTTCATTATCTGGAAACATAGCCTTAACACTTCCATCATCTATAACAAATGGAGGTTTTTTGCAAACAGATGGATCAGGAAATCTTAGTTTTTCTATTGTAGAGGGTGTTCCATCTGGCTCTGTTTTTTGTAGAGCAGTAGCTACAGTTCCTACTGGATATTTAGAATGTAATGGAGCAGCAGTTAGTAGAACAACATACTCTGCTTTATTCGCTGTTATTGGTACTGCTTATGGTTCTGGAAATGGTAGTTCAACCTTTAACCTTCCAGATTTACGAGGAGAGTTTATTAGAGGTTTTGATAATGGTAGAGGTGTGGATAGTGGAAGAAGTGTCGCAACATCTCAAGGTGGACAAAACGCATCGCATAATCACTCAATAAGTCTTTCTGGTACAACCAGTACTAAATCATTAACTGGTGACGTTAGAAGAATATCAGAAGGTTATCGAGCGCAAGGTACTGCAAGTGGTGTATTTACAAAAGTAAATGACGGAAACAACAACGTAACAGGTTCTAGTTCTACTAGCCCTGTTGCTGGTTTTAGTATGGATGCTTCACACAACCATACATTTTCCGCTTCTGGCACTTCTGGAAGCCAAGGTTCAGAAGCTAGACCTCGTAACATATCTATGATGTACATTATTAAAACTTAATCATGGCAATTTCACCGGGGACATATAATTTTACAATGCAGAGAAGAGCAGACTTCTCTATACAACTTGTTTTTAAGGATGGCAATGGTAATGCAATTAATATAACTGGTTACACAGTAGTAGCTCAGTGTTGGGATGAAGGAAGGAATATAAAATATGCTGATTTTACAGTTACTTATACCAATAGAGTTACAGGTACAGTTGATTTGTCTTTAACTGATGTACAAACTACAACATTTGAAACTAATACACTTTATTATGATGTTATGCTTGTAAATACAAGTGGATTGCGAGAGTACTACCTTGAAGGTGTTATAACTATGTCAGAAGGATATACAACACCATGACCTCAGTTAACATAACAACCACAAAAAATACTGTTACTGTTAATGAAGGCGATACAACTGTTGTAACTGTCGCAACTCAAGGATCTCAAGGTCCGGGTTTTGACCTTGCATTGGATCATTCTGGTAAAACGAATAATTCAATCATGTACTATGACGGAACTTCTGGTAAAGTAAAATTAGATTCAACTACCACCAAACTTACACTTGTCGATGGGGGTTCATTTTGACACATGGCTAACACAATCCGCATAAAGAGATCCACAGGATCATCAGCACCAACCACACTAGAAAATGCGGAATTAGCATTTAGTGAAGGTAATGAAGTCTTATATATAGGTAAAGGAACTGGAGGTGCAGGGGGTTCTGCAACAACCATTAATGCTATTGGTGGTAAAGGTAAGTTTTTTGATACAGATACAACAAGAACTACAAACCATGTATTAGCTGGTGCTGCTTCTGGAAGTGCTGCTGCTCCTACATTTAGAGCATTAGTAAGCGATGATATTCCTTCGTTAGCACATACCAAGATAAGTGATTTTGATACAGGTGTAAGAGTTAACACACTAAATCAAATGGCTGTTCCTACAGGTTCAGTTTCATTTAACTCGCAAAATATTACAAACTTAGCTGACCCAGTTAATACACAAGATGCAGCAACCAAGGGCTTTGTAGAGGCTACTTCACAAGGACTTGATGTTAAAGATTCTTGCGTAGCAGCAACAACAGCAAATATAACAATATCAACTGCTCTTAACAATGGAGACACGCTAGATGGTATCAGCCTTTCAACAAATGATCGTGTTCTTGTAAAAGATCAATCAACAGCAAGTCAAAATGGTATCTATATAGTCGGGTCTAGTCCAGCGAGGGCAGCAGATTTAGCTACTGGTGCTAATGCTGCTGGATTCTTTACTTTTGTAGAAAAAGGAACAGTAAACGCAGATAACGGCTTTGTTTGCACATCTGACTCTGGTTCTGCTGTGGTAGGAACTAACAACCTAACGATTGCACAGTTCTCTGGTGCTGGGCAGATAACAGCAGGGGATGGCTTAGATAAATCAGGAAACACATTATCAGTTGACCTTAAATCAAATGGTGGAATCGTAATAGAGTCTACAGAGATGGCTGTTGATCTTGGTGCTAGTTCTATAACTGGTACTCTTGCAATTAGCGATGGTGGTACTGGCGCAACATCAGCTTCTAACGCAAGAACAGCACTAGGACTTGTTATCGGTACTGATGTAGAACCTCATAGCGATAAGTTAACAGAACTCGCAACCATGAATCAGACAACAGCTAACTCATTAGCTGATTTGTCAGATACCGAAGTACAGATATTAGATGGAGCGACTGTAACAACAACTGAGCTTAATATCTTAGATGGCGGTACATCAGCAACATCAACTACTCTTGCAACAGCAGATCGTATGGTCATAAACGATAATGGCACAATGGTTCAAGTTGCTCTTACCGATCTTGTTACCTTCTTAGAGAATGGAAGTGTATCAGGTTTTGATATAGACGGTGGAACTTATTAGACCATTAGGAGGTAACAGCTAATGGCTAACACAATTAAAATTAAAAGAGGTAGTGGAAGCGATCCAGCAGCTAGTGACATGGTTCTGGGCGAACCAGTACTACGAACCGATACGGCAGAATTATTTTTTAAGAAAGATGATGGTTCAGTAGCAAAGGTATCTGGGGGAGGCGGTGGCCCGGATTTTAAATATTTAGCACTTAGAAACGCAGCTAATAATGGTGCAGCATCTTATCCTAATGCAGATTTCACTCTTGTAACATCTGGCACGACATCTGCAATAACTCCAGCAGCAGCAAATACATTATTAGTTAGTGTTGGAGGTGTAATCCAAAAACCAAACACAGGAACATCTACACCTTCTTCTGGTTTTGCATTAAGTGGATCTACTATAAAATTTGGAGCTAACATATCTGCTGCACCAGATTTTATCCTTTATCAAGAATCAGGCGGTATTGGAGAACCTAGTGATGAAACTGTTGGTGAAGATAAGCTTAAGGTTAGTAATAGTCCTGTAAATGGATATTTCTTATCTGCGCAATCTGGTAATACAGGAGGACTTACATGGGCTGCACCTGTAGCAACATCTTGTACTGGTAACTCTGCGACTGCTACAGCACTTGCAACAGCTAGAGCTATAAATGGTGTCAACTTTGATGGTACGGCTGCTATTACAGTAACGGCTGCTGCTGGAACATTATCTGGAACTACGTTGAAAAGTTCTGTTGTTACAAGTTCTCTGACATCGTTAGGAGACTTGAGTGGATTAACTGTTACAGGTGATGTTGTAATAGCTGATAGTATTATTCATTCTGGAGACACAGATACAAAGATAAGGTTTTCAAGTGCTAATAAAGTTTCAGTAGAAACGGCTGGTACTGAAAAATTAGCAATTCTTCATGATGAAATTATTATCAATGAAACAGGTGGAGATTTTGATTTAAGAATTGAAGGCGATACAGATGCAAATTTATTTTATGTAGATGCTGGTAATAATCGGATTGCTATAGGTACAAATAGTCCCGCAGTTAAGTTTCACGTACAAGATTCTAGTGCTGTGCAAGCAAGAGTGAGAAGTACAGGAGGAAGCTCAAAAATTTACGTGGAAGCATCAGATGGTAATAGTGCATCAATAGAATTATTTGAGGCTGGAACAGGTGGTTACAGTTTACAAGTAGGTAATGATAATGCCTTAATGTTTTTTGACGATTCAACAGAACGTATGCGTATAGATTCGTCTGGGCGTGTTGGTATAGGTACAACAAGTCCAGACAGAACTATTCATTGTCATAATTCCTCAAATACAACAAACGTAAGAACCAAATTTTCTAATGGCACAACAGGCGAAGGTGCTAGTGATGGTTTTGAAATAGGTATCAATGGTAGTGATCCAGCACAAGCAGTTTTAGTAAATTATGAAAACTCACCAATGGCATTTTTCACAAATGCTACAGAACGACTCCGTATAGATTCGTCTGGGAATGTAGGTATAGGTGAAACTTCTCCAGATGAAATATTGCATTTAAAAGCTGCCAATCCTGTTCTTGAAATAGAAGGAACCGCAGGATCTTCTGGAGATACAGGAGTATTTTTAAATGCGAATGGAAATCATTGGTTTGTAAGAGCCGATAATAGTGGAAGTCAAAATACATTTAGTATCAAATCCGGCACTCCTTCAAGCAGCACTCATAGATTATTAATAAATTCGAGTGGGAATGTTGGAATCGGAACATCAAGTCCTAACAGCTTGCT
>VTLG01009128.1_pt1 | contig 11367 bp, 4 predicted proteins | sample 4694571 | NCBI WGS metagenome assembly VTLG01 (sample SAMN12604809, study PRJNA352737) | marine metagenome | biome: ENVO:00000447; feature: ENVO:00000209|ENVO:00000569|ENVO:01000036; material: ENVO:00002151; isolation source: viral sequences binned using virsorter ... | reverse complement strand
TAGTTTAATGCTTCTTCTACATTTTTAAACTTCTTAAATCCAACCGTAATTGGAACAGTACCTATAGCATTCTGGAAATGTGCTCTAACATGAGCATCCTTAACAAAGGAGTATCCACCATAAGCATAGGTTGTAGATTTCAGATCGTAGTTACTATCTAGTAGTAATCTTCTACCAGGTGTATCATTTCTAATATCTAGAGATACTGGTGATACTGCATTAAAAGATCTGCCAATGAAGTTCCAGTTATTGATAGGCTTACCATTGAGTAAATCGCTCTTCTCTGGTAACTTACCTCCACCTGCTAAGAATTCAGTAGCTTGGTTTCTATTTCTAATAGAAGTCCACATGTCAGAGTTTAATTCCTTTAAATGTGGATTCGTCCATTTACCAAATTCATTTCTCATACCTGCAAGAGGTATACTATTATTTAAAATATTAGCAGCGGTTTTATTCATAGCACCTGGTTTCATCTGCATAACTTGCATCATCTGATCTAAACCAGACATATATGTTTTACCTGTTAAGCCTCTACCAATTACAAATGCTACAGCCTGTAAGCGTTTCTCAGCCCATTCTGAACCCATTAATTCCATATTATCTCCTATATCAGCTATTGAAGAGAATATAACATTATAAGGCTCAAGTGATCTATAATCAAAACCTACATCACCAATGTATATATGGTTAGGTTTCCAACCTGCATTAATCCATTGCTGTCTAAGTTGCCTATCAGCTGGTCCATTACCAGTTAACTGACTACCTAAATACATACCAGACATTGCAGTTACAACACTAGCTCCTAATGCCTGTCTACCTGCAAATAAGTTTCTAGCACTAGCCAATTCATTAGCATTAGTGATTCCATACTTATGTAATTCTGCAAAATCATCACCAGTATGCTTTAGTATATCTATCGATTCTTTATGTAAAGCACTTAGTAAAGGAGTATTTTTAAAGGATAGATTTAATCCATTTAAACCTGTTCTAGCAAATAAATAGAAAGGTTTCATTTGTGGGATACTGTTGAAAGCATCATCAAGTTTAGCAGCTTGACCTTTTAATTCAGATGTTAAAGTTACTTCTTTAAATTGTTTACTAAACCAAGAATCATTAGCTAAATTAATATTACCTTCTCCATCTAGTAATCTATTATAATGTATATCTTCAGCTTGTTTCAATATATCTGGTGTAATTTGAGTGAAATCATCTCCAAACGCTTCCAGAGCTTCACGCATTGCTAACTCTTTCGACCTAGCTCTCGCCATTAACCATTTAAAAGTATCATCAGTAGCAGCTAAGGCACGTGGAGACCATCCAAATAACTTATTATTAGTTAGTTGTCTAGTTGTATTATGTATATAAGCGGCAGCTTTTTCACCATCAGTACCACGGGTCTCAGCCCACTCCATAGTAGCATTAAATAGTTTATCATTTGATGTAGGAGCTTCTGAATACCTGGTTCTTATATCAGCAATATTAGCATCAAATTTAGAATTCCATTCTCTTCTAAATACCTGCATAGCTTCAGGTATTAAATCGAGCATACCTTTCAACTTAGCTGTAGAAGCTTTATAACTTGCTACATCTCCTGTAAATGGTCTACGTAGAGTAGCTCCTAATGCTTCATTAAAGGCATTCAAGTATGAATTCATACCCGTACCCATAATAGCTCTAACAGGGGTCTTAGGTCCACTCAATATACTTTGTACCATAACTTGTTGTAAGCCATGTACTAAGTCACCTGTCTGAACTTTACCTCCCTTAAAGTCGCCACCAACTAATTTCTGATGCATCCAAGCATCAAAGTCTTTCCAGTTATGGACATCATTTGAAACTTTAAATACATCTAATACTGCTGCTGCTAGATCATCATTACCATCTTCCATCATCATGCGAGTCATTAAATTGATCCCTTCATGAGTTTCACGATGTATTCTTTTAGATGCTTTAGAAGATTCTGCTAAGAGATCAACCATTAAATCTGGTGTCATCTTACCATTATTTTCTTCTAATAGCTTACGAGCAAGAGACCAGTTATATTGAGTCTTTTTAACATGTGATAAACCTACTGCAAGGTTATCTGCAATTCTGCTAATTGCACCATCTATTGCAAATATATCTGTCTTACCTATCATATCCCCTGCAGTCATAGCATTATCTCTTAACTGCAATAATAGAGATTGATTAACAGTATCAGCAACTTCCATATTCTTAACAGCCCATTTATCCCAATCAGACATCTTTTCGAATGAAGTTTCTAATGGAGAATCCATCAACTCTTTACCCCAGAATTCATCAGGAGTCATACCAGCTGCATCTCTTCCCATTACTTCTCTGATACCCAGTTCAGCACTTTCAGAAACTTCTCTTCTAGTAGCACGTTTTATAGGATTTATTTTCTTTAATTGAGCTTTCCATCCTGCATCGTCAACTAATTCTTTAGCAAATAAATCAAGCTGTCCATCAGAAACACCACGTTTAGCAGCTTTCGCCATATCTGTTTGAGAGAAAAGAGAGTCAGTACTACCTTTTCTCTGTAAACCTATAGTATGTCTGATTTCATCTATATCATTTAGTGCTTGCCTTACACCACTTCTAGCTTTAGTCCAACCTTGTCCTACCAATGCTTTACCGTTCTTATATGCACCATATGTTGAATGTAATAGTCCATCTGTATCAGCTTTAACAAATGCATTTCTAGCACCATCAGCTGCTTTATTCATTTGTACTCCAGCTGCTTCTGCTAAATCAGCGGCTTGCTGTGTCTTTTTAGAAAGCCAACGTGATTGATCTGCTAATGGAGCTTCTAAAGAAGTTGAAAAACTTTTAGTACTGACAGCCATTTGATCCATATTTTTCTGCGCCCAACGTCCACCTTTTTCTACCATCTCTGTAAACGCTCTAGGTGCTGATTTAGTAATGCCTCTACCAAGAGCACCAATACCAGTCATACCTATAAAGTTTTGAGTATATTCACCAAGCATAAAATCAGCTTGTTTAAATAATGGTGACTCTATACCTTGTGCTATTTGAGGTCCAAATACAGCAGTCTCAGGGTATAATTTAGCAACAGCTTCCATACCACCTGATTCATACATCATACCCCAACCGTCTTCTTGAAGGTTGGCAAATGCTGCAGCAGGTAATGTATCTACTGCTACAAATCTAGCCGTTTGTCCTGCAAAAGATTTAAGTCCAGCAGCTGTAAATGATTTTAAAGATGGTGTTGCAAATGCTTTAGCTGTAGCTGCACTGGCACCTTTTATTCCTACAGCACTTGCACCTGCGGCTCCTGCACTAGCTGTAGCCCATACAAAGAAACCAGCTGTTGGCCAGTATCCCATATGACCTGCCATCTTAGATGTATCAAGTCTAGCTATTTCATTATTAACAAGGAATTCTAATGATTGAGGGTTCTTATGTTGTAATATATCATCATCAAATGTAGAGTTAGTTAATGGGTTCTCACCATTTATTGCTTGGCCTACACTACCTATAGCACCTAAAGCTTGAGAAGAAGCATTAAAAATACCACCTGATATATGTTGTCTCCAGTCTTCTCCAGCGTCAACTGAATCTTGTGGAGCCAAAGCATGTTGTCTTCTAAGGTTAACGAAACGAGCCATATTTTGACCTGCTCCATTCTGTTGCCAAATAGCTCTAAGTCTAGATCCAGCATCTTTACTTTGAAGTCCTTCTATCCATTCTTGTGTTAATCTAGCATCTACTTCAGGATTTAATCTACCAAGATCTTCATCCCATTCAGCCATATTTGTAGTATCGAAGAAATCATCATAAGTTATTTCTCCATCATTATTATGGTCATATCTATCTACTAATTCAGGTGTGTTTCTAATCATTACAAAAGCTTCTGCTTGAGCTTCTAGATTCCAACCATCTTTGAATAATTCTTTTAGTTTACCTTCTTGATCTGCTAACCAAGTATGTTTTAATTTAATTGCTTGAGCAACATTTCTACCAGTTTCTGTTTCTGTTAATCTTTTACCATCACGATCTGTAAATGAATCAATATCAATAGTACCATCTTCTAGTAATTGATAATGAGGTTCAACTGGTTCAGCTTCTACTGGTTCCGGTTGGACTTCAGGTTCCTCTTGAACTTCTGGTTGTACTTCACCTTCTTCAGCTGTAGGAGTAGTAGGTTGTTCAGCTTGAGCTTCTCTCTCAGCTTCTTGTTCTGCAGGTGTACGCCAGTCTTCTTCTGGATATGCTTGCTCTATCTCTTCTACATGGTCTTCATAACCTTCAATCTCGTGGGTAGTATCCGCTGTATTTAGCGTATCTGGTTGTAAATTTAATTCATCCATTATTCAATATCCCAATGAGATAATAAGTTTGTAGTACCATAAGTAGAACCATCTTTTAAAAAATACATACCATATAAATAAGCATTTGGATCAGAAAAGTTAAATGCTCTATTTGCTTCATTAGCGAGAGGTTGTAATCCATTAGGATCATTCAATGGTATACCTTCACTATTTCTACCTTCTAATAAATCTACTTCTGGAGGACGTTCACCAGGCCATAAGCCTTCATGTCCTCTAGCTTTTAATTGGGCATCGACCAGTCCCATCCAATTCATAGAAGTACCACGTGTTAAACCTTTATAATATTGTATAGCACCTTTATCTCTACTTAAACCTTTTCTTGTGCCATGCTTAGTAATATTATCTTCGATAGAAGTAATTTGACGATGACCATAATCACCACCTATAGTACCATTAAAGATAATATTTTTATCATTTTTTATTTCATCCTTACCCATCTTAATTTGACCGACTCTTAGATGTCCAGCTTTAAGAGATTTCTCTACTGACTGACCAGTTACAACATACTTACTACCTTCACCATTTGTTCTTATTTCAGCAAGTACTCCCATTGAATCAGGTAAAACTTCACCTGTTTCTTTATCTGTAACTTGTTGGGAATGTAAAGCATGATGACTAGCTTCAGCTGAAGAATAACCCATCGCTATATATCTGTTATATTTAATGGCATAGTCAGCTTTCGCATTTGACATGGCTTCAATATAAGCAGGGCTCTTTTCATTACCCTTAATACCCATATTTGTAAATGCTGTATCTAAATGAGCTTTGATTTTTTTCTCAGCATCATGACGTTTAACAGCTTCTGTTTCTAGTTTAGTAGCTTTATCTCTATGTTCTAGTGCAGCTTTAGGATGGAATTGATCTAATTGTTCATTAGATATATATCCATTCTGACTAGCCATGAGTGCTTCTATTTTATCTTTATCTTCTCTTTCATCTCTATCACTGACTGTCTCATAGTTAGTTACATCACCAGGTATAGGTAATCCTAACTCTCCATACTTTCTCTTATATTCATTAACTTCTTGAGATGTTAGATCACCTTTTCTAGCTTTAGTTTTGAACTCATTAGTAAGTTTTGTACCTGCAGCATTGATAAACTTCTCTTCATCGTTAACTTCTTTTACATAACCTTCTTTGATTTTTGCTTTGATTTCTTGAGTCCTCTTAGGCCATTGTTGAGAGAAAGTAGTACCTTTCTTGACACCAAGTTCCCGACACATATTATCTGTCATAGGTTGATCAAGGATCTTATGTGCATACTCTGGGTTATGTTGAGCTACACCATCAGCTACAAGTATTGCTTCTACGTTTTTCCAAGCTCCAGTATTTCCTAATAAGTCACCATCTGAATCTACAGTAGCAGAATTCATCAGTAAAAGTTTCTCTAAGTTATAGGCTGTCTTCTCTGATCGTTGCCATTCTAGTCCAGCTTTCTGTCTGGTATTCATAGAAGATTCTATGTTATACCTTTCTCTATATTTACCTAGTTGAGCTTCTTTAGCCTTTTGAATTACGGATTCTGTTTTAGAAAGCTGTAACATCTCAGGTGAAAAGTCATCTACATTATGAGATGTTCTTATCTTCTCTGCTAATACATCTATAGCAGCTTGCTTCATAGGGAAAGCTAAGTTATTATCAGCGATTTCTTTTGGTGAAAATTTAATACCACCAACTTCAATCATCTCCTCACTATTCTGCATAGCGTGAGCTAACTTATCTTCAAATGAATCATTAAAGACACGTAACTTTTCTTGAGCATAACCTACCTGTTGCCAGGGAGATAGCTGAGCTAATCTATCTGCATCAGGATAAGCTGATGTACCAGCAGACTGAAGCATTTGCTTCTTAAGCTTTTGGTACTCCATATCCATAGCTTCTGCATCTTCAAATTCAAAAGCTAATTCACCTACTCTTTTTGCTTCTTCAATTGCTTGTATTTTTTTAGCAGACTCAGTTAATAGCTTAGCATTTTCAAGTCTAGCTTTACGTGCATCTGCTACACCTTGTGCTTTCTTCTTTTCTATATCTTTTTTCTTCCATTCTTTTAATTCCTTAGAGAAAGGAGTAAGTTTCTCCCAATCTGCAGCAGCTCTTATACCTTCCTGCCCACGCATAGTAGCGGTTTGGGTAGTAATGTTCTGCTCTTGTGCAGAGATCTGACGTTGATTAGCCTTGAGCCGCTCAATGTTTCTATCGTATGATTTAGACATAGGTTACTTTCCTTTTCCAGTTTTAGGAGCTTTAAACATGCCCATATCTTTAGCACCCTGCAAACCTGTACCTGCTAATCCAAGTATCAACCCAGCTTTACTAGGTCCAGCTTCCAGTTCTGGTGCTGCTGGTGCAAAACCATGTACTGGTGCAAACGCTACATCCATAAATAGCTTATGAGAGTCGTGTTTAGCAGCTGTATGAGTCTTTGATTTCTGTCTATTAGCGTCAGTTACTGCCATCATCTTGTTATGTAGTGCTCTAGACTTGGTTCTACCAGCCTCCATAGCTGATTTACCAGCTAATCTAGCTGCTGTAGCACCTGTCTGAGTACCTGCATACGAGTTTTCATGCATCTTAATGACAGCATCTTCAATCGCATGATCGTTTTGTTTGAAGATATTTTTTAATTGAGCATCTGTATCAGACCATTGATCTAACATAGCTTGATATGTTCTATCTTGATCAGCATCTTGCTCTTGTACATCATTCAAATATTGTACATTATCAAGATTTGCAGTTACCTTATACTCCTCATTCTGTCTATGGAAGTTTTTTAGTTTAGCATTGTTTCTTCCTCTCGCAGCACCTGCTTCAGCTTGGTGTCCTGCTATCTGTTGGGCTCCTGAGATGGCCATTGTAGCCATTGTTACTGGTTCGCACACGGCAAAATTCTATAAAGGTTAATTGGTTAGGACCATGTTTAAGTTCCCTTAAGAACTTGAATCCTAAAAACTTTAGAAGTTTCAGATGAGCGGCATTCCGTTTATCTACTATGTTCCAAAGGAGTTCTTCTTTTCTACTTTCTATAAATCGTTTGGCTTCACGTGCAAAGGTTAAAGGGTACTCATGGATTGCGTTAGTACACAACATCCATACTTGCCCTCCATCTTGCACTCCCGCTAATCCGGCAGTCTTGCCGTTGGGGACTTCGAACCAAACTGTGTCTCCATAGAAAGAGGATTGAGGAATATGGAGAAGTGGGTCATGACCATGGCCTTCCTTCACTTCTCTATAATCATCATCTCGAAGATGTGAGGCTACATATAAAGCAGCCTCCAGTGTAATTGGGTGAATGTAATTAGACACGTCGATAGTATCTTGGTGAGTAGTCTCCTTCCCAGTTCATAGAATGAATGGTAGCTGGAGACGGGTGATTAGACTTTAAAAATACTGTTAGATTTTCATTTCTATCATAGACTGGTATAGTGTGTAAGTATCCTTTAGCAATAGTTGCAGTACTAGATAATACATTATCCCATTCTAATGATTCAACGGTATAGGTATAATCATCTCTTCCTCTTCTTTTAAGTGTAACATCTATAACCCCTACATCTCCAAAGTCAAAGTTCATCCTATGGATAGTAAGTGATCCTCTAGTTTCAGATGTATTACGTTGACCATCTGATTGAGTAATATATATCTTAGGTAATTCAACTTCAAACTCATACTCATATCCTAAAATCAGATCTGTGTTAACTGCACTACCATCCTTAGTAGAGGTCTTCCAGTTACCAGGTAATGTTACTGTTTGGTTAGGAGCGGTACCAGTAATCTTAGCAGCTGGTATATCGTAACTCTTACCTGCAGCATCACTATCTGTAGTACAGTATACGGTTAAGTTATTAGAACTATAGTATCCTCCCCCTAATGTAAACGTAGAGACATCAGTCTGTCCGTTGTAGGTTATATCACCTGTTGCAATAGTTTTCTTGGTATCTAAATGTACCCTATTTTCGTCAGGTGCAGACCCTATCATTGGAGTGTCTGAAGTTAATTTTATGTCAAATTTTTCTAGTGTAAATTTATTGTTACTTCCTTCACTCAATACTGCATAGTATACATCATCTAATATTGTATGATATATAACTTTGTTAGGCATAGTCCATCTGAACCAAGCTGATTGAGATCTCTTTCCACCTGATTCAAAGTACTTATATCCCCATACTTCATTTGTAGCAGTGTGTAATGTACTATCTACACTAAATAGAAGAATATCATTTTCATTTGAAGATGCTACATTAGTAATCTTCTGTGGAAATAACTCTCCTACAATCTTAGTCTGTTCCATTACTGTAGGTTCTTGCTTTGCAGCAACATTACCCATCTCATAGAACCGAGCTTGCCTTGCAGTACTGTTTAAGAAACCTATTGTTGTACCTAATGAAACTGGTACTGTATCAGGGTTAAACCCATAAGATGATAAGAAACCAATCTTAGCTGTCTCAGGAGTAAGCAAAGCTTCAGCACCTGAATTTAGTAAGAACTGTTCACTAGCACTGAAGATAGCTAAACCTCCAGCTGTCTCAATTGCATCAAATAATTTTGTTGGATATGTTGAGCTAGATTGTAAGTCAATAGGATCAGCATTAGAAATAGCCATAGCTGTCTTAACCCAGAAGCTATAATAATCATTAACCCTAGATAGGATAACGTTTTCATTACTGAGTAGAGCTATTCTATTTCTAAAGAATGCCATCTTTTGAATAGGATTCCCTATGAATGTAGGTAGAGAGTTAGTTACATTATCACCTACATCACGCTTACCCCATGCTGGGTACCCAAACTTAAATGCACCATTCGTATAACTACGAGATGAACCTCCATTAATAGCATACGTCCCAGGAAGTACCCTGGTGAGCTTCAGAGGCATCGTATCATCGTCTAAGGTAGTTGTTATCCCAGGAGCTGCTACCTCTTCCCACACGCCCTCTCCGAAGCGAGCTGGAGTGTATGTACATGTAGCACCTGCACCCTCTGTACCAGAATGGGTATTACCTGTCAAATCAAATGTATTAGTAGCTACATTAGAGACTGTATATAAACCATCACCTGCAGGTCCGCTAGTAAAATCAATAAAAACTTGATCACCATTAGATAACCCATGAGCAGTTGAAGTAATAGTTGCAGTTGTGCTGTTCTTAGAATATGTTGCGTTCTTTGAAATATCTGCATTAACACCTTCAGCTTGGAACCGTAGGTAGTAATCATCCATATCTTCACCACTGTTAACCACACGGACAACATATCCATGTCTGCATACACGTGGTAGATCTGCTATATTATTAGCCTCAGTAGTAGTGATAGACATCAAGGACTTCTCAGGTGTTGTTACACCAAATGGAGTAGCTCTATATAGATGTATTCCATTACCACATATAGTTGCTGTAATACCTGTACCACTGATAGCATCTAAGGTAGATTTTATATCACCTAGGATACCACCAGAAGACACATGCTCTTCTGAGCTTGATGATGTAGCTGGAGGTCGTACTCCTGCTATATTACATCTTGATATAATAGTAGTATGTGCTGTGACTTTGACTGTTGTAGTAACACCTTTCTCTGATGTATATTGATGTGTATCTGGAGTATTCGAATCCCAACCTTCTCCACCAAACTGTAGCTTTACAAATGGTTGATATGTATCATGGTATGAATAGCTATCATCAACTGGAGGTGTAGGTTGTGGAGTACATCTTGTGTCTATCTCATACCTAAGTCTACTTTGACCATTGGCAGACATATTAGGTGGTGAAGTTCCAAATCTATCTGTACCAGTACTTATGTTAACTGTCTCTCTACCCATACCTAAACAGTCACCATTAGAGGTTCCACTGTAACTTGTAGATTCATCTACGGAAAGAGCAGTAGCTCTATGGTGTGAGTATGTAGTATTATTATCTGGATCAAATATATCTAATGCATACTGCTTACCATAAGATATAGTATCAAGAGATATAAATGCCTCATTTAATTGAGCTGGTGATAGATCACCTGTCCCAGATTTGATAGCAGTATTCTTTCTTCTGTTAACAAAGAAGGTAGTCTCGTTAATTGTTAATACCTGTATATCAGAAGAAGTTTCATCTGATAAAGCAGTGTTATCTAAGTAAGTAGCTACATTTGTCCCTGCAACATCTGAATAATCAACTGGTATTGATGCCCCATCACTACATCTCCATATTGTAACTGCTCCATTAGCAGCACACTGGCCTATATATTGTTCATCACTTTTAGTATAGATGCTAAACCATTTGGAATTAGCAACTGTGCTGACAGCATATGTCTTACTGTCACCATAAGGATTACTTGTGGTTGTTATCTCTTTTACCAGCTGACTGCCAGGACGTTTGGTTAACTGATTAACCACATCAGGTACACCATTAACTAGGTCAACAACTTGTCCTGGTATTTTCTTTTCATCTGGTTGTGTTGATATACCTAAGACATAATTAGGTACTTTCTGTGTAACACTTGCCATTATCGTCTAAGTGCTGTATAAGGTTTATAAGATTGATAAGCTGATTCATCAGGCCAACCCATATAGTTATGGTCACCTTGATTACATTCGTATTCCATAGCTGCTGCTCTGGATTGTATCTCAAACTGTGCAATCATCTTCTGTAACTGTCCATTAGATACTAACTGTACAGCTGCTCTACCTGATGCTTTGTATATTATATACCTTTGGAATGGTGCTGGTATATCTTCGAATGGTAATAGTCTTACTACGTTGATGAAGAAGTAATCATCATCTGGGAATTCAAATGTATGATTTACTCTATCATATAGTTTCCAAAGACCATCGCTGTCTTTCCTTCTTACAAAGTCCCGAGTCTTGTCCCATGCATCTGTATTATCTATACGGATAATATCTGAATCTATAATGAATTTATTATTAGCATCTTTATTTTCATTTTTTATATGATATTCTAAATTAAATGTCCAGCCTTCATTCTGTACATCTTGGTTTGATTCTTTGAGTAGATTGTATATGAATGATATCTCAGGGTTAGCA
>VTLG01005563.1_pt1 | contig 11367 bp, 12 predicted proteins | sample 4694571 | NCBI WGS metagenome assembly VTLG01 (sample SAMN12604809, study PRJNA352737) | marine metagenome | biome: ENVO:00000447; feature: ENVO:00000209|ENVO:00000569|ENVO:01000036; material: ENVO:00002151; isolation source: viral sequences binned using virsorter ... | reverse complement strand
AATTAAAAGTTACGAAAAGTAATTCTGTTCGCTTCTCACCACACCAAATTGCCTTCCACAAACTACATCCTAAGAATAGTTTTATCATGGTCAAGACACGTGGTCCGTGTTCCGTGAAACTTTATGAGGGATCACGAATCATGGAGCTTGTCGCTTGCGGCTTGGAGCTTGAAGCTTGCTGCTTGGGGCTTGACGCCTGCCGCTTGAAGCTTGAATCGCTTGGGGCTTGAGGCTTGGCGCTTGTAGCTTGTAGCCATTATCCACGCACCATTGATCATGGAATTTTTTTATGAGTTCGGATTCAGTGTTTCGGGTATGTGACATTGCTCACGCTCCTGTCCCAGCATGCACGGCAGTCCTTGCAGCTGTTGCCCTGATCTAGAGCCGGGCAGGTCTTGCTAGAGCTGGATACAGTACTGGTCCACGGCCAGAATTTCACCGGCGGTTGGTCTATCATGTGTGAGCTCATTCTAATGATTAAATTGGGCGGTATTATGTCCGGGTCCATCAGGTTCAAGATCCGCGCTTCACGGGTCGGGAGCCAGTGTCTGGTCTCCGGCGTCCTGTTACAGACTTCAAATATTTGTTTTAAATGCCATGCGCTCTGAAGGTCTCCAGAGTCATGCCACCTGAACCACGGTTCACCCTTAATGAGTGTTACCATTGCTTCCACCCAGCGAGGGTGCTTGAGGCTTTCCAGTCTTCGTGCTAATGCCATTCTTACATTGGAAAATCGATATCTACCTTTTAAGGCATAGCATCCATGACACACGGAGCCCGGTACTTTAACGAGCTTGGCGCCTGTTACACATTCCCAGGCCGGCAGGTTGTACGCGGGCCCTGGCATTTTGGAGGGAGCGCTTAGGCCCCCGGTTATCTTTCTAGCTTCTTTCTTTAACATAAAATCTTATATCATTTAATTGTGTCCGGATCGTGGCGCTTGGAGCTTGTTGCTTGAAGCTTGAAGCTTGAAGCTTGAAGCTTGTTGCTTGTAGCTCTTCAGGATCCATCTCTCAATATCATCTTTAGTCCAATAATTGGGAAGGCTGGCGCCTTGCAGCGCCAGACTCTGTAGTGCATTAGATCTGAATGTTAAAAAATTAATCAAGCACCACCATATATTGTTTCGGAAAGTGCTCCCGGAACCAGTCCAGGCCAGCTCTCATGATCTCATATCCTTCAAACTGTTCAGCGCCAATGATCGTATCGTAGACTGAAGCAGCATAGCCCGGCATCTCTGTTTCCTCCCCTGTGAACCGGTTCGCAATCTTAACTGTTTTTTCTGGATATATTTGACAATCAAATGGCACTGTTACTTTTTTACCGTACCAATCAATTGTTTTCTTTTTTGGTTTTTCGAACTTCATATTTATTCCTTTCATAACTCATCCTACAAGATCCCAGGTCCATTGTCAACGGTGCTTGGAGCTTGAAGCTTGTAGCTTTTATACTTTCTACTTTAGAATAATTCTAAAGTGGCCAAGCCGCTTTCCAGACCGAAGTCCTTGCCACGCTTTCGCGTGAAAGCTCGACACTTGACCCCAGGTCTAACACAATGTGATCCCTTATAGACTATATCACTTGTTGCAATAGGGCGTATTAGACCAGGGCTCAAGTTAGCCGGTCGTGGGGGCCCTTCTACAAGTTCTCCTCAGGCCCCACCACTGTCACGCTAAAAGTCTGCTTGTCATTACTTGTCGTGCTTATCTCCTATATAATCCTTCATAATACCTTTGTCAAGTTCTTTTTTTGCTTGGAGCTTGCGGCTTGCGGCTTTTTTTAAATTTTTATAATTTAGAATCATTCTAAAGTGGTCAAGGGCGCCTCTACAGGGAATACAATAAATTGTTTCCTAATCAAGGCGCCAATTGGCTTTGCTTATCATCACCCAGCCGAAGCCGAGATATCTTCAGCAAATTCTGTTAAGTGTACCAATATAATATTACCATGAAGGCAACAAATAATATTGGATAAAACCAAATACTATCTACAATCATCTGGACACCAAGGATTATCCACAATCAAAGCAAACTCCCTCTACTTGTCCTGACCATTCATCTGGTTTTGGGTTGCAATGACATATTAAACATTCTGTATAGATCATATCTTTGCCTTTTTTCTATTTTCAGCATAAACAGTTGCTTTTTGTTTTGCCTCTTTTAAAGTTTTTGCATATCCCATAATAAAATCTGAAAATGGGGCATGAAAATCAGACAAAGCAATTTTGTATATTACATATTGTCCATTTTCTTTTTTAATGTCGAAACCTTTATAAGCATTTATTAACATAATATCTTATATAAACCTATTGACAAATGATGTCAAGTAGTTTATTTTCATCAAATAACAGAAAGGACAAACTATGAGTAGAATAAGACTAAATGGCGAACATAGAAACAAGATCGCAAATCGTATGCGAGTACACTTGGAACAAGAAGAAACGCAAGAGAAAGAAAAATTCTTTCAATTAAGAGAGAGTTTTTTAGACAAGCAAAATGCAACTTGGAAACTTGCACAACAATGTGTGACTAGACAATATCCTAAAAAAGATGTGGACATGGCACACTATCTTCAAAATAAATATCCTAATGTAAATACTATTGCGAAAGACAGTTGTTTTCATTTTGGTTATATGCAGAAAAAAGATGGTGACGAGGATAGTCAAGACTATGCTGAATATTCACCAGAAAATCGTCACACCGAAAGTGATAGTCAAGATGATAAGTATGTCACAAAGCATTTTGACTTTCGTTTAAATGGCGACATTGACGGAGTTGATAGACAAGACAATGAAAGTTATAGTCCAAACTCACGTGACTTTGCTTATGCTTATTTTAGAGATGAGTTAAAAGCGAAAGAGGGTTGCAATCCAGATATTAATATTGAAATGGAGGGCAAGGATAGAAATCCACACCAACAAAAATTTAATGATGCAAACGAGAAAGCACTTGGATTTTCTGGCGGTAGAGGAAATGAAATCTCACACGCAAGGGATTGGAACAATGACTATGAGTTGGATTTAATTGGTCGTGAGTATTGTCGTGATAGACAAATACCTGTTTCAAAAGACGAGTTTCAAACTTTTGTAATTTGGCAACAGGCAAAAGGTCAGTTGATCATGGCACATTATAAATGGATTAAATCTATTTTAGCACAATGCAAATTCATTAAAGATGTAATCAAGGGTTATAAATATCTTGATGAAGCGATTGAGTTTGCAACTGAAAGCGGATTGAAAATAGATGAAGCTGAAATTATTAGATGTAATTCTAGTGGCTTAATGATTTACAATCCTAAAAATGCGGCTGAGATGTTAAAGTCAATGAAGAATAAAACTCAAACAAGAAAGGATAAAATACTAGCAAGACTAAAATACGAAGAACAAGCCCAAAAATAGGGTATTGACAAATACTAGGATATTATGATAATATCCTAGTATTAACAGAAAGGACGAACAAATGGACACAATAGATAAAAGCATAAAAGAGTTGGTTGCAACTGCTAAGATATCTGCGTTGACCGAACTTAAAAATAAAATTCAGGAAGAAATTCTTGAACTAGAAAGACAGAAAGTGGGGGAAGATGAAATCCCATTTTAATCAAAAGTTTGATATCGATGTTTATTTCACAATTAGATATTTTGCAGATAAACACCAAAAGACAATTACAAGATCAGCAAAATGGACAAAGGATTGTGAATATGGAACACACAAAAAATATGGTTATCCTTACATCAGATATTTTGACGTTGATGCAAATGGAATTAGATGCGCATCAAAATCTTGGGAAATATTAGAGGTAAGAAAATGAAACCATTTAAAGAAATAAAATCTTTACCACTATACCTACAGCCGAAAATACTTTCGGCTGTTGCGTACATTCATTCAGCTAGTCCAAATATAAATAAAGCAGTTGAAAGAATAAACACATTGCAAAAACATTTAAGTGAAAAAGAAATAATGTGGGTTATGTCGCTTTTAGTTTTTGATAAACTTTTAGACATTGTGAAAGACAGTAAAGAGTTTGAGAACTATACAACAACAATGAAAGAAAGGACGATACAATGAAAATAGCTGATACAAAAATGGAAAGTGGATATACTTTTCAACAAGAACAATTACTATTAGCATTAGAGAGGGATGCGGTATGTGATAGGTTAATGTGTAATCCAAGAGTAACTGGATTTACATCTTTTGCAAAAGCGGTGTTAAATTTTATTGATGATAAAAAAGCACCAAGAACAAAAAAGAACTTATATGATTATTTAGTTAAGAAAGGTTATTACACTAATATTCATAAGTTCAGTTGGAGTAAAAGATGAAATATTGCCAAGGACCATTGTGTCATACATATGAAACCAAGGACCGCTTACGCGGTCCTAAAGGCAACAAGACATATCAAACTAGACGACGTTCATCATTCTATAATCTCGGCGGTAATGCATGTTCAATGCAATGTGAAAGAGATTGGTTTGAGAAGTTTGGGAACCGAGCGGTTGATCACTTCGGTAGAATACATGAGCCAACTAAACTAACAGAAGAAAATGCGTGGATAAAAGACACAGACTACAACACCACAACATGTGCGTTTGATATCTATTATTTTAGAAATAAAATAACTGATGAACGCAGACCATTAACAGTACAACAATACAACAATCCAGATTTAGTTCGTCCATAGCTAAAGGTCGCGCGCCTCACGGCGCGCGGCTCTCCCTTTATTCAATCAATATATGTATGCAGTTTATGCATCAATCACAGGTTGTATCGCCCCTGCGGGGCGGCACACGGCTCACCTCGCCTCGCTTCGCTCGGCTCGGTGGGGTTTCCCCCTTCAATAGTGGGAACCATTTCCAGCCAGGAATTTGAACTTTCCTTTAACAATCTATAGTTGAAAAAAAAGGGGTCCCAATAGTTTAGCCTTTAATCCTTGATTTCCATGGTTTTAGCCGTTAAATTCATTATGGGTCCCATATATGCATATAAACCTAGAAAAAATTAAAAAATTACCCCCGGACGTCAAAAAAGACTTCTATAAGATGTATTTGAAGTATACGGAGAAGAAGCATGAAGCCAAGGTCCGTGGTGATTTTTTATCGTTTGTTAAACATATGTGGCCAGATTTCATTCAGGGGTCCCATCACAAGATCGTTGCTAAAAAATTTAATGATATGGCAGAAGGGAAAAGTAAAAGAATCATTATTAATATGCCCCCTAGGCATACAAAATCTGAATTTGCCTCATCCTTACTACCGGCATGGATGATAGGCAGAAATCCTAAATTAAAAATTATTCAAACCACCCACACCGGAGAGCTTGCAATACGATTCGGGCGTAAAGCTAAAACGCTCATGGACTCTCCTGAGTATAAACAAGTCTTTGAGACTCGACTTCGAGAAGATTCTCAAGCTGCAGGCAGATGGGAAACGGCACAGGGAGGCGAATATTTCGCAGCCGGTGTCGGAGGAGCAATAACAGGACGAGGCGCGGACTTACTTATCATTGATGATCCACACTCCGAGCAAGATGCCTTGAATATGACAGCCTTAGAGAAAGCTTATGAGTGGTACACCTCAGGTCCAAGACAACGTTTACAACCCGGCGGACAAATCATCTGTGTAATGACCAGATGGAACGTAAAAGATTTGACAGGCATGTTGATGCAGGCCCAGAAAGAAGCAAAGGCCGATCAGTGGGAACTCATTGAGTTTCCGGCAATCATGCCGAGTGGTAAGCCAGTATGGCCGGAATATTGGAACTTGGGGGAATTACAAACGGTAAAGGCCTCATTATCGCTTGGCAAATGGAATGCTCAGTGGATGCAAAATCCAACTTCAGAAGAAGGAGCCATTATCAAAAGAGAATGGTGGAAGAAGTGGAAGCATGACTGGATGCCAAGATTGGATCATGTGATACAATCTTACGATACGGCTTTTATGAAGACGGAGACCGCAGACTTTAGTGCGATTACAACGTGGGGCGTGTTCCGTGAATCGGAAGACAAGCCTCCTAGTCTTATCCTCGTGGACGCGGTTAAGGGAAGGTACGAGTTCCCTGAATTAAGGCGCAAGGCCCTCGAATCATATAAATACTGGCAACCGGAAACAGTTTTAGTGGAAGCGAAGGCTTCAGGGTTGCCCCTGACTTACGAATTACGGAACATGGGCATACCCGTTATTAACTTTACACCTAGCAAAGGAAATGATAAGCATACAAGGGTAAACTCGGTGGCACCGCTATTTGAAAGCGGCACCATATGGGCGCCCACTCACAAAGAGTTTGCACAGGAAGTCATCGAGGAATGCGCGGCATTCCCGTATGGCGATCATGACGACTTGGTCGATAGTATGACCCAAGCCGTGATGCGATTCAGACAGGGAGGACTCATCCCCCACCCAGAAGACTATAAGGACGAAAAAATTATAAGAGCTAAAAGGGTTTACTATTAATGCCAGTAACAAAATTAAAAAAAGGATACGAAGCAATAGAATACGTTTTTAAAAAAGCACTTACGAAAAAAGGTGTACAAGGAATTACAACCATTCCTGGTCCAGCCTATAAGATGCAAATAAAACGACTCACCGACGCCATGGCTGATAAAATGGGAAAGATGGGTTATGACATTAACAACGTCACTGAAAAACAAGTCCAGGGACTTTTAGACTATGCTCAAGCCATAGATAATCAAAGACTTAAAAACATAGAACGTAAATTCTTTGATCCTTCAGGCAAGATGAAGAAAGAAGGACAAGACATCGTGAAAAAAGGTTTAGAAGGATTAGGAAAGAAAAAAGATCCTTTTATGGGTTGGACACCTAAAGTGGTTCCAAAGGAAACAGTTACCGCTAGCCCTGACAGAATTAGAAAAGGCTTTAGCACTCAAATGAAATTAAACAGACCCGAGGAAAATCAGGCGTTAATAAAAAGCTTCATGAGACGAGAAAACGCAGAATTCAATGCTCTTAGTCGAGAACAACAAAAAGAAATTTTTGACATGTTCGATGCATACATGAAACCTAAACCTGATATGGCATCCGGCGGCATCGCAGGAGAACTGCATCTTTATGATGGAGGCAGAGCTAGATTTGATAAGGGTGGTAAATTTAATCCAGGAAGAAGAAAATTTTTAAAAACCACAGGCTTTGGTCTTGGAGCATTGTCGATGCTTCCTTTTGTCGGTAAATTTTTCAAAGCAGCAAAACCTGCAATCAAGGCAGCAACTCCTGCAGCTGAAGTCATTACAAGAGGAGCCGATGGCATTCCAGATTATGCTTTCGATTTAATCGAAGTCGTAAAAGCAAAAGGCACAAAGGAAATCATGGAAGGAGTTTCAAGAAGACTCCCAGTGCAGAAAAAATATACTTATAAGGGTGTGGAAGTCACGGAAGATGGATTAGGAACCACTAGTGTTAGAAAACAACACGAAGGAATTGGGTATGATGAAGCAGGAGAAGGTTTTGAAGGTGTTAACAAAGAAGTTGGGTTTGAAATTAGAACAGGCGAAGACATTGTTAAACAAGGCGGCGTAGGAGATGACGCGGGTAAAGTGATTAAAGCTGATGACGAGTATTTCGAAGCAACGGTACGTCCAGATGCTGAAGGTAAAATGAAAGACATGGAAGAATTTATTGATGATGCGGATCATTTAGATCTTAAAAAGATCGCTGATGAAATTGGTGATGTTTACTATGAAGATGTTAACATTACTGGAAAACTTAAAAAAGCTGAAGGTGGCAGAGTAAGTCTATCCAAAGGCGGCCTGGCACACGTTTTAGGAGTTTAATGGACATACTACAGTACATCAACAAGATGAACCGTTTGTACGGCAACGATCCAACGCCCGTGCGTTTTAATACTCAGAAATATCTACAAGGAGGCAGAGTCGGCTTTGCAAGTGGATCTGTACAAAGTAAAAAGACCGGAAGATTTATGTCTTCTATGTCTGATCCAGTTGGTTTATTGAAATTTTTAAAAAATTACAAAGGAAAGAGTATAGATAAAACTGAAGTGGCAAAACGCTTTGGTTTTAAAGATTCAAAAAGTGTTCATGATTATGTAAAGAAAGCTGACAGGTTAGATCTATTAGAACTACCTCCTACTAAACAAGAACCCAGTAGAAGAACAATTCAATATTTAAAGTCTTTAAAAGAAGGTTCTGATATTGCAGTTCAAAAAGTGTCTGATAAATTAGGAGTAGATCGAACTACCGTAGAAAATGTTTTAAAGAAACCAGAAATTAAAAGTAAGAAGTTAAAAGTGATGCCTTATGGGCCTAAATATTTAAGCCAGGATGAATTTTTAAATATTATAAAAAAAGAAAAAGGAAAATCAGCAGCTGCAGTAGCTCAAACACTTAATGAAAAAGGATATACCATGCGGCTTGGGGACAAGTTTACTCCAGAAGCGGTTCAAACTAGATTAGAACGAGCAGGTTTAACAGGTCATGGATCTAAAATTCCAGTTTGGACGGATAAACAAATATTAGCCGAAGCAGAAAGATTACAATCTGTTTTTCCCAGAGCTAAATTAGACCTTAAAAACATGAACATGGAGGAAATAAGAAGAAGAACTCTTATGCGACGGGCTGAAGAAAAGAAAAAATTAAGAATACAAAAAGGGGATCAAGAATACATTCAAAGATTAAAAAAATATGCAAAAAAGACCTATGCTGATGCAAAAAAAGATCCCGAACGATGGGCTAGGATTCAAGAAGGACAAAGAAAATATCGTGCAGCTAGAACGTTTGGTTTAGCCCCCACTGAATATTCCGGAAAAGGTTTCTTATTTAGAGATTTAATAGGGAACGCTACAATGTTTCAAGAGGGTAAATTACAAAATTCTCATATTAAATTTAAAAATCCAAAACAAGTTCAACCAACTAGTATTCCTCAAACTCAGGCAATTGAGCTGCTGGATATTAATGTTTTAGACAAAAAGGGAAAACCTAAAGTAATTACTTATGATAATGTAGAAAAGCATATTGATAAATATTATGCAGATAAAAAATTTGGAATGTCTTCGAAAGAGGTCATAAATGAGTATGAGAAAAAAAGATTTATTCAACAAAACCCTGAGTTAAGACACCAGCTTAATAAAAAACTGTACGCGGCGTATGATCCCGCTAATATTGCTTCACGGAGATTTTTTTCTCCTTTTCATATTCATCACACAGCAGGACGAGCTAATAATGCCTTTAATGTTCAATTGACTACAGGATCTGATAATGTGAAAGAAGGTGGACTAAGAAGAGAGTTTAATAGTAATTTTAAGTCAGCAAAAACTCTAGGAGATAAAAAGGCCGCTTTAAAAAAATATGTTGATGCGGTTCCAGAAAATGTTGAAGTAAGAGTAAAAAAAGTTCCTTATGGCCAACGTGTTACTTTGATAGAACAATTAGAAAAAATGGCAGGGAAAGATATTAAGTTGACACCTGAGGTAAAGGCTCAAGCTATGAAACTATATTCTTTCCCAGGAATGCTTGAAGATCCAGCTTTCCTTATGAAAGAAACGGTTAAAGGTGGTAAGTTAGCTGCTAAAGGGTTAGGTAGAACAGCACTTGCTGCATTAGGTCCAACAGGTATAGCTGGAATAACATATGGAGCTGGTTTTGATCCAAAAAGTGCTACCGATAGAATGGGAGTGGCAGCAGAAGCAGCGCTTGCACCAGAACTTGTAAAAGCAAGTATAGGCGCTACTAAAGGAATGAAAAGTAGAGCTGCACAAAAAGTTGTGCAACAACTTTTAAATTTAGGTCTACCTACACAAACGGCATTAAGAGTTGCAAGAGCTGCATCACCTCTTGGTCTTTTGGCTTTAGGAGGAGAAGGTTTATATAAGATGTATAAAGAAGGACATTTTGAAAAGGAAAGAATGATGCCTTCATTAATGGACAAAGAAGCTTATGCAGGAGCACAAAAAGAAAAATTTGATGTAAGTAAGCCTATGTTCAAATCAGGCGGCAAAGTAGAATATGACAACTATCTTCCAGATATAGATGACGATAAGTAGATCAAATTTGAGTAAACTAACAACCACAGTACCCCCAAAAAGTGGACCGGTATCTGAGGGCTTGAATATTAAATATAATACTGTTAAGACAGTAAAGACGGAGAAAATAAATGGCTATAGACAAGGGTCTGCCCAACGTAGAACAAACAATAAAATTACCTAGTCCAAAGGAAGTAGAAGTTGAGCAACAAAAACAAATTGCTCAGCAGATGACTGAACCTGTGGACATTCAAAAGAATGAAGACGGGAGCGTGGATGTTAACTTTGATCCAAACGCTGTGAATCCTGGAGATGACAGAGGGCACTTTTCTAATTTAGCAGAATTGTTACCTGAAGATGTTTTATCTCCCTTAGGACATAAACTTTATCAAGATTACCAAGATTATAAAACTTCAAGAAAAGATTGGGAAAGAGCTTATACATCAGGATTAGATCTTTTAGGATTTAACTATGATGATCGATCCGAACCTTTCAAGGGAGCATCGGGTGCTACGCATCCTGTGCTGGCAGAAGCGGTTACACAATTTCAATCTTTAGCTTATAAAGAATTATTACCATCCAATGGTCCGGTACGAACTCAAATTTTGGGAATGCCGACTCCACAAAAAGAACAACAAGCCGGCCGTGTCAAAGATTATATGAATTATCAAATCATGGATCAAATGAAAGAATACGAATCTGAATTTGATCAAATGTTATTCTATTTACCTTTATCAGGATCTTCTTTTAAAAAGATTTACTATGATGACATCATGCAAAGAGCCGTTTCCAAATTTGTTCCTGCAGATGACTTGGTAGTGCCTTATACAGCGACTTCACTAGAAGATTGCGAATCAGTCATTCATGTCATTAGAATGTCAGAAAATGAATTAAGAAAAAAACAAGTGGGAGGATTCTATAGTGACATTGAAATAACGCCTACACATCTAATTGAATCTGAACTTCAAGAAAAAGAAAGAAAACTGGAAGGAACGACACGAGGAAGAGATGATCGTGTCTTTACGATTTTAGAATGTCACGTTAATGTGGATTTAGGTGGCTTTGAAGATGTTGATCCAACAAGTGGAGAGCCAACAGGAATTAAATTACCTTATATCGTTACATTAGAAGAAGGCACAAGAAAAGTTTTATCCGTAAGACGAAACTATGATGTTAAAGATGCCTTAAAGAAAAGAATTGATTATTTTGTTCATTTTAAATTTTTACCAGGACTAGGTTTTTATGGTTTTGGTCTAATCCACATGATTGGTGGACTATCAAGAACAGCAACGGCTGCTTTAAGACAGCTTCTTGATGCAGGGACGTTAGCTAATCTTCCTGCAGGATTTAAAATGCGTGGAATTAAAATGAGAGACGAAGC
>VTLG01003840.1_pt1 | contig 11367 bp, 14 predicted proteins | sample 4694571 | NCBI WGS metagenome assembly VTLG01 (sample SAMN12604809, study PRJNA352737) | marine metagenome | biome: ENVO:00000447; feature: ENVO:00000209|ENVO:00000569|ENVO:01000036; material: ENVO:00002151; isolation source: viral sequences binned using virsorter ... | reverse complement strand
CAATATTGTCTCTGGAACAAACCTGTCAAACCCGGTCGGTAGCATAGCGGTTTGCACCTCGGTCGCCACAGAAGTAAATGTTGCTTCCGCTCTCATCGTTTTCCACGCATGAGATTTCCCAAGCGCGTAGGACACCGCTTCAATAGATCTTCGTATTTTCTTTATGGCGGGGTCAGCACTTCCGATTGCACTTGTTGGAGGCGGGAAGTCAACTGAGATTGCAACGTCTTGAGCTATGGTTAAGAAGGACATAAAATATACCTCGGACTATCGTCTTCGTGATGATTTTTTATTTGTTGTGCTTTTGCTTTTTCTTGTCCGTGCCTTTTTTCTTTGCCTGTCTGTATTGTTCCATCCCTCTTTCTGTATAAGCGTATTCTTTCTTACCGTATTTGGGCATTTGTTTTATCCTTTTTTTTAAGGTTAAGGGGGCCGTGAAGCCCCCCGCCCCTCCCGTGTTGTTATGCTATGAATCCACCACGACACGCCAACTGCGGACGGATCGCTTTGTATCCATAAAGAACGTCAAGTCTGCACGGCATAGTGTCCGCGCTAATAGAGTAATCTCTTATGATTCTTAAAGAGATACCATCTTGAACTCTACGCCCTGCAAAGTGAACTCCCTTCGGAACTTCCAGATCTGCCGTTGCAAATGCAAAAGCATTCTTATGGAACCCAAGGTCGATTCCGTAAGTTTGAGAAGCCGCGATGTCCGTAGCACTCGTAAGAGTGACCCGGTTATCGGATTCCACTTTATGCAAAGCGTCGTTGTTAGCCATTGCCGCCGCAACATTTTGTCCACCACCCGATGTGACAATCTCTGGAGTGAACTCAATGCTGGTCGTGCTTCCACTTTCGGCATTGGTAATTACGAAAGGTTGATGATAGGTCGTATCGGCTTTCGTTTCTGGATGAACCCTTGTTACGGTATTGATATAGAATATATCTCCCGCCGTCCAAGTTCCGGTTCCCGTATCTACCGTGGCGGTTCCGCCAGTAAGAGTACCGTTGTTTACCAAGTAATCGCCAGTTCCATCATCACTTCCACCTGCATGATTCGGAAGCAAAGTATTCTCGAAAACTTTTTGGAAGCCTACGAAATTATTTGCAACCATTCCTTCCCGATAATTCTTATCCAGATTTCGGTCAGGATTAAACAAGCCTTTTAGTGCATCAATCAGTGCCGCGTTAGCTCTCGGACGTAAAAGCAGGCAACGATCAGAGTACGGTGTCAAGTTCTCTGTCATGCGACTGCCCATGTCAAGGATATCACGCAGGTCTGGATCTTCACTCAGGTCAGAAATTTCCGTATAGACCTGTTTATACATTGATAACGCATCGCTCTCCAAGTTCGCCGCTAGGACGGACATTGCAGGTTCGATGTAATTCTCTGAGAACAGGGAAATGTCTTGCGTCAACTCTTGTGACGTAAAGACCATGTCCACGCCCTTTTGGGTTCCCGTTGTCAAGGTGACTGCTTTTTGAGTGACATCAGATGTAGAAAGCGATGCCCCTGTACGAATTACAAATTCGTTAGGGAGCTTAATACGAACTGACTCACCGCCTTTGGCTCCACCAGTTTTATAGCTGTCATCGTACTGGCGATTTACATTGCCAATAAAATTCAGCTTCTGATGGAGAACCATCTGCGCTCGGTTAGTCACCTGATCAACGGTCAGGTTTGTGTTAGCCATATACTGGGCCTCCTAAAGCCCTATCTTTTTCCATATTTTTTTTGATACCACGTTTGGTATTCTGCCGAGGACATTTTGCCGGGATCCTTTCTAGTACCACCGGACTTGCCTTTCTTTTTTACCCCAACAGGAATAACTGGCGTGACTTTGTTAGTCGTTGCTTTCTGAATACCCTTTCGGCCTTTTGCCTGCGCCCTGTCCCACATCATCGCCTTGTACGTTGTCTCTGCCGCAAACGGGTTCAAAGGCCACGTTTGAGCGTGTACCTCGGGAACGCCTTTACTGATTGCGTAAGCGACAACATCCTTTGCGTGTTTCTTTGAGAACTCTGGGATCTTTGCATCCATGTGTTGCACCCCCTCAACGTAGCGTCTTTCGTTTTCCTGACGCTCAACCACGTTGGCCTGTTGTCCGAGGTGAGTCACGTTTGCAAGATGGGTTTGAAACTGTTTCGATTTTTGTTGAATTGCATTTTGAATCCTTTGCGCCTCAAGATGATCTCTCTGGTCTTCTGATCGGAGATAAGGATCAAGATCAATTTTTTCAAGTTCAGCGATTTCAGTTTTCAAGGTTAAGCCTTTAGCGTATTCGTTTAAAGTTTCACTGTTCATCGATGTTAATTTCTGGTGCGCTACATCACGACCTTCCATGATTTTATGCGCCTCAGAAAGTGCGGTGAACTTTTTGGTGTAGGATGTCTGTAGTCCGTTGCCATATTCCTGCATCTTCTCGGCAAGCTCTTTGGGAACCTTCCCTTTGGGAACGAGTAGTTTGTTTCCACCGAAATTGAACTCTAGTTCTTCCTCGGTATCATCGTCTTCCTCTGTGGTTTCCTCATCTTCAGTATCGTCCTCCTCTCCCATGTCGGCTTCTCCTTGCGGAGTTTCCTCTTCGGTTTCGGACTCTTCTACGTCAGGTGTTTGGACTTCTTCATCTTCTACAGCCGTGTCTGTGTTGGCAATTCCTTCGGGTCTATCGTTGGCGATTGCCGTACTATCTTCACTCATGCTGGAACTCCTTGTCTGTATTGTTGTCCAGTGCCGTTCCCACCCGGTGATGGTTGATTACCCGGAGGGACACCTCCAGCTACTGGCGAAACAGGTTGCATTCCCGGTGGCATTTGCGGTTGCTGACCTGCGGCTAAATTCGCTGTCATATTCGCCATCCCCGGTATTTGTGTTGCTACAAAATGTTTTAATCTTTCGGCGACTTCTTCCGCCCCTTCAAAATCAAGATGCTGTAGTAAAATATCTCCAAGTAGTGGTGCAGAACCCGGAACCTGACGCATGATTTCTATCAAGGTTTCCCTAGTCTCCTCGCGTTTCGATGCGTAGGACGGGCCTGCCTTTACGGTAACGTCGTACTTGCCAACATTTAAATCGTATAATCTGTTAGGTGGGTTTTCTTTGTCAAATATAGCATTGCCATTCTCATCTTTTTCCATCCTAGATATGTCGTACTGCCCCGGCATGGATGGCAACGGCCCCCCCTGCCCTTCAATCATAAGATGGGCAACTGATTCCTTCGCATCTTCGCCCACGATATTAACAACCTGACGTGCGGAGTAAATATGGGGAATGATTTCCAATAAGACTTTGCCGAGGTAAGTGATTGACCGCGACAGGTTATCAACGAAGTGGTAATTCGAAACATCGGATTCACGTTGACGTGCAAGGATAGCTCGCCCGGATGTTTCATTTGATCTTGCTCCAAGCGATGGATCATATATACCGATAATCGCTTTCATGTCATCGGAAGCGTGTAGAGAGTTTTGCAGTGCGCCGGAACTAATCAAAGGCGGTTGTGCGCGGACAGGGGCTTTGTATCCCTTCTTATATGTGAGGTATGCAATGGATCTTTTGTTTGCGTCCTCCCAGTCTTTCTCGCTGTCAGCCGGGATTGCCCCCTCCTCCAAGACCCACGGGTTCTTCGGTTGCATTGCGACAATCTCTGTTTCCGCACTGCGCCAAAAATTATACATAACCTGCGAATCTCTAGCGTCCGCAATCATTGACCGGAACCATCTGTATCCACGGGACACGACCTCTTCACCCCACACCGGGATGATCGGGATGTTGTCACCGGGCCACTCCGACTCTTCGATTATTTCCTTGCCTGTGATAATTCTTTTTACGACCTTGGTTCCTCGAACCATCCGCGACTGCATTGCTGTTAGACCACGAATCTCAAAGAAGTACGCAATGATGTCTTCATCGTCCGCATCCTCTGGAACCATTACTCCCATTGACTCTGCCCACTGCCGAGCGAGTCCGGGGATATGATCTTTTCTGATCGCCTTGGTGTCAATGATCTCACCGTCGGGTCGCTGGTAACCGAATCCTTTAATCAGCCAGAGTTCATGCTCTTCTTCTTCCTTGCAAAAATACTCTGCGACTCGAACACCATGGTCTGTGTTTTTCCAAACATTATAAATGTCGTCTTGTGATCCCCCATCGAAGTCAATCGGTTCTGCGTCTGGGTACATCTGTTTGAATTCTGCTTCCGGGTAAAGCGAAGAAATAAATCCGTACCTCCAGTCAGCCGCATCAAACCCTTCGGTGGTTACGTCCCAGTGAACGGTAAGCGGATCCATAATACGGCGGACTACCGCTTCCATATCGAAGGCTTGTTCGTGTGCGTATTCAATGTCCACTCGCATAAACCCAAACCCCCCGCTGACCGCACAATCGATGCCTGTGTCGAATGCTTGGTCAGCGTTTGAGTTTCTCATGATCGCTCTTATGATCCCATTCAAAACTCTAGCGGTGTCAGGATCTGCGCCATTGTCTACTGGGTTGACCACTATCCCCGGTTTGTTCTGGCGTGACTCGTTGACAACCTGACGAATGAAGGAGGGTAATTTATTTATCGTCAGGCATGGGCGTGATTCTTCATGCCTAGCTTGAGATACTGCCTCGTCCCACTGATCTCCTAGACGACCAAACTCTATATCCTGTTCGTACTTAATGCGGTTATGGTCAGAATTGTCATCGGAGTCCTTGAACCTTTCAAGGGCAAGATCTAAATCTGTAGAACCCGTGTTATACCCAGCCTCCGTATACATTCTTTTTTTGCCGGGATTTCTTCTATCGTTTGCTTCTGAGTTGTCGTAAGCCATTATGTTACCCAAAAATAAAGGCCACTGATTGCAGGCGGAGGAGGTTCATGAAGAAAACCTTTAGACCTACTTTCAGTGACCTTCGTGTTTTACGATTCGGTCTTGTCTATTAGAATGTCGGCTTCGTTGCGGTACTGCCTTCTTACCTCTATCGTCACATCGCCCGTTGTTCCGGGCTGTCTATGAATAATTATTTGATTAACCTGATCCGCCTTTTTAAGCAGACCTTTAATATATTCTATAGCAGTTTCTACTTTCATTTATCCCTCGTCAAGTAGATTTCATCGTTTTTCTTGTTTTTTTTCTCTTTGCTAATTTTCTCATCGTATGCGTCTTCTAATTTATTACCCAACACGTTCCCCAAGGCATTAGCCGTGGTGCTAAGAGCTAGGTCGCCCACAGCCGAACACCCTGTTAACAGCACTAATATAAATGCCAAGTATTTCATACCTTTCTCACTTGCTCTCTTCTTTTGTCATTATTAAATTCATCGAAAAACTTCTTCTGCGACCGTCCCCTTCAAACGGATAGACCGTGTGGTTTAGCCACCCCGGAAAGATATAGAAGTCCCCGACCTGTGGCCTGAACATCAAGCTGGAATTGTTCAACGCCGTTGGCGTTCCGTAGGAGAATTCAATACAACCGCTACTGCTCCAGTCGTCCTCTGGCTCCGCGATCTGCTTCGGCACTTCAAGATAACCGACACAACTGAGCAGGCAACCGGGATGGCTGTGCATGGGATTGTATTCGCCTGCCACCTGACTGACGAACCAACCGTCAACTAGTTCTATTTTATGCTTACCATCAACCTGATAGATCCCAACTGACGAGGCTAATGTAGATCGTTGGTGGTACTCTTCTATAAACTTGCCTAACTTATCAATTACTTTCTTGCCAGTGTTGCCGTCGAATACAGGTTGGTCTTTAATCACCCCGGCTAAATTATGTCCGAAGTCTTCGGTTGTTTTCCCCATGCCGTGTTTCATGTACTCAACCAGATCATGCGACATCATTGTCTTCCCGATCAGTGGGCCGAATGGAGTAACGAACCCACGCTCGAATGCTTGGTGAATCAGTGGGACTTGGTTCTTCAACCCTGCCATCCTACCACTGGTCGCCTGCGCCCCTGTTTCTTGGGGCGTGGGATCTCCAGCATATCTCGAAACAATTCTGTGAATCCCCAGACCATCCAGTCAACTCTGTCCGGGGATCCGTCCCCCGCGTAACCGCCTGCTGTCATCTTACACATCTGCTCTTCCAACTCTGGATGCGAACCCACATGGCTAATAAGATCCCTCTCATAAAGCGAACTGATCGGCTCTGCTCGGACGTGTTTACCTCGGCTGGCACGAACTTCAATAATAGGTATTCCGGGCCGCGCCGTTTCCAAAGTATGTCTGCACATATCTCCGCCTTGATTGACTTCGATGACGATGGCATCCGCTTGCCACTTGTCATAAAGCGCAACCGCCTTGGTTGACCATTGTCTTGGAGTGCCAACCTGTGACCAATCATCTAGGACGTAGCCTCGTTTGTCAGTTCCGATGCCAACGCATCCAATGCCGTTTTCATCCGAGTGGGGTTCATCACTGACTGCCGGGTCAACTGACACAACAATGCGTTCAAGTTCTGGTAGCTCTCGTCTTCGATTTCTATTAATAGATTCCATCGACCAGATTGCCCCGACAACTTGAGGCTCATACCCGCCCTCCCAAATGTGATTGAACCTTTGCGGTTTGTGTTCTCTGTCGAATTCAAGTTCACTTTTTAAAACCTCTGGGAACCACGGGTTATCTTTCCATCCTACTTTCTTATGAATCGTATTAGGTGGGGTGACCGCACCGTTGAACAACTGATCGACTGCGTCGGTTGCGTTTCTTGGGTTCCAACTAAACCACAGTTCTGATCCCTCTTCACGGATGGTGGGGATGAGGATCTCAAGCGAATGAGCCGAAACAGTCTGCGCCTCCTCAATCCAGACTCGGTCAAGCCCTTGGAAACTTTTAATCTGATCGACCGTAAGTGTGCCAAGACCATGGAATAAAAACTTCGTCCCATTGCTTCCCCTGATTTCAGTCTTGGTCGAAGTGTAGTAATCAGCAAATCCCATACCCGCGATTTCATCGTCAAGAAGTTGCTTAACAGATTCAGTGATTGACTTTTGCACTTCACGAGCGCACAAAATTCGGAGAGGAGTCCACGTTCCTGTGGCGAGCAGAACCTTGGCAAACGACATTGACTTAGCAGATCCCCGACCTCCTTCATAAGCCTTGTAACGATACGGCTCCAGTAAGTCCATAAAGACATCAGGGATTTTAAGGTCTGTCGAAACATTCATCAGTCGCCTTCCCATTCCGGTTTGCCTACTTTCGACCACTGATCCTCAAAGTCCTCCTTCGGGATTGGGTAGTAGACGGGGCTATCGGTTTTTATATCGTAACCCTTGATGATGTAGTCGCCCGGTCGCACAGTGTTAATGCCTAACCGACCTTTTGATAGACTTAAAGGAAACGCTGACACCACCCCAGCCTCTTTGACATCGCCCGGTTTATTCCACTGCTCCGCTTCCACCATTTCCGTTTTTAGGTATCTGTCCATTAGTCCCGTTCCTTTTTACATTGATGGGAAACGTCACCCCGTTGATAGTTACCTCTTTCCTACCGTCCTGCAACTGCTCCCTGTTCTCCGCCTGTACCAGAGTGATGTTGACAACTGGCTTTTCATTTTCACCTAAACCGATGGGAGCGTCTTCTTCGTATTTGTTAAGAAGCTCAATCGCCTTGGTGTCACCAGTGAGAGCCTTTGCTACCGCCACCGTTGCGATCACGTTTGAGGCTCGCCTGTCGGTCATATCAAAACCTTTCTTTGTAAGTTTGTCAATGATTTCAGCGTAGCCAAGATCCTTTGCAAGCAAGCGTCTAGCGCAAGCCGCGATCCCATCCTTCGCGCCTCTTGGTCGCCCTGCCGGGTTACCTGACTGGCCCGGAACATAAGGAATCAAATCCTCTGCGCTCATAAAAACCTCACGTCATCATTTGGCACTGGAATATCGTCCGCGTTGCGTTTGCTGAATGACATCCTTAATCTCTTTCCACCCGCCTTCCGCCCAGCTTTGCGCCTTGCCTTGTCTTCGTCACTTCGTACCAGTTCCCTAGCAATTACGTTGGCGCAGTCAGGGTCACCGCCCTGCTTTACCATTTTATTGCGCTCATAGTTTACTGCTCGCTCTCTGTCCCGGCTGTACCCCATCACTCCTCCTCGTTGTTAGGCTTAAACTCATGCTGACACTTCGGGCAAACGACTAGAGCGTCTCGACTAGGTTTCCGCCCACACAGTTCTCCGGTCGAGTCCTCTCCGGTAAGCTCATAGTCGTCGCCCAAAATGATCGCTAGTTCTTTGTCTGAAAATATACCATCAAATATATTATTTATATCGGAAAAGACAGAGTCGAAAGCGTGGGAGCGGAGGCTTCCAAGAACCCCGGTGTCCCACTCCGCTAGTTCCGATGCACGGTTGTCGTATAAGGAAAGTCTTACCTTGTCAAGTTTTGACAGGTCATTACGTTGGACTGCAACGATCTCATCGCCGTTCCCTTCCACCACCCTGACCTTCTTTATTCCAGCCTCGACCAAGGCTTCATAGGTTGCATTGCCAGCAAGGATTCTTCCATCCTCGTCAATAAGAATAGATCTGCCACAGCCTAGCTCTTGTATGGAATCAACGATCATAGCTACGTTGCGCGGGTTGTGCTTCCGGGCGTTGACCGGATCCTGTTTTAGGTCTTCCAGTTTCATTATTTGATTCCTGTTCTATGCCCCAGCCAAAGCCACTCCTTCTTGGTGTCCCACTTGACCCAACCGGGTGTTTTCATTGTAAAATAACATACGCCTTTTCCCATGTCACCTGCAAACCATTTTATCTCCAATGGCGGTGTCGGATGGTGACAATCATCTCCCTTTGCAATTCGCTCAACCGTGTACTTGTAAGCGATATGCGGAAACACCGCGATAAGGTTTCCTGTGCCGTCCTCAATTCCCCACTCCAGTAATGTTGCCTCGGAGGGTTCCCCTTTATGCGCCTTCGCGTGTCCAGCCCCGGTTATAAGAGCTAACAACGTAATACCAGCTATCGTCTTTTTCATCTATCTCGCGGCCCTTCATGTTCATAGTTTTATTTCGTCTTGCTCATAGCCGCGAGTGGATTTTCTAATGCTTTAGTTATCTTCTTGTCCAGCTTGGTTTCCAACGCCTCTATCTGACTATCCACCTTGGTAAGTTTATCGTCCCATCTCTTGGATGTGTCAGCGATTAAATCTCTCACCTCTTTCTCTGCGTTCCTCATAGCTTGCCTAGTCTCCAAGCCGTCGGCACGAGATCGTTTATCTATCGCATCAATCTGATCTAGTTGTTGATTGACGGTAGTTTTAATATCAGTACGAATATCTCTCGCCGTAGCTTGGGCATCCCCTACTATCGTTTTTACAGCGACTATTTCCGTATTAATTATTTCTTTCAACGCTGTGACTTCGCTGTCCACTGTTGCCTTCAACGCTGTCACCTCGGTATTGACCACTTCCCTCTCAAGCTGTAAAGCACTTTGCACTCCGGTTACTTCTGTAGTAATAACTTCTAATCGTTTGTCAAAACCAGATAAGTCTGGCGCAACGTAAGATGTGATTTGCTCTTTCATATCCATGTAATCTTTATAGAATTCGAATCCGCCCCACAAGCCCCCACCAAGAGTTCCCAACAAGGACATGATAATAAACAGCTTTCCACCCGTTGCTTTTACTCCACCGTATTCAACTTCCATAATTACTTCTCAAAGTTATATTGCGAGTCGATCATTTGATTCATCATTTGGTCACTGCCCAGAGAATAAACAGAGCTTAACGGATCTATCAACGCGACATCGTAAGGAATCTCACTAACGTACATTGGCATATCTGGGATACCCGCCTGTTGATAATCCTTAAACCCGGGCGCGCCAAGCGCACCCATCAATGCTAATTTAGTTCCATCCACATCTCCGCCAGCCATTGAAACTACTTCTAAAACTCTTGAAACTATAGCTTGCACGGCTTTCGCTTTAGATGCGTTAGTTTGTTTTACCTCTTGCTTTGATTCTTGTTTGGCTGTCGGTTTCTGTGGCTTTTTAGGTTCACTTTTTGGCGTGCTTTTACTCACTGGTGCTGTTGGTGTGCTTTTAGCTACTGGGACTGAGGGAGCTACTGGTGCTGATTGTATTTTAGCCACAGCGGCGACAGCACTAGAAACTTGAGGCGCAACTACAGGTGGCGCACTAGGAGCAGACATCCCTGTATTAATAGTTATTGGTTGGATTGTTCCGGCTGTGCTAGGAACCGATATAGTTATAGCCCCCGGACTTACTGCCACAGGGACATTAAGCATTTGTTGTCCAGCCGGGGTAGCGATAGTGATTTGCATATTTGTCCCCACGCTAGCGTTGACAACCTGCCCCAGAGGAGATGGGGTTGTCGGAGACATATCGTTGTTCTGCATTATCTCCTGACTGCTAACAACAATGTCGTCCACTGCGTTAGTTACTAAGTCTAGAATAGTATTTTGAACTTGTTGATTGATAATATCATACGTTGCAGTTAGGTTAATCGCATTCGTTTGCGGCCCATTATAACCACCAGTCAAACTCGCTCCATCAAGGATTAAACCAAAGGTTGCCAGTGAATAGGTTAATGTATTTTGTGGAACAATTAGTTGACTGACTACTGTTTGATAGTCTTGCCCCGCACTGGTTGTAAATGAAGCCAGATCCGAATAAGTAGTAGTTCCATCGGTAACCTCAATTTTCATAGTGAATGGATCTCCGCCCACATAATTTCTATCTCTTAATCCGACAGAGGCATCCATGGTAAACCCTTGGAGCATCTCTTCTTCAGTTAAAAACGATTTAACATCATTAGTAATCTTCCATTCGGTGTCAATCCCATAATTGTAGTTTGGATAAAGCGCACCATGATGATCCCAATAAACCACGTCATCGTCGTCCCCGCCATCTGAAGCAATATCAGTTCGTGGATCAAAATTATAATTTGTGCATCTTGTTGAACAAGAGGTTTCTGCCCCGGCAGAATCTTCAGTAACATCGGCAGTTGTTTTGGTATCTGCAAATGCGTTTTGAGCTAGAAGAATAACTAAAAATACAGTTAGTTTAAAAATCCTCATCCCACTCTACCTCTCCGTTAGAATATGTATTACCTGTATGCGGTGTATCTAGGTCAGTAACTTTTTGATTTTCTTTTTTGTTTTTCCATTCGTCATAATCAGGTCTTCTCTGAGGTTGTTTATCCCATATCTGTTTTGCTTCTTCTCCAAGTTTGCCATCAACCGGACAGGGTGTTCCCGCTTGTTCCATTGCTTGAAACACTCTGGTGTCTTGGCATAAGAGGCTGACTGATGCGACCTTCATGCCCATGCCATAGAGTGACCGGGCTAACTTTAATCTTTCGCAGTTCTTATCGACAACTGTATTACCAAAAGAAAGACCAAACCACGCAGATTGAGCCGCGCCAGCCAT
>VTLG01013754.1_pt1 | contig 11369 bp, 12 predicted proteins | sample 4694571 | NCBI WGS metagenome assembly VTLG01 (sample SAMN12604809, study PRJNA352737) | marine metagenome | biome: ENVO:00000447; feature: ENVO:00000209|ENVO:00000569|ENVO:01000036; material: ENVO:00002151; isolation source: viral sequences binned using virsorter ... | reverse complement strand
CCTCATCTGTACCGCCACCAGTAGCTCCAGCACCTCCACCAATAGCACCCCAAGCACCATTGTTATAGCCTTCAAACTGATTAAGAGTTGAGTTATGCCTAAACATACCAACAGCAGGGCTGCCATCTCTCTGAGCCGTTGTACCAGATGGTATGGTCAAACTAGATGTATAGTTATGAGTTACTTTTCCTGTAAAAGTTCCGCCAGTAAGAGGTGCTAATCCAAAGTTTGTTGTAGCTACTGGCCCGACAGTTACATATCCATTATTCGCTGCATTTCTTATTTTTAAATTCCCATCAGATGTGTCAACGTGCCATTGGAACGCAAAATTAGTTGTTAATGCACCAGATTTACTATTATTTGATGCAATAGCCTGTAAAACATTATTGATGTCTGCTCTCACAGCAGCACCCGTTCCATTATCAATTACAAAATCGTGTTCTGCCATTTAAATAAGTAACATTGAGTTTATTCTACCCTCCTTTACCAAATCCGACAGCCTGGTAAGTGAAATTTCTATCAATCGAAGCATTTGATGAATTTTTAAAGTGAACAGTAAAGCCCGTTCCAGATACGCTGGACACTTCAAAGTAATCTCCTGATGCCATATTCTGAGCATTGATACCAACAGAGGGTAAATTAGTATTTGCTCCCAGAATAGAAGATGTACCAACAAAAAATGGATTGGTAAACGTAACAGCCTTTGCTCCTGCTCCGCTTGCAATAACATTACCTTGTTCTGTCCTTCTCTGTAAAGATGCTGTATAGCCTAGCTGAGAAACTTTTATATCCTGTCCTATATCATTACTTATCAGATTTGCCTTAAATTTAAAACCTCTACCTTTATATGTTCCATTTGCAAAAGTTTGGAATGCAGTATATGTAGGAGAACCAGATCCAGGATCATCTTGTGTAACTGAAATTTGCATTTCTGCGTTTACATCAAGTGCTGTTGTACCATCAAAATCTGTAATATCATCAATCAAACCTCTAGCATCAAATAAGTCTGATGGGAAAAATCCTTCAGTAAGAAAATGTCGTTTGAAATCTACACTAAATACAGCACCTAAGTCTAAGAAAGAACTACCTGCTGCACCACCAAATTCATAACTACCAGTTGGTGAAATACCACCAGAATCATCTATTGATGCTTCATTATCAAAATCAGCTATAGCATCAAATAAACCAGTACCAGCTAGATTCAAGCTATTTGTTACAGCATCAAAAGAAACATTAGTTTTTGTTCCTTGAAACTTTGGATTATCTTGATCTTCTCTTCTTGTTAATGCAATTAAAGGAGCTTGATTATCAGGTAAATCTATAATTACACTTGTTTCACCAGCACATAATCTTCCACCATCATCTTGGAATTTTAAAATATATTCTCCTTCAAGATATGGCACTTCCGCAGTTGTTGTATTACCAGCTAACGCTTGAATTAAATCAGTGCTGTTTTGAAAAGTTGCACTTCCGTCTGTAACAGGAGAATGTCTTACAAAAACACGACCACCATGAGTAACGTCAACGTCAGTAGATAAATTCCAACGTAATCTTACTAACTTTTCACTGATAGGCTCTGCCGTCAAACCTGTGACATTTGCGGGTAACGCAGTTTTACCTTGAGCAACAAAAGTTAAATTAGCAGAAGTGGCACTTGTCTGTAATGCTGTATTGTAGCTGAATACTTGAAACTCATACGTTCCAACATCACTATCAAATATCTCAAAGTCAGGAGCAGATACAGTTTGAGATATGAAATTACCATTATTAAATCTATAGTTAACCTGATATTGCGTAACACCAACTATGGGTTGCCAACTAAGAATTAATTTAGATACAGCCTGGTTATTGATAACAACAATTTTTTCTTCAGCCTGTAGTGCAGATGGAGGATCTTTTGGAAGATTAAGTATTGATACTGCTCTTGCTGGCAAACTTGCACCATCTTCTATAAATGAATATTTTGCATTTACATAGGACAAAGCTGTGATTGCATAGACTAATCCATCTTGTTCCTCGACTGTTATCACTCTAAATTTTTGAGCCTGTACTGTATCATTCTGCAAAAGCCATATTGTATTTGCATTTGGAGCCTGTGAAAAAGCAGAGGATACTGTAATAACAGCACCAGATATGGATTGAACACCCTTTGTCTCTACCGTTCCATTAGGCAGTATGACGCTTAGAGTTGGATTATTTGTTGTTGGTAAATCTGTGGCAGCAGAATCATCTACAGTTATCTGAGTAGTGGTTGCTGTGTTTACTCTCCCACCTCTGCGAACTCCTGATCTTACTGGATCTGCTATGTCAATTACCGCACCAGGTCGCACAACTACCCCAGAATCTATTGATGTTGTAAATGCCACCACCTCACTTTCATTATTTTCCGAGAAAACGATTGCTTTTGCCAATCTTCGAGCTTGGCCTCGGCTAGTACACGCAAATGCTTTCACTTGCTTAATCACTGTGCCTATCTTGGCTATCAATGCGGTATCTTCATAAACCTCAAAATCTATTTCTTTACTATCCATGTTGAAGTAGGAGACAGCTACTACACTGTGTCTTGTTTTTAAACTGCTACCTGAGTAATTGAATCCACCCTCGCCTACATTTGATAAATTAAATAAATAACTTGCATCAGTTGGTTTGTCCTGTGTAAGTGTTATTGAACCAGCAGACCATATCGGCATACATCTCATAACTCCTGCTAACTCATTTATTAAAGTAAATGCCTCTCCACTATTTTGAATATTTACATTACAGCTAAATCTAGCTTCCTGTCCTCCTAATCCATCTGATACCAACGTATTTGCAAACTTACTAGCATTTACAAAAGAGAATAAGTCAAGGCTGCTGTCTGTTATGTGATCCCCAAATCCGTACCTCTGGGTCGTGAGCAAATCGAGTAGCACCATGCTTGGACACGAGCACCATTGAGCAGCACCCATAACACCATTAAATATGTAGCCGTCAGGGTAAATAATTCTACCAGTATTAGCATCAACAGTTGGAGTGCCTGATCCACTGGCTCCTGCGCCTGGTATTCTTACTTTGACTCCTCTTACTCTGTATTTTCTTGTAGGTATTGAACTGAACTGCATTGAGTCCAAACGAATAGCAGCATAAGCACTGTCTGGATAAGTATTTGCATCGTCAATTATTTCACCAAAACTTGTCCATGCAAAAGCATCAACCAAGCTGGAATCTGTGCTATCTGCCGTAACTCTTGTAACTCTTATATCGGCAGGAAAAGCACCTGTAAGATTTACTCTGTAATCTCTTTGATATGCGTCAGCACTTCTACCTGTAATGGTATCGTCAATAACATCTGTAAATCCACCAGAGTTATATTGAACGGCTATCTTTAATTGAACACTTGTGCCTAACAAATCTCCCTGTTCTGTTGCTCTTTGAAGTTGGTTAAAAGTGACAGTTACGTTTACCGCATCGACATTTGAATTTGTTATCTGTCGTGTAACGGGAGTTGAAGCTGTGACAGTTACACCTACTGCTGTGACTGAAGAACTGCTTTCGATTCCATCTACTTTTGTTTGGTTTGCAGTTCCAAATCTAGGAGTAAAGCCTACATCTTGAAAGTTAAAGTCAGTAGTTGCAGGGTTAGAAGAGTTAGCTGTTGCTTTTAATACTGGTGTGTCATTTAAAAATACATCTTTCAATGCAGCATTATTATATGCAGTTGTTCCCTGAGTAAGTCCTTCTTTTGATGCGGAGGCAAAACCTTCTATTTCTCCTTCTGATATTAGGTCTAAAAATGTAGCAAACTGTCTGCTATGTAGTGTATCTGGTGCTCTGGTTGGCTGGGGTGGGGTAGGAGGAGAAGGAGGACCACCAGCACCTCTGATAGCTTTTTTTGTCATGCCTGTACCTGTTGAGTATCAACTGCTCCAGATATAACTACCGATCCAGTAATAATTTCTCCGTAACAAATTGGAACAGGAGTTCCAGCCCGTGAAGTGTTTTGAGTTCCAGAAAAATTATATGACAGTCTTGGGTCTTGCTCACTAGAAAAATCTTTTTGCTTTGGCAAGGGAGTTAACATTTCAGACACTCCCATCAAAACTAAACCTATACCGATATTTCCTGCAAAAGCTGTAATGCTAAATGCTCCAGATGCAGTTGCGAATCCACCTCCAATTCCTTGTGGTCCAAGTCCAAAACCTACTGATGGGTTTATTATTGCTAATCCTATCAACGCTGCACCGAGTAATATTTTTCCTGTGCCTCTACCAGCACCAGCAATAACAGGTACAAAATGAATATCCTGCTGTCCTATAGGGTAATTTATTTCATCTTCACTTATTGTATAGTTCCCTATTTTTACTTGATAATATCTAGGACTCATAAATTTTTCTATCCCATCAAAATTATTTATTAAAAAACTCACAGCCTTAGATAATGTTTCAGCTTTTATCTCAAACTCTTTGTGCCCTACAAATTCAGCAAGCTCGCCATATAATTTTACTTTACGCAACATAACGATACCTACCTCCTGTGCATTTAAGTAACCATTGAGAATAAGGTTCTTTACAAGATAGTCTATCGGTTAAATGATGTAAAACATCTCCATCTAGAAAAATAGCTACATGATTTAAACCAGCAGATCCAATAGACATCAATAGTGCATCGCCATTCATTGTTTTTTCATCTGGTCTAAGTTCTCTAAAACCAGTTCTCCAAGCACAACTTTCAAATAAAGGATTAAGAACAAACTCTTCTGGTGTTGTAGGTCTATCCCAATCTTTTAATTCAATATTCTTTTCTTCTTTATACCAATCTCTTACTAAGCTCCAGCAGTCAGTAACACCCCAAACCCAAGGTCTGCCAAGTAAAGGCGGTTTATATCCACATGGTTCGCAGTATCCCCATTGTTCTGTTTTCGGATTAACAATATGCCACGGAAGATTACTTTGTTCACACGCTATTTGGTCTGCTTGACTAGGTGCAGGGGGTGTTACGGGGTGGCTATGAACAACGGCTGTTATTTCTCCTGTATTATCGGCTTTTATGTAATCTTCTGGATCAATAATAAAACACTGATGGTTAGTCATTGACAAATTTCGACAAGGAAAATATTTTTCTTTTCCTCTAATGTTTAGTAAAAGCCCACAAGATTCTTTAGGATCTTCTCTTTGAGCGTGAAGTAGTGCTTTATATTTCCAGGTCATGCAACAAAAGTACCAATAGAAGGAAACTCTGTTCTAGTGCATTGTCTCTTAGGTGCTCTTATCCCTGCTAAATCAAATACTGCTGCAAGTTCAAATTCTACTACTTCTCTATTCTCAGATGACTTTCTATCTATTTTGTATATTTCCTGTGGAAACTCTGCTGTGGGATCGGGAGTTCCAAACGGGTTTGTATTTCCAGGAAAATTAACGGAATCTAAATAGCGTGATAATGTTCTTATTCTCACTACGGTAGCTCCTGTCAAATCGTTTCCCGTTGTTACCGCATTTACATTTAAAAGTATTGCTGTAATTGTTCCAAGTGCATTACTTACTGTAAGAGTTGGCCTTGGTAACTGCCCTTTTGTAAACGCAAATCCCTCTGCTTGTATCGGCATTTTTACATAAGTGTTACCAGCCCAAATAATATCTCCATTACCTACTCTGTTTGTTCCGCTATGAAAACGATATGTTGCTGTCGATCCATGAAGAGTTGAATCAGTTGTGAGAGTAAATAGTTCAATAACTGCTGATGGATTTACTTTTTGTAAATCTGTGATTATAGGAGCAGTGCTCATGGCTCAAATACCTCTCTAAATGTTGTTTGGATCGTTGCTCTATTGTTATATGGTATTGATTTAGACCAAGTTTCGCAAACAAATTTTTGTGCAGCAGATTCTCCAGGAACAGTAAAGTCAAAGTTATCGCTGTCGTTTGCACGGGCATCAAGGAAAGTTTCTATTTCATCTGCTTGAGTTTCCGAGACTTCAAATGTAAAGTTGTAAACTTTTGGGTTTTGATGCTCTGCAAGTCCGAATAATATTCTGTGCTCATAACCATCAGCAAACTTTACTGTTCTGGTTTTTGGTGCGGATCTTTTTTGTTGTCCGTATGTAGGTTTTATTGAAGGAAACGTAGCCATTATGCAAGTATGCCTCCAGGTCTTTTCTGTTTAACTAATTCAGATTGTACCGCAACTGATATTAAACGACCCAACTCTCTGCTGTCCTGTTCATTTCCTTCTACATTAGTTCCCGAAGCATCAACATTTACTACCACGTTAGTAGAGCCACCGAGTCTATGGTTCGGTGTAATCATTCCAGAAACTCCAGGTGTAAACATTTCTGGCCCTCGTTCTCCCACCATGTATGACTTTCCTCCTTTTACTGGACCTCCTGCTGCCTTAGCTCCTCTAAAATCAGGCATAGAAGGCATAAATTTTCCCTGCACCATTCCTAAAGGTTTAGGAGTAGGACTAAATATATTACCAAGTCCACCAAGTATTGAACCGAAAAGTCCTCCACCGCCTAAACTTCCCTGCATATTTCCAAAGAAAGCCATATTAAATGCTGCGTCTATTAGTTTGTTCAATACGCTGTTAAGGACATCGTTAAGTGTGGAAGTGCCACGAATCATACCTTTTATGCCATCGGATATGTCAGTTGCTATTGTCTGAGACATTCTCTCAAATGCTGCTGCTGTTTCTTCAGCCAACTGTCTTTCTTTTTGTAAATTTTGTAGATGCTTAAGTTTGTTGCGTATTTCAGCTTCGTCTTTTATTTCACCATCTTGTTTCATTTGCATTATTTGTTTTTCTATTTCAAATTCATCTGATGTAAGTCCAAAACTTTTTTCCAGTAGTGTTATTTCCGCAGATATATTTTTTACTCTTTGTTTTTGTATATCTGTCAGTAGCTTTTCAACAGCAGCTTGCTCCTCCTTTTTATTTGCTAATTTTTGTGCTTCTTCCACTGCTTTCTTAGCTTGATCTAAAGTAATACCTGGGTTAGCCTGTATTAATGCTTTTTCTTCTTTACTTCGTGTAAAGAACCCTCCTTCTAAAGCTTCCACTAATTTACGAGCTTCTACAACTCCTTGGTCAGTAGATGTAGCTGCCTGTCTTTGTAAATTAGCTGCTGTCATTCTGTTTAGTAAGAAACTCCCTGCTCCAGTCCCCTGTAAGAAAGATGCGAAAGCTGATCTCATTTGAGTCATCGCTATCGTGAATTGATTTGCCAGTTCTGTAGTTCCTTTACCGAAGTTTTGCATAGCAGCTACTCCTTCTTGACCTACCAAACTAATCATTCTTGATCTGGCTGCTTCAAACGCTGCTTCTTCTCCTCCTAATTTTTGTAAGGTTTTTAGGTTTTTCTCAAATTCTGTTCCAGTAATTCCTAACGCTGCTGAAACTGCTGTTATATCTTTTGTAGCGTCATTTAAAGCTGCTCCTAATTTTCCTATTTCAGTTACAAATCCTTGAATACTTGTTACTACTGCTGTTCCGATTAGACCTCCTGCAAAGCCTCCCATCTGTCCACCTAGTCTGTCTCCGACTAAACCACCAGTAAAACCACCAGCAGCAGCTAATGGACCTTGACCGAATAGTAGAGGGAATGCACCACTGATTAATGCACTTGTAAGTCCACCGCCTCTCCCCGATCCTGCTGGTCCAGGAAGTAGCTGGTTTCCCCTATAGTTAAGAGGAGAACTAGGTCCAAGTGGATTGCGTAACGCTTGATTTAATCTTCTAGCTTCTGCATTAGCTTGTTGCTCTGTAAATTTAATATTTTTTATTGTCTGTTTGTTTCGTAGTACTTCCGATCCAATTAGATTTTTATTATTTTCTATACCTCGTAGTCTGGCTTTATTTATTCTGTCCTCGAACATGGCAGCTTTCTTAGTAGAAGAAGCTATGTAACCTTCTCCTCTTATGTTTCCTGCGTCAGTTAATCTTGTGGGGATAAGTCTCTTTATTCCTCTACCTTCTGCATTGAGCATTGAGGCACTTGGTAATCCTTTGGGTTGTCTTAATGCTGTCTGTTGATCTACAACTGCTGCTGCTCTTCCTCCTAATTTTCCTGCCCTACCTGAGAGTCTTATAAGATTCATTCCAGCAGATTGAAGGTTTACCTGTTTTGCTTTTTCTGCGGTTACTTTCTTTTCTACAGCTAACTCTTTTCTAGTTTCAAGTACAGCTTGTTTTGCTAGTAAATTACCTTTTTTCGCTAAATCAAATTCTCCTTTAGATGCTCTAAGTGAGGCTTCTTCTATATTATTTTCTACTTTATTTATGTCTAATATTTTTGATTTTATTTTCTTTACCTGAGTTTCTATACCAAGAGACTCATTTTTTAGTCTTATTTTTTGTAGCTCTTGTTTTACTTCTTTATCGCCATCGGCTATTGTCTTTTTAGATTGACTTTGCTTTACTTTTCCAACTTTATCTACTTTTACACCTAAATCTTTTAGCTGCTTGTCTAACTTTTTGGTATTTAGTTCTATATTTACTTTGTAATTAGCAGCCACGACTATTTATACTAAATAATTCTATATTAGCGTACCTTGCGAGTCTGAGCTTGTCTTTTTGCTTTTTCGTAGGCTTCTTCCTCTCTATCACTTTTGAGACTAAAATAAGCACTCCAAGCGTATAGCTCGTGTGTAGACATTTTTTCTCTTAGTTCTTTATGGGTATAACCTAGTTTTTCAGCTATAAAAAACTGTGTGTATAAAAAATTATCTTCTTTTAATTTAGCTTTTTACGGCATCGGGGCTTGCCTCCTCGCCCAAACTTTGCATTTTACTCATAATGTCGAGAAGAACTCCAAGAGGTATTTCTCTTCTAAGAACAGGTAAATCTGCTGGAGAAAATAGTTTTGTGCCTGATTCATCTTCAGCTTTTGTAACAATTACCTGAAGAGCAAAGTCCAAACTTCCCTCCTCTTGACCTTTGTTCATAGCCATTAGTGTACTGTTTATGGTGTCTCTATCAGCGATGGTTAGAGGCGACCAGAAGATTTTTAATATTAGTTCTTCTCCTTTAAAAATGGAGTAGCTACTGCGTTCTTCGACACTAAAGGCTTGCTTTAGTTTGTCGATTGCTCTTGCTGTTGGCATAAAAAATTGTATCTATTCTTGTAGTATAGCTTAGTATCTTCCTGCTGGCTTGGTTGTTTTACCTAAGAAACCTTTTACTTTAAATCCTTTATCCATATCTTTGAATATTTCTTTACTTTGCGTGTAAACATCATACCAATTAGGAACATTAGGTCTTGGAGTTGTATTAGCTCCTTTATCAAATAAATCTTTATACATAGTTCCATCTTCAGGGTGTTTCTTTTTATTTATTACAAATGCTGCGTAATCGGTTTCGTTTCCTATGAATACTGGACTTGTTAGAGCCTGATAAACCTTTTTACTTTCTTGGCTTATTTGTCTAAATATAAAACTAGGTGGTCTATCTAAACTGTCTCTGTTGCCATCTTCATCTAGTTCTCCCATTCTTGGTTTTGTTGCTTGAACTTCAGTAGGACTTACGACCCAGGATTCAGCAAAAGTGCCTGTCCAATATGGGCTTCGGTTTTGTAATGACTCGTGTATTTCAGCAGCAGCTTCGGCTCTTGCTTCAGTTACAAGTTTGCGTAAGTCTCTTGGTAAATGTCTTATGTCTTTAACCATTGGCTGAGAAGTTGCAGTTTATGACACTTAAGAAATGACTGTCTCTATCAGTGGTTATAGCTGTAGGTCCTTCTATCTCACTGACCCTCGGAGATACTGAAAAAGTATCAGTATAATTAGAAGCATTTACTGATGTAAGTCCAGTTATCACAGATTCAGATATTGCAGAAGCTACAGCACTTCCCTTTTTAGGGGGTGTCATAACTCCACATCTGATTACACCGCTATAGTAAGTTTCTGCTGCACCTTGAGGTTGAAGTGTTGACTGATTAAAATTTATATTAACCATTACATACTTTTTGGTTATACCTGGAGTTGTGAAAGGCATATTGTCAAATACAACTGTTACTGTGTTGTCAGCAGTTGTTACTGCGTTTTTGATTGCGGTTTCAAATGCTGCTCGTGCGTTTACTAAAGTCATTAGAAAATAACATCAACTCTGAATAAGTATTCCTGACCGCCACGCAAAGTTCTTACATCTGTAATCTTTGCGACTCTGGTAGATCCAGAAAATGTAAGGGTTATTTCATCTGATAGTAATGGTTGGCTGTCTCCTATTAGATCAGGTGTTATATAAATCCTAGCCACGTTTTCCTGAAATCCTGTTTCTTCGCTGGATTGTATAAATTCAACGGGAACCTTGATTGTGTAGCTTGTATCACTGGTAGTTACTGCACCAGTAGATGTGTTATAAGAAGCAGATGATTTTCTTGTGTAAATAATTGTTGTGTCTAATGAGTCTCCTAGTTGAGACACAACCTGTTTGGCTATGTTTTTTAATGCTGTATCTAGTTGTCCTGCCATTAGCCTCTAACCGCTCTTAGTTGAAAAGTTCCTGCTCCACCTAGCATATATGCTCCAAGATAACTTTGTAACCAAGGGTAAACATCTAAAATATTATTTATTGATCCAGTTCCTTGGCTGTCTGTGTTGTACTTTACCTGTATATCTCCTAGTTTTACTTCAGAAAAATTACCATCTTTACCAGTAGTGCCAGTAATAGCATCAGTATCGTTTGCTAAAGCTCTAGCCAGTTCGTATTGTGCATACTTTATATTTAGTGGAATTTTGCTGCAAGATAGTTCTACTCCATCTACTTGATAATTATTTCTTGGAAATTTTAGTGCCTGTCCATCATCGCATCTGTCGCCATAGTAAACGAAGCTGTCGATCCAACGGGTAGCGGATATTAGTGATCTGTTCTTCTGATCGTCTGTTTTATTTGTCCAAGTTGAAGAGTCTGGAACTGTCTCGAAGTATGTGTTAGCTTCAGCTAGTGTGACATAGCTATTAGCATTTTCTCCTTTTACAGTTGCATTTATGGTAGCTGCCACGATTAGTAAAGTAATTTAGTTTTATTGTAGCGTAAAGAAAAAACCCCACCAATATTCGGTGAGGTTTGATGACCACAATTTAATGATATTAAGGATTTGTTCCTGTATCAAGTGGTGAGTTAACAATTAGCTCAACAATAGGAATTAAATCAGCATCGTATGTGATTGCCCAGTTGTTATCGTTAGCTAATGCTGCGTTAGTTGGGTTGTCAGTAGCAGATGTCCACTTAGTTCCCATAACGTGATAAGCACTGTGATAATCAACAGACATAACATCTTGCTTAGATAAGATGTTTCTATCTGATTCAATACTTAGAGGAGATTGCTCACCTTCAAGAATTGTTCCTGACTTAATTAAGTAGCAACGGAACTCTTTTTGATGACCTGTTGTACCAGG